>Ga0209629_10000848_pt1 | contig 17940 bp, 17 predicted proteins | sample TergutCu122P5_FD_187286 | JGI IMG/M metagenome (GOLD analysis project Ga0209629, IMG submission 187286) | Cubitermes ugandensis P5 segment gut microbial communities from Kakamega Forest, Kenya - Cu122 P5 (SPAdes) (version 2) | ecosystem: Host-associated > Arthropoda: Insects > Digestive system...
GCAATCGATATTTTGGACGGAAAATGCGTCCGGCTTGCACAAGGCGACTACGACCAGAAAAAGGTTTATAACGAAGATCCCTTGGAAGTAGCCAAACAGTTTGAAGACTTTGGCTTGCAACGTCTTCATTTGATTGACCTGGACGGAGCAAAAGCCAACAGTATTGTCAACTATCGTGTTTTGGAACGAATATCCTCCCGCACCTCGCTGATCATTGATTTCGGCGGAGGTCTGAAATCGGACTACGATGTGCAAATCGCTTTCGACAGCGGTGCGCAAATGATAACGGGAGGAAGTATTGCCGTGAAGGATCCGAAGATGTTTCAGCGCTGGATAAATAAATTCGGCGAAAAAACCATTATTCTGGGCGCCGACTGCCGCGATAACCGGATTGCTATCTCAGGTTGGACGGAAAGTACCGAAGAAGATATATTTTTGTTTATTGAAAATTGGCGCAAGCAGGGCATTTTAAAAGTGATTTGCACCGACATCAGCAAAGACGGAATGTTAGAAGGACCGAATGTGGAACTTTACCGGAAAATCAAAGAGCAGGATATGGAAATTCATTTGATTGCCAGCGGAGGAGTCAGTTGCATGGAAGACATCGACCGGCTGGAAGAAGTGCATATTCCGGGTGTAATTATCGGAAGAGCAATTTATGAGGGACGAATCGACCTGAAAGAATTAAGCAAAAAATATATTTATTGATTACAACTATGTTAGCAAAACGAATTATACCCTGTTTAGACGTCAAAGACGGGAAGACTGTTAAAGGAGTTAATTTTGTTAATTTCCGCGATGCCGGCGATCCGGTCGAACTTGGAAAGCAATACAGCGATCAGGGCGCTGACGAATTGGTATTCTTAGACATAACAGCTTCCCATGAAGGAAGAAAGACTTTCATTGATCTGGCGCGGCGCATTGCAGCCCGCATCAGTATTCCGTTTACGGTAGGCGGAGGCATTAACGAATTGAAAGACGTCGAGGCGCTGTTGAATGCCGGAGCCGATAAAGTGTCCATCAATTCGGCTGCCATTCGCCATCCGGAACTGATAGAGGAAATTGCAAAACATTTCGGCTCGCAGGTTTGCGTGGTAGCAATCGATGCCGATGAAATCGATGATAAATGGATTTGCTATTTGAACGGCGGCAGGATTCCAGCGGATAAAGAATTATTCTCTTGGGCAAAAGAAGCTGAAAATCGAGGCGCAGGAGAAATCCTGTTTACGAGTATAAAACACGACGGCGTTAAAACCGGCTATCCCAATGAAGCGCTCCGGACTTTATCGGAAACACTGGGCATTCCAATCATCGCTTCAGGCGGCGCAGGAAAGAAAGAAGATTTTCGCGACGCCTTCATCAAAGGAAAGGCGGATGCCGCATTAGCCGCCAGCGTTTTTCACTTCGGCGAAATTTCCATTCCCGAATTGAAACAGTATTTAAAAAGCGAAGGGATAGTTGTCAGAAGCAAGTAAGTGTTAACTCACAGTTCTTAACTCAATCACCGTTTCCGTTCCATTGCCGGGGGAAGAGGAAATATCTAACTTGCCGTTATAGGAAGCGACCCGGTCTTGAATGTTTTTCAATCCGATACCTTTTTTGACGGTTGCTTCGTCGAATCCTCTACCATCGTCCTGAACGGTCAGCGATACATATTTTTCGTCCTGCACCAATTGAACATTGACGTTTTCGGCGCCAGAATGTTTGAGAGAGTTGGTAACAAGCTCGTTGGCGCAACAGTAAACGGCAAATTCCAATCTTTCCCTGACGCGCTTTGCTTTGCCGAAGAAATGAAAATGCACGTTTGGAAATTGAGTGCAAAAATCTTCCAAAGCGCCTTTCATACCAAACAATCGCAGGGAACGCGGCATCAGGTTATGCGTGATTTCTCTGACTTCTTTGATACATTGGTCTAATCTATCGCCAACGTTTTGCAGGTTTTCCGCATTTTGTAGTTCAAATTTCACTGCCGAAAGGCTTCCGCCGAGGCGGTCGTGAAGGTCTTCGGCTAAGCGCGCCCGCTCGTTCAATTCTCCGTCCTGAACAGATTGGGCGGCGATAAGCTGCTTTTCTTTTCGCGCATTCTTTTCTTTTTGCCACAACAAAACTCCCAATGAAACCGCAAGGAATGCACCCGTGATGCCCAGCCACGAATAGAGTTTCCGCTCTTTTTCCAACGAAGCGATGCGGGTTTCTTTCTTCTCGGTTTCGTATTTGGTTTCCATTTCCATTAAATTATCATCAAGATTTTTTTTATTGATTTTAGTCATTATGCCGGTATATTGATTAAAATATTCTATTGCTTTCTCTTTATTGCCTAAATAAATATTGGATTGGGCGATATTATTTATAGCATTCGCTCCAACATTCAGATTAGTTGAATCTGTTTTCCATGCCATATTTGCCGCATTTATTGCTTCATTATAGCGACCTTGTTCAATATAAACATTTGATAAAGCATTCCACGCTATTAGTATCTGTCTCTTATTCTCTGCTTCTTGTGCAAGATGAAGACATTCAGTAGCATATTTTTCTGCTTCATTGTATTGCTGTCTGTCAAGGGATGTATTTATTAGAGTCTGATAAGCGTTTGACATACCTGTTTTAGAATTTAATTCTTTAGATAATCTTAGTGCTTTCAATCCATATTCCATGGCTTTATCTAATTCTTTTTGTGCTCCATACAAATTTCCTAATGCAGGATATACTCTAAACAAAGCCCGTTGGTCATTTGTTTTTTCGGCTAAACTTTCAGCTTTTTTCAAATATTGAGTTGCCAAATTGTGCTCTCCTAATAGTCGGTATTGCGCTCCAATATTTGCTAACCACAGCGCAGTTTCGTCTTCTTTGCCAGCGTTTTCAAGACATAAAATGGCTTTTTTATATTGTTCGATTGTTGATTTTATATCTCCTTTATTACTGTAAACTACACCTATATTTCCGTATGCTTTGGCTTCCCATTCTGTATTTTTAATTTCAATTGCCAAATCTAAGGTAGTGTTGTAATATTTTAGAGCTAAATCATAATTTCCTATACCGAGGTAATAGTATCCAAGAAGATTATAAAAATCAAGCATTCGTAATTTGTCTTTTTCTCTTTTTGCAAGTTCCAAACCTTTTTCAGCAAAAGAAAATCTTCTCGCATCGTCCTGAATTGCAGCCCAATTGCCTAATTTAATGTATATTTCCAGTTGTTCTTTTGCAGATAACTTCTGTGTTTCCAACACTTTCACTAACGAATCCACATTCTGCGTTTGTCCGGCAATCTTTAGGGTTGCCAGCATCATTAATCCGATTAAAAATATCTGTTTCATAATATAAATATTAAAGTGCACAAAGATAGCGTATAATATTATGCTTGTCAATCCCCCAAAAGGGTGAAAAATGATGATGAAAAAATGTATTGTTCATTCTTGTATTAAAATATATGACAAAGTATAGAAAAATAATTGCAATATCTCTCACCATTTAGGGTGAAGGTTATGTGTTTGTTACCTCTATATTGAAAATCGGGTCAGCGGGAAAAGTTTGTTTTCCCCCACAACTTTTCCTGCTAAGACACCACTGGGGTGTCTCGTCCTAAAAAAAGTTTACAGATTTTTATTAAAATACTGATATAAGTTTACAAACTTATAAAAATAAGGGCTTCAACCCCACAACTTATTCCGGTTTTAACTTTTCGATTTCCAACACCTTCACCAACGAATCCACATTCTGCGTTTGTCCGGCAATCTTTAGGGTTGCCAGCATCATTAATCCAATTAAAAATATTTGTTTCATAAAATAAATATTAAAGTGCACAAAGGTAGCATATAAATTTTTACGTGTCAATCACCCAAAAGGGTGAATTTTCATGTAATGAAAAAAAATACCATCCGTCCGATTCTGCCAATGAACTCATCTAAACTTTTTATTAACTAATGTTTCGCACTTATTTTAATGGCTATACTCCTATTCCCGTAGGGAATATCGCTCGGTAGAAACAAATGTTCCCTGCTATTCCCTGCATACCGTAGGTATGCAACCCATATCAATGGATGCATTCCATACGGAATGCAAGGGATTAATATGCTATGTTTTCTACCGAGCGATACATTCCTACGGAATGTTCTACGATATATTGAAATGTTAATTCTATCATATACAAATAGATAAAATTTTAACACTTTGTGTTGTATTCTGTTTATCATCGAGTTAAAATAAAGTGCGAAACATTAGTTATTAATAGTAACGCCAAAGGCGTTTAATATGAATCCCCGTGCAAGCGAAGCGCAGCTCGGGGTAGAGATGCCCCACCCCTGCCGCGAACTACGTAGTAGTTTAACTCGCTTCAGAGATCCATCGCCTCTACCGATACACAGGCACGCAGGTGCAAACTTGATTGCAGGTGCAATTGCTGCTGCCACCGGAAGACTCTTGCGGCTTTGGCGGCGAATAAGAGCCCGGTACGCAGTTACAAGTGCAGGTTGCTCCCGCAGGAAGTGGCGACCCACAGGGCAAGGTGTAGGAGATGATTTGACCGTACTCATTTAGTGCATTCACGGTTGCTCCTTTTGCAGATGGAGGAGAAACTTTCAAATCAATCAAACAGGTTTTGAGTTCTCCTTCAGGCAGCGACCACAGGCTAATATCACTCCCGATTCCCGAAGCAAGTATTTTTCCATCGGGACTAATGGCTAAAGAAGCAACAACACTCTGATTTCCTATCGTTTTGAGCAAATCGCCATCAGGCAGAGACCATAGTTTTATTGTTTGATCAGAAGACCCTGAAACCAACAACTTCCCATCCGGACTAATAGCTAAAGACTCAACCACACCCTGTTTTTCCAGCGTCTTGAGTAAACCGCCATCTGGCAAACTCCACAGTTTAATAATCCCATCATTAGAACAGGAAACAAGTAATTTCCCATCAGGACTGAAGGTTACATATCTAACAACGGCTGTATGTCCCTCCAGTGTTTTAAACAAATCGCCATCCGGCAAGTTCCACAGTTTAATAGTCTCATCATTTGAACAGGAAACAAGTAATTTCCCATCAGGACTGAAGGTTACATGTTGAACAGCGTCTGTATGTCCTTCCATTGTTTTGAGCAAATCGCCATCCGGTAAATTCCACAGATTAATAGTTTTAACACCAGAACCGGAAGCAAGCAATTTTCCATCCGGACTGATTGCTACTGAATAAATAGGACCCTTTGTCCCTTCTAATGTCTTGAGTAAAGCACCATCTGGCAAGTTCCACAGTCTGATAGGCGTAGAGCTGGCAAGCAATTTTCCATCGGGGCTGATTGCCACGGAATAAACCCTGCGTTTATTCTCCTCTAATGTCTTGAGTAAAGCACCATCCGGCAAGCCCCATATTTTAATAGTCAAGTCATCACATCCGGCGGAAGCAAGCAATTTTCCATCGGGGCTGATAGCTAAACTAAGCACGATATCACTATGTGCCCTGCAATCGCCGCAATCACCGACAGCAGGCTCATCTGCGCTTTCAGTTCTTTCCATTCGGTTTGTTGCCGGCGTAGTGGCAGCCATAGCGCCGCCTTTGGGCAGCAAAGCCAATACAGCTGCGGCAGTCATTCCTGCGCCGATAAAGCCGCGGCGGGTCATGCCGGCATCCATCCATACCGGTTTATTCACCGGCACAATCTGCGCCCGAGTTTCTGTCCCGTCATCAAACACGCTGTGCAATTCGAAGCGGGGCGTCTCAATTGTTTGTTTATTTGTTTTCATATTCAAAGTTATATATGATATGTTATTTTATAAGATAGCCGTATTTTCCGGTGGCGCCTCATGCCAGAATAATCCGCCTGCATCCGAAATGCGCTCCAGCAACTGATCGATCGTCAGTTCCCGGGTGATGTAGCAACGGTCGGTGCCGGTAAACGCTTCATTACCAGATCCGCCGTTTGCCGTCAGGTTCTTGTAATAGCAATCGCCGGCGCAACTCCATTTGGCAAAACATCCGCTGCAATAGGCGCGTTTTTCTACCGATTGATTCCGAAGGTTTTCCACCCGTTCTCTGTCAAACAGATAACCATCCGAATCACCGGCAGGTTTACCGTAAAAGAACACGTCTGCCAAAGGCTGTTGTTCGGAAAATGCTTCAAAGCACGACGATACATTTCCATCGGGCGAAAGAGCAAAAGAATCCTGTGTCGCCTTGCAAAAATGATTGGTTAACAAGCCTGCCCGCGCCGCCGAATAAGTAATAGCCTTGCCATGTATATGCGCACGCTCCTGCGCTTTACGGAAGCCTGCGACAAATTCCCGCGTTTCTGCAGATGGCGCATTTTTCCACTTGCCAATCTGATAAGCCGGCTCTACCTGAATGTGCGGCGTGCGAAAACGGGAGCAGATGAAGTCGATAGAATCCGCCATCTTCGAAATATGATCGGCAGTAACCGTGACTCGTATGCCGTAATCAAATCCTGCTTCGTCGAACCGGTGGAGCGTGTGCATCACGCGATTGCTCGATCCTTTTCCTGAAATAGTTTTACGATATGCGTCATGCACTTCCGGCAGTCCGTCGAATGAAACGCTTGCTCCCTGCAGATTGGCGATCATCCAGTCGATTTGCTTGTCGGTCAACATGCCGTTGGTTGCGCTGAATGCCGCAACGGTTATATTTTCTGCATCGCACCGGTCGCGTGCATACAGAAGCGAACCGGTCATTGTTTGCCAATTTACGGTAGGTTCTCCGCCGCCATGGAAGTTTATCTCAATGCTCGGCGTCTTTTTGCGCACAGCATTTGCAATAACATAATCAATACCCCGTTTAGCCACATTCATTGGCATATATTTTTTTTGCGCTTCGCCGGCAGAGGCATAACAATAGGTGCAGCGTAAATTGCAGGATGTTGTCAGAAAAAGCGTTAATGCCGTTGGCTCAGGGATTCCAGTGCAATTGATGATTGGCAAAGTTTCATCTCCGGCGTCAAGGATTTCGAGCCTTCTCAGTAACTCTATAAGCGAATCATCAGAAACGGTGTTTGCATTGCGGTCTCCTTCTTGCAGAGACGCCAGAAAATTCACAGTTTGCGCATTGCCTACAAAAGCGGCGCGACGCAACGGAGCATATATAAGAAAACGCCCTTCATCCAACGGGATGGAAAATATTTCGGCGGATAAATGCGGATATTCTCTGTTTTTCATCATTATACATTACATGTATTTCAAAATGTTTAGTAATAATTTGCAAAATTACACTGATTTTTGATATGTGTCAATCCCCCAAAAGGGTGAATTTTCATGTATATCCATATTTTTAAACATGCGGAAATTATTTTGTATATTTGCACATTGTTTATGATCGAGAATACATATACGTTTTTTTGCATTATCGAATCTGTATTGAGCGTTAACGATAAGTCTCGGATGACACTGCAACCAAACAGAGACAACAATGTAAAAAAGGAAAATAATAAGATGTAAAATGAAAAAAATTGAATTAAAATCGAGGAAGTTGTTAAGAGCAATTTTTGGCGGCATCAGTTTGACCGCAATAGCGTTCACTTTTCAGGCGTGCTACGGAACAATGGGTGATTATGGTTACGATATTAAAATAACAGGAACAGTAAAATCTAAAACTACAAAATTACCTGTAAAAGGCATTAAAGTGAGCCGCCCAAACAATCCAACTTACGAAATTACTGATGAAAAAGGCAATTTTAGTTTTTATACCTTTATTGACGATGGCGTGTTTCTGAATGACAGCACTTATCTTCCTGCTGACAGTATTCCTATTTTGTTTTCAGATATTGACGGCATTGAGAACGGAAACTTTTGTGATACGACAATTATCATTAATCCCGCTCGCAAAGACGAAGTGAAAATTAATGTAGAATTAAATGAAAAGCAGTAAAATCTGATGAAAAAATATCTTTTAATATTCATTATATTACTTTATTCATCAGTTTCTTATTCTCAAGAAAAAAGTTTAAAGCACGAAGTAGAAGTGGCGTATGGAATATTTAATTTCCCCAATGATATGCTTAATGATAATGGTATGAAAGGCGGTTTTACTGCAAATTATATGTATCGTATTAAAAGGTGGTTTTGGGTTGGCGCAAATGTAAATTGGCAATTCCCCTCAGATCCTCAATATTATAATTGGCGTGAATATTATGCTGACGGCTCTTTTAAAGATTTTGAAAAATTTACTGTAAATAGGTTTTTCGCTTTTGCGCCTGAAATGCGATTATCTTATACAAATAAAAAATGGGTAACGCTTTATAGCAGTTTTTCTGCTGGATATGGAATTAATACAGGCATTAAGTTGCACAATGATTTTTGCAACAATTATTATTATTGGAATATTACTTTTTTTGGTGGAAATTGGTATTTTGGAAAAAAACAACATTTCTTTTTTGGTGGTGAATTTGGTATAGGTTTTAAAGGAATATATAGTATTCATGCGGGTTATCGTTTTTGAAAATGAATAAATTTCTACACAGTATTTTTCGGAAAAACGAAACAAAACTGCACATTCTTAACTATTTGTTTTGGGAATGTACGTGGCGATGTAATCTGAACTGTCGGCATTGCGGATCAGATTGCAAAGCGAGCAGCGCTTTCCCTGATATGCCGTTTGAGGATTTTTTCAAAACTATTGAGCCATTGAAAGAGAAATATCCCAAAAATTCTGTACTTGTTGTGATAATGGGTGGCGAACCGCTTTTGCGCAAAGATTTGGCAGAATGTGGTAAAACATTGCGTGAAAACGGCTTTCGTTGGGGGATTGTTACAAACGGCTACGCTTACGATGAAGCGATACACGCAAGACTGATTTCGGCGGGAATGGGTAGTATCACGGTTAGTTTGGACGGCTTGGAAGAAAATCATAATTGGCTGCGAAACAACCCGAAAAGTTTTGAACGCGCCATTAAAGCGTTGGAACTAATTGTCGCATATCCTCGTTTGAATTATGATGTTGTTACTTGTGTACATCAAAAAAATCTTGCAGAACTGCCTGCTTTAAAAGAGTTTTTGATTTCCAAAAAAATAAAAAACTGGCGGATTTTCACTATTGCACCTATTGGAAGAGCAGCCGAAAACCCAGAATTGTTGATGCTTGCAAACGAACAAACGCGCCAACTTATGAATTTCATCGCAGAAACGCGCATAAATGATTCTCGCATAAACCTTTATTTCAGTTGCGAAAGTTACGTTGGCAACTACGAAAAAAAGGTGCGCGACAGTCTTTTTTTCTGTCGCGCGGGTATAAATATAGGTTCTGTACTGATTGACGGTTCAATTTCCGCTTGCCCTAATATTGACAGAAGTTTTGTGCAGGGCAATATTTACAAAGACAGTTTTTTAGATATTTGGGAAAATCGATTTGACATCATGCGTAACCGTACTTGGTGTAAAACAGGAATTTGCAAAAACTGCAAGGATTTTAAACACTGCAATGGCGGCGCAATGCATCTTTGGACAGCAGAAAAAAACGGTATAATGGGATGTGTAGCAGAAAAATTAAAATAATATATCAATTATCAAATAAATATGATTTACTCAAAATTTTTATCAGTCAGCCTGCTTGCCATCGCTGTCGCACAAATGCAAGCGCAAAATGATGTTATTCATTTTCAAAATACCATCAAGGTCGAAGTCAATGATACCAACGACCGGATAATTGCAAAGGCTGCCCACGTCATTCCTACTAAGAAACAGTTGGAGGCGCTTCAAAACAAGTTTATTGCTTTCGTCCATTTTGGACCTAATACATTTACCCGGTTAGAATGGGGAACGGGTAAGGAAGACCCAAAAGTGTTCGACCTCCGGGAATTACATACCGACCAATGGTGCGAAGCCATGAAGGCTGCCGGTATCCGTTTAGTTGTACTGACGGCGAAACATCACGACGGCTTCTGCCTGTGGCAGTCGCGCTACACTCAACACGGCATCATGTCCACTAACTTTCAAGGGGGTAAAGGAGATATATTGAAAGAGCTGTCGGAATCCTGCCGCAAATACGGTATCAAATTAGGAATCTATCTTTCGCCTGCCGATCTTTATCAGATGGAAAGCCCGGATGGTCTCTACGGTAACGAAAGCAAATATACCAAACGAACCATTCCCCGTGAAGTACCCGGTCGTCCGTTCAAGAGCAAAATCAAATTTGAATTTGAAGTCGATGATTATAATGAATACTACCTGAACCAACTGTATGAACTTTTAACCGAATACGGACCTATTTACGAAGTATGGCTCGACGGCGCGCATCCCAAACACAAAGGCGACCAGCGGTATAACTATACGGCTTGGCGAAAGGTGATCAGAACGCTTGCCCCTCAAGCTGTCATTTTCGGACGTGAAGATATTCGATGGTGCGGCAATGAGGCAGGAAAAACGCGAGCTACCGAATGGAACGTCATCCCTTATCCCAACGATCCTAACACAATGACTGAGTTTAAGGATTTAACCGACAAAGATTTAGGAAGCGACGAAAAACTGTTTGCCATGCAAAAGCCGTATTATCTACACTATCAGCCTGCCGAAAACGACACTTCCATCCGCGACGGCTGGTTCTTCCGCGACGATAGCGCTCAGCATGTCCGGTCGGCTGACGATGTGTTCGATATATGGGAACGGGTTGTTGGAGGTAATTCTTATTTGATACTCAATATACCGCCTAATCGCGACGGACGCTTTTCCGACAGGGATGTCGAAACGTTGAAAGAAACAGGAAAGCGTATCCGCGAAACCTATACGGTTGATTTACTTAAAAATGCCAAAGGTCCCAAAGAAGCGCTCGACCATAATAATTCTACTTATGTTACATTAAATAAGCAACCACAGGAAATTGTCATTACTGCTCCTTCACCGGTTACATTCAATAGGTTAGAAATACGCGAACCGGTAGCTACCCGTGGGGAACGGGTTGCAAAACATGCGGTTGACGCTTTTATCGATGGCGAATGGAAAGAGATTGCACAAGGCAGTAATATTGGCTTTTGCCGCATCCTTCGTTTTCCGGATGTTACAACAAGTAAAATCCGGTTGCGTATTCTCGAATCCCGTCTGACGCCTGCTATCAGCAGTATCGCAGCCTATTATTTTTCTTTTGGCACGACTTCCAAGTACAGTTCATCCAATTGATCCTGAGCCACGACCGCCGGCGCATCAATCATGACGTCTCTGCCGGAAGTGTTTTTCGGGAAGGCGATGCAATCGCGGATGGAATCCAATCCGGCAAAAATCGACACCAAGCGATCCAAGCCAAAAGCAATTCCGCCGTGAGGAGGCGCTCCATATTTAAATGCATTCATTAAATAACCGAATTGCGCCTGCGCTTTTTCGTCGCTGAAACCAAGTACGGAGAACATTTTCTTTTGCAGTTCGCTGTTATGGATACGAATAGAGCCGCCGCCGATTTCTACTCCGTTGATAACCATGTCGTAAGCATTGGCTCGCACAAGCCCCGGATTGCTATCCAATAATGGAATGTCTTCCGGTTTGGGACTTGTAAACGGGTGATGTTTGGCAAAATAACGCTTCAATTCTTCATCGTATTCCAATAACGGGAAATCGACCACCCACAAGCAATTATATTGGTTTTTATTCCGTAATCCCAGACGGGAACCCATTTCCAAGCGGAGTTCACTCAATTGTTTCTGCGTTTTCTCTGTTTTTCCGCAAAGGATTAATAATAAATCGCCCGGCTTGGCTTGCGCTATTTCCGCCCATTTTTTCAAATCGTCGTGAGAGTAGAATTTATCGACTGAAGATTTCAGGCTACCATCAACTTCATAGCGGACATAAATCAAACCGCCGGCTCCCACTTGCGGACGTTTCACAAAATCAGTTAATTCGTCCAATTGCTTCCGGGTGTAAGCTGCACATCCTTCGGCACAAATAGCGCCGACATATTCGGCATTGTCGAACACGCTGAAATTTTTGCCTTCCGTTAAGGCTTTGAGTTCTACAAACGACATTCCGAAACGGGTATCCGGCTTGTCGGAACCGTACAGTTTCATTGCATCGGAATAGGTCATTCGAGATAAAGATGGAATATCAATTCCTTTTACCACTTTAAACAGGTGACGGATTAGCCCTTCAAACATATTCAAAATATCTTCCTGTTCGACAAACGACATCTCGCAGTCGATTTGCGTAAATTCCGGCTGGCGGTCGGCTCGCAAATCTTCATCACGGAAACATTTCACAATCTGGAAATAACGATCAAATCCCGAAACCATTAACAACTGTTTAAACAACTGCGGCGATTGTGGTAAGGCATAAAATTCACCCGGATTCATGCGGGAAGGAACAATAAAATCGCGGGCGCCTTCGGGCGTGGATCCTATCAATACAGGCGTTTCCACTTCCATGAAATGCTGTTCATTCAAATAACTGCGGGTAGCAAACGCCATCCGGTGACGTAATTCCAAGTTTGAACGAACCGGCGTGCGGCGCAAATCAAGATAGCGGTATTTCATTCGCAAATCATCGCCCCCGTCCGATTCGTCTTCGATGGTAAAAGGCGGCGTTTGAGCAGGATTCAAAGTTTTCAATTCCGAAACAATGATTTCAATATCGCCGGTTGGAATATTAGGATTTTTATTGGAACGTTCGGTAACTGTCCCCTTTGCTTGAATCACCCATTCTCGTCCTAACTTTTCAGCTTCATCACAAAGCTGAGAATTAATTTCCTGGTTAAAAACCAATTGAGTAATCCCATACCGGTCGCGTAAATCGACAAAAATCATACCTCCGAATCTCCGGACTTTTTGTACCCATCCCGACAAGACAACCTCTTGCCCTCTGTTTGCAAGGCGGAGTTCTCCGCAAGTGTTCGTTCTATACATACGTTTTTTGTATCTAAAATTCGACTGCAAAAGTACAAAAATTTTTATGGAATTTTTCCTTCGATTGCATCTATTGATAAAAACAAAATTTTATTCACTTAATAATTTTTTATTTTATGAAAACAATAATTGTGAGGGCGATATACGTTATTGCCGTTTTATTTTCTTTTATAGGCTGTGTAACACGAGTTATGAATGCTCCTTCCGAACTTCGGGATCAGGCATTAGACGAAGTAGTTGTCGTAGGATATGGCGCTCAGAAAAAGAGCGCTGTAGTAGGCGCTGTTTCTGTTGTTCAAGCTGAATATGCTGTATCGGCGCCACTTCCGGTCTATTCTTACGATTCAGAAAAGAATGAAGAGTACAGTTCATTTGTCGAAAACCGTTTCAAAGATGCAAAATCCGATCCGCTTTCTACCTTTTCGCTCGACGTGGACGTAGCTTCTTACAGTAATGTTCGCCGGATGATTAATCAAGGACAAAAGCCTGAAAAGGACGCCGTGCGCATAGAAGAACTTATTAATTATTTTTCATACGATTATCCTAATCCAACAGGAAAACATCCGATTAACATCCTGACCGAAACGCAGACCTGTCCTTGGAATAAACAAAACTTGCTGGTACGTATCGGCATAAAAGCCAAAGAAATACCTTCCGAAAATATTCCGGCATCCAATTTTGTTTTCCTGATTGATGTATCCGGATCTATGGAAAGTCGCAACCGTTTACCTTTGGTTAAATCATCTTTAAAGTTATTAACCAACAATTTAAGAGATAAAGACCGTGTGGCGATTGTAGTCTATGCAGGCGCAGCCGGCGAAGCCTTGCCTTCAACTTCGGGAGCAGACAAGCAAAAGATTTTTGAAGCGCTGGATGCCTTATCAGCAGGCGGATCGACTGCCGGAGGCGCCGGTATCGAATTAGCCTACAAGGCGGCTCAGAAAAATTTTATCAAAGGCGGCAACAACCGTATTATCCTTTGTACTGACGGCGATTTCAACGTAGGCGTTTCTTCCGATAAAGGATTGGAAAACTTGATAGAAGAAAAGCGGCAGACAGGAATTTATCTAACAGTTTTAGGTTATGGAATGGGAAATTATAAGGACAGCAAACTGCAAATTCTGTCGCAAAAGGGAAATGGAAATCACGCTTATATCGACAATCTTCAGGAAGCCAACCGTGTGTTAGTACAAGAGTTTGGCTCTACCATGTATGCTGTGGCAAAGGATGTTAAGATGCAGGTAGAGTTTAATCCGGCGTATGTCGGCGCCTATCGTCTGATAGGTTATGAAAGTCGCTTGTTGAACAAAGAAGATTTCAACGACGATACCAAAGATGCCGGTGAATTAGGCGCAGGTCATACGGTTACGGCATTTTATGAAATTATTCCGGCAGGCGTAAAAAATCCATACGGCGGAGTAGATGAGCTGAAATATCAAAAGACATCTTCGCAGGAAACGGCGCAGGGAGTGAAAAACAATGAGATGATGACCGTCAAGTTACGCTATAAGCCGATTGACAGCGAAAGCAGCGTCAAGATGGAAATTCCCGTTTTGACGGGCGACAAAAATAAAACGCCAAGCGCCGATTTCACTTTTGCTTCGGCAGTGGCTATGTTTGGACAACTGTTGCGCAATTCCGATTTCAAGGGAACAGCCACGTATGACGATGTAGTCGCATTAGCCCGTAAAGGATTCGGCGAAGACAAACAAGGCTATCGTCACGAGTTTGTCCGGCTGGCGGAAACGATCCGAACAGGTTTTAATTAAGTCGATTTTCATTTCAAATAATTATTTACTGAAGCGCTGAGTAATGTGAAACAAAATTTTATTGTACTTTTGCATAAAACTTTCATTTGGACATTAAACGACTATACTCAAATTGGACCGACGATGAGCTGCTGAAACAATTTGTCCGAACTTCCAATCAGGAATTATTGGGGCAACTTTATTCCCGGTATATTCCGCTGGTTTATGGTTTATGTTTGAAATATTTACAACAAATTGAAGATGCTGAAGACGCCGTAATCAATATTTACGAAGAATTGGTACGAAAAATACCCAATTATCAGATAGACAATTTCAAAACATGGCTATACAGTGTGGCAAAAAATCACTGCCTACAAATTCTGAGGAAAGAGAAAAATCGGACTTTTGAAGAAATTAGCATTCAAAGTGTGGAATCTGACGACTTTGAGCATCTAATAGATATAAGCGAAAGCATAGAAAAAGAGGAAGCGTTGAACTATTGTCTCGATACGCTTCCTGAAGAACAGCGGCAATGTATTCTTCATTTCTTTTTCAACAATTTATCTTATATGGATATTGTTGAGAAAACCGGATTTGCATTGAATAAGGTGAAAAGTTATATTCAAAACGGGAAACGCAATCTTAAGATTTGCATTCTTAATAAGTTGAGAATTGAAAGTTGAAAATGGAAAATTGTAAAAGATGTCTATAAAAGATTATATACAAGGAAAGAAACATGGCAAAGAAGCCAACCGTTTAGAACGCGATGCCCTGAATGATCTGTTTTTGCAGGAGGCATTGGAAGGCTTTGACGAGGTTTCGGGCGATCATGCTACAATCATTGACCGGCTCGAAAAGCGGTTTGCTCATCCTGCCGCCGCGCAACAATCAAACAGAAGAAGATTTTTATATTGGTCTATCGCTGCTTCTATTCTTCTTTTGATTGGATTTGGCAGCTATTTCCTATTAGAAACAAACAGAAGATCGGTTCAAACAGTTGCTCTGGTTCAGCCCAATGAGGAGGAAAAAATAATGCCGGTTGATTCTCCTGTTTTGCAGCCGGTGCAAGCAGAGAATCTTCAACCGGAATCGTTAATAGCAGAAAAAGTAACGAAAAAAGCGAAATCAACACCAACACCAACAAAACCAGCAATAACTCATGTACAGACCGAAACGGAAAATGCCGATATAACTCAACTGCCATTATCTGCTATAAAGGAAACTCGCGAAACAGATAGTGAGGTTGTAGTAGTAGGGTATGGGCTACAAAAAAAATCTTCGGTAACGGGCGCCGTAGCTAAAAGTAATGAAGCCAACTTTAGCTATCCATTTGGAGAAAAAGAGTTTCAGACCTGGTGTCAACAAAAAGCGGACAAAAACGTTTGCGGCGGACAAGGCGCTGCTGTGAAAGTATCTTTCTTTATTGACAAAACAGGGAAACCGGTCGAAATCAAGTATAAAAAATATTCTTGTGAAGAAGCAAAAAAAGATATAGAAAACTTGCTCGCTTCTTCTCCTGTCTGGACGATGAAAAACCGGAAAGTTGCGATGACAATTAAATGGTAATTTGAAAAAATATACTAATTTTGCCGGCTAATTAGCGCATTGAAATTGAATCAAAATAATTTAGTTATACCGTCTAAAAGCCGGATACGCTTTGCAGTCTTTTGCTTGTACTTTTGCACAGGGTTTTGTTTCTCCAGTTGGGCAAGCCGGATTCCCGACATAAAAAATACATTGGGTTTGAATGACGCCGCTTGGGGAACAATTTTGTTAATGATTCCCGTCGGGCAGATTTGCGGAATGAGTATCTCCGGTCTGATAGTATCCAAAGCCGGAAGTAAAAAAATATTGCCCTTAGCTCTTTTTTGCTATGTTATTGCTCTATTGTTAATCGGGCTGTCTTCAACGGAATATGCTTTGATAATGAGCCTGATTCTATTTGGCTTTTGCGGTAATTTCTGCAATATCTCAGTCAATACGCAGGGAATAAGCCTTGAAGCCGTTTATGATAAGCCGATTATGGCTTCTTTCCACGGGGGATGGAGCCTTGCCGGACTTACCGGCGCTTCCATCGGATTGTTAATGGCGTCTCTCCACTTGCCTCCACTTTATCATTTCAGTATCGTAGGAGCGATTGTCATTATTATTGTATTAATAAACAAAAAATATCTTCAGCCGGACATTAAAAAAGAAAAGGATCCTGCCGGCATTGCCGCCCGAAAGCGAAGAAAGCCGGAATCATTTCTGTTCCTGCTTGGAATAGTTGCCTTTTGCGGAATGGCTGCCGAAGGTTCCATGTCGGATTGGAGCGGGCTTTACCTGATCGATGTGGTAGGAAAACCCAAACATTTGGCTCCGATAGGGTTAGCCGCTTATATGATAACGATGGCTTCAGGACGGTTTATGATCGATAAAGCTACTCAGAGATGGGGAAGGAAACGCATTGTACAAGCCGGAGGAACGCTCATCGCCACAGGACTGTTTACAGCAGTAGCTTTTCCTCATTTTATCCCCGTCGTTATCGCTTTTATGATTATAGGATTTGGAACCGCCGGCATTGTCCCTACCCTGTACAGCACGGCAGGACAAAAAACACGGATACCGCCAAGTCTGGCACTTACGATTGTATCGAGCGTCAGTTGGCTCGGATTTCTGTTAGGACCTCCGACGATAGGCTATATTTCCAATCTGACCAATCTCCGGTATTCTTATGCTTTAATCGGAATGTTGGGAATTTGCATTGTAGCCTTGGGTTCGAACATCAAAGTTTTGTCTTCCAAAGGTGCTTGATAGCATCCGCCGGATGAAAGAATAACATTCTCGGTCCCGAGAAACGCATTACTTCCCTTATCTTCTCACGATATTCCGGCTTGTAGCAATGAACGGTACATTTTTCGCAAGCGGGTTTGTCTTCTCCGAACTTGCAACGTTCCAAACGGCGATGGGCATAGTCTTCCAAACGCTTGCAATCCTCGCAAAGCGAATTTTGCTGTCCATGCTTGAAGCGGCAGTAAATGCGCAGCATCTTGCAAACTGTTTTTTTCTCAGAGTTATTCATTTACAGTCCGTTAAAACCACTATTATTGTGATTATATCAACTTTGGAAATAACTAATATGCAACAAAAATAAGATAATTTGAATGAAGACAACGTAACTGATGTTACATTTTGTGGAATTTTTTATAACAACCCAACTGTAAGAACACAGTAGTTTGACTTTTTCGGCTAAGAACGCGTTTAGCTTTTTCTCTCATATTCTGAAATAATTAAAATAGTTTTTAACCCACATTGCAGCCCCTCAAGTCACAAAACTCTGTAAATCGTCAATATCCATTTTTTCGAATTCCGATTTGTGCACTACAAATTTTCGTTTGGTA
>Ga0209629_10000850_pt1 | contig 17930 bp, 16 predicted proteins | sample TergutCu122P5_FD_187286 | JGI IMG/M metagenome (GOLD analysis project Ga0209629, IMG submission 187286) | Cubitermes ugandensis P5 segment gut microbial communities from Kakamega Forest, Kenya - Cu122 P5 (SPAdes) (version 2) | ecosystem: Host-associated > Arthropoda: Insects > Digestive system...
CATCCAACTGTGTGGCGGTTTTAATTTGCCATGGATTTGCTTGCGTCCCGTCTCCTCCTGCGAATTGTGCAGAAGCTGCGTTTGCTAACGATACTAAAATAATTAGTGTAAAAATAATTCGTTTCATTTTTTATAATTTTATAAATTAGACATTAAATTGCTTGTTATATTAGGATTATTGTATTGTGCTAAACTCTATTTAGTTAACAATAGTTTGTAAGAATATACTTTTCCTGAATAGCCTTTCATTCTAACAAGTACTACAGTATTGTTTTCCATTAGAACGATTGCTGCTCCATCTTTTTGTTGCTCAAAGGATTTTAGTAAACTTCCCGTCAAGTTATATACGGAAACTTGATATTTTTCAGTAAGTCCTTCAAAAATAAGCAAATTTCCCGTAGCAAAAACATAAGGAATATTTGGATTTTTTTGTTGTAATTGTAGAGTAGAGGCAACAACATTGCTGCCAGACAAGTCATCTATACTTTTATGTGCTGCAATCCAATTCAATTGAGGATATCCATCTTGTAGTTGCGACGCCCATGGCGGGCTAAGAAAATCAAGCCCCGACTGATAGTTAAGGGCATTAGATAGGAATGCGCCATCTTTTAGCATCCCATCTACGGGCGTTGTCGTGCCTGGTATAGGAGTTAGAAAATGAGAAGGAGTAATTATGCCTCCGTTTCTTATCATTATAGCTTCTTCGTAAGCCCAGCAATTTTGAACTTTTCCAAATCCTCCGACGCTATCGTCATTAATACAATATCCTACAATTAGACCCATTGAATTTGGAGTATTTCCTTCTTCTTTTAAATTGGCATAAGCCACATTGTTTTTAATAGTTGAATTATTTTCCCCAGCAATACCTCCTATTCTCCCCTTTATTGAATGAAAATAACCGGTTGCATAACAGTTTTCTATTGCTGCAGTAATGCTGCTGCTCATTCTTGTAGTAACACCGCCAACAGATAAACCATCGATGCTTATTGCATCAGTACGTGCAGCAACCCAAGCCAATTGAGGGTATTTCTTTTGTAATTGCGATGCCCATGCCGGACTAAGAAAACCGGCTTCCTGATAGTTAGAAGCGGAGAATAAAAATGCAGGATCTTTTAGCGTCCCATCTACAGGTGTTGTCGTGCCCGATGCGGGAGTTAGAAAATGAGAAGGAGTAACTATGCCTCCGTTTCTTATCATCACAGCCTCTTCATATGCCCAGCAATTTTCAACTCTTCCAAACTCACCGGCGTTCTCGCTGTTAACGCAATATCCTGTAATTAACCCCATTGAATTTACCGTATTTCCTTCTTCTTCCAAATTGGCATAAGCTACACAATTTTTAATTGTTGAATAAGTTTCTCCGGCAATTCCACCTACTCGCCCCTTTAAAGCATGAATATGACCGGTTGCATAACAGTTTTCAATTGGTGCAGCAGTATCATTAGCTGTTTTTGTATTATTTGCGAATAAAACGCCGGCAATTCCACCTGTACGGACTGTAACTGCGCTTCCGCTCCCCGGATATCGATTATAAACTTCTCCTGCAAAATAACAGTTTTTAATATAAGACGGAATGCCATTATTTGATGGACGCCCGATACTTCCTACTATCCCGCCTGCGATACCACCGCCACCGGAAACATATCCGGTAGCAAAACAATCTTCTATTATTCCTGTCCTTGTACCATTAGCACCCGGGGTTGCGGATCCCAAGTAACCAGCAAAGGCTCCTACTCCTCCTATGGCAGGGCAATCTATATAAACATTCACTAAACCGAGATTTTGAATTTTTCCCCATAAATATCCGGCAAAACTTTGGTAATTAGCTGTTGATGCATCGATTGAAATGTGCATATTTTTAATAATATAGCCATTACCGTCAAAATTCATATAAGCTCCGGCAGGGGCAAGTCCGTCTGCATAAGGCGTCCAATTATTTATTTCTCCCAAGTCTCTCAAATCAATATCATTCATCAATTTGAAATATTTCATTTCCGTGCTATTTATATAGCGTCGTACATTATCCAACTGGGGAGCTGATTTTATTTGCCATGGATTTGCTTGAGTTCCGTTGCCACCAGCGAAAGAAATATCAGGTATAAGCACTGACAATTCTATCGTCGTTTTCAACACTCCGTCAACCGGTTCTATCATACTTGTCGGTGGGGTTGTGAAATAAGATGGAGTAACCGTTGTGCCTCCTCTTGTCATTTTTGCTGCGGTACAAGCATAGCAATCATCAGCTTTTCCAAATTCACCGGCGCTGCCGCTATTCAGGCAATATCCTACAACCAAGCCCATTGAATTTGGAGTATTTCCTTCTTCTTCCAAATCGGCGTATGCTACGTTGTTTTTAATTGTTGAATAATTTTCACCGGCAATACCTCCAATTCTCCCCTTAATAGTGTGAAAATAACCGGTAGCATAACAATTTTCAACAGAGGCAACCGTATTAGCCGCTTCTGTATTATTTGCATAAACAACGGCTGCAATGCCGCCTGTTCGGATCGTAGCAGAGCTTCCGATATAGGTATTGTATAATTCTCCCGAAAAATAGCAATTTTTAATATAAGACGGGATGCCGTTATTTGACGGACGTCCGATCATTCCTATTATTCCTCCTACGGCGCCTCCTCCTCCGGAAATATATCCTGTAGCAAAACAGTTTTCGATTACTCCAACTCTGCTGTCATTTGTGCCCGGAGTTGCAGACCCGACGTAAGCGCCAAAAGCTGCCACAGTTCCTGATTTGGGACAATTTATATAAACATTCACTAATCCCAAATTTTGGATTCTTCCCCACAAAAACCCGGTAAAACTCTGATAATTAACTGATAAATTAGGATCTGCAATGCGCAAATTCTTAATAACATAACCGTTTCCGTCAAAATTCATATACGCCCCATTCGTGTTTGCGCTGGTAGGGTTAAGTGCATTTCCTACAGTTGCCGTATAAGGCACCCAATTAGTTGTTTCTCCCAAGTCTTTCAAATCAATATCATTCATCAATTTGAAATACTTCATTTCAGTTGGGGTTAAATAATTTCTTACATCATCCAACTGTGTGGCGGTTTTAATTTGCCATGGATTTGCTTGCGTCCCGTCTCCTCCTGCGAATTGTGCAGAAGCTGCGTTTGCTAACGATACTAAAATAATTAGTGTAAAAATAATTCGTTTCATGTTGTTGAAAATTAAGATTAAAAATTTTAATAAATAACAATACTTATAATTACAGGTAAATGATCGGATTCTACCGGCATTGCTGCAACGATTGAATTATTTATTACACGCGATTGTAATATTTCGTAATTCTGTCCTCTATTGAACATAAAAATATAATCAATACATTTATTTGGAGCGTCGGCAGGAACAGTATAATCATTAGGAGTTAATTGAATCCAATTTTTTCGAAACTCATTCAAAGTCTCAGAATTTGGAGTAGAATTAAAGTCACCTGCCAAAAACACCGGTTTAGTCGAATTACCATACAATTCTCGAACCTTTGTCGTAATTTCCTGTGCCTGTACCTTAGGAATGGAAATATTTAAATCTAAATGAGTGCATATCATAATATATTTATCAAATTCAACAATAACAAATGCCCGTTGTTCATCTCCGCTTGTCAGGAAGTATGACGTTGACTGTACTATCGGGCGAGGAGATACTATACCGATCCCATAACTTCCACCTTGAAAAGGGATGGTTCTTGCATAGCGGTAATTCCATCCTGTCAATTCAGATAAACGCTTCAGTTGATATACTCCCTTAGAGCGAGTATTAGCACTATCTAATTCCTGCAAAGCGACCACATCGGGATGCAGTGATTGCAAAAAGTCGGCAATTTGCTGATAATTACCGTTTGGATAGGCAGGATTGTTACTGAATGCTTTCACGTTGTAAGAAACAAGAGTCAGTGCATTCTCATTTCCTCTCACATATCCGGCAATTCCACCCGTACGGACAGTGGCAGAACTTCCGGTATAGGTATTGTACAGTTCACCCGAAAAATAGCAATTTTTTATGTATGAGTATGTTCCATCATTTGCCGGACACCCGATAGTTCCTGCTATTCCTCCTACAGTGCCACCTCCGCCGGAAACATATCCGGTAGCATAACAATTTTCGATTATTCCGGTTTTATAATTATTATCTCCCGGAGTGGCAGATCCTAAATAACCAACAAAGGCACCTAATCCTCCTACTGCAGGGCAATCTATATAAACATCAACTAAACCGAGATTTTGAATTTTTCCCCATAAATATCCGGCAAAACTCTGATAGTTCTCTGTTTTGCCAGATATATTCATATTTTTAATAACATGTCCATTACCGTCAAAATTCATATAAGCCCCGGCAGTGCTATTCCAACCTTTATAAGGTACCCAATTATTTGTTTCTCCCATTTCTTTTAAATCAATATCATTCATCAATTTAAAATGTTTCATTTCAGTTGGGTTTAAATAATTCCTTACATTGTTCAACTGTGTAGCGGTTTTAATTTGCCATGGATTTGCTTGAGTCCCGTCTCCTCCTGCAAATTGAGCAAATGTTATATTTGCTAAAGTTGCTAAAAATGTCAACGTAATAATAATTCGTTTCATGTTGTTTTAAAAATTTTATATTAGACAATCATGGAATAATTATTGTTACCAATATAGGAAAATGGTCTGATTCGACCGACATATTACCAAATGAAGATGTTCCAATTACGCGATTTTCAAGAATTTTGTAAGGATTTCCCAGATTTAGCATCAAGAGGTAGTCAATACAACTCTTACCGCATGTATTTTCCTGTCCGCTAATCAATATCCAGTCTTTATACAGTTCTTTCATCGTGTCGGACAGGGGAGTGCTGTTGAGGTCGCCGCCTAAAAATACCGGTTTAACTGATTTTCCATACAGTTCCTTTATTTTAGCGGTAACTTCTTTTGCTTGTACTGTTCGACCAACTTCGTCTCCGCCAAAATGGGTACATACCATTATGTATTTAGCAAACTCCACAATAAGGAATCCGCGTTGTTCTTCAGTGCTGGTCAATAAAAAAGAAGATGATTTTACAATAGACTGCGGCGTGGCGATTCCGATACCATAACTTCCACCTTGATAAGATGCAAGGGTACTTGCATAACGATAATTCCAAAAATTAAGGTCTGCCATTTGTTTGAGCTGATAAACACCTTTTGAACGTGAATTAACGCTGTCTAACTCCTGAATGCATACTACATCAGGATCAAGGTCTTTCAAAACATCAGCAATCACTTTATAATTACCATCAGGATATGCAGAGTTGTTGTGGAATGCTTTCACATTATAACTTACCAGCCGTAATGTATCTCCTGCAAGGTTATTTGCGGGCGCCGGCAGATATTCATCCAGTCCACTGTTTCCGCAAGCCACAAAATCAAGAACAAAAGCGAAAATAATCACTATAATAGATGTTTTAAGTAGATATTTCATATTAACATAATTTATTTATTAATCAAAAATTTAATCCGTCGTTCCAATTTGGATTTTGAGTTAGAGCGCCATTAGTCAACAAACGGTCGTTGATTGGAATGGGATAAAGATAATCTTTATTTTCCTGCCAGTTTCGAACAGTTCCTCTAAGAGGATCCAAATATCCGCTATCGCCGTTTGTTAGAAACATATTAACTCCAATCTCAATAAATGAGGGTGCAAAAGAGGGCGGACGTGTGCCCTTATAAAAACAGACATCAATTGTTCCGTTACCATCAAGATCATAATCTCCCTGTCCCGGAATAAAAATCCCATACATCGGTTGTTCTACGGCTTTCCCTTCTTTCCACCGCATCAGGTCGTAATAGCGAAATCCTTCCATGATTAATTCTATGGTACGTTCACGGCGAATTTCCAAAATCACGCCTTTGTTTGAGCCTTTATCTACATTTGGATAACCGTTTTCTACTGATTCCATATAGGCGTCAGGATTGGAATTAGCTAATGCCATATTCATATTCGGCATACCCACTCTGTCTCGGATTAATTTAATGGAACGATCAATATCTGCTTGCGTTAGCGTACCTAATTCTGCTTTTGCTTCTGCATAATTCAAATACACTTCTGCTGCACGGAAAAGAATAATATCATTACACGATTTGCTCACCTGATCATAGGTAGCATCCATCACCCATTTGGTTGGTTGATAACCGGTCATCGTTACATCTAAATTCGGAGCAAGTTTAACAGTGGCGCCAATCCGTGTGTAGCCGGGAGTACGAATTGTTTGCGCTAACCTTGGATCGCGATTTACACATTCATCTTTGAACAGTTTTGTTTCATATCCGGCTATATCTGTAAATCGTGCGCCTGTATTAGTCAGATATGAATTGACTATTTTTTTTGTTAAGCTGAGTTTTCCACCGGTAAGCGCTAACAAAGAATTGTTCGCATCGTGAAATAGTCCGAGTGTGCTGTTATAATCTCTTGCTAAAATAACTTCGTCAGTACGGGCATTGAGAGATGAAAATAAATCTCTGTATGCGTTGGCAGGCGTAGAAGTGAACAGTTTGTACCCGCTATTTGTAATGAATTCATTAGCTGCATCAACAGATTCTTGAAGATAATAGGCATAGTCGTGTTCGGGAAATGTAATGCCTTGATATTTTCTGAAAGTACCCTCAAAAAGACAGACGCGGGATTTTAAAGCCAAAGCAGTCCATTTGCTTATTTTATAAACAGTTTTGCCGGTTGGCAGGTATTCAATGGCAAAATCTAAATCTTCAATGATTTTTGTCATTACCAATTCTCTGCTATCTCTGGGTTTGTAAATATCCGGATCGGCTGAACCTAAAGGATGATCATACCAGGGTACATCACCAAATCGTTTCACTTTTTCAAAATAAAAATAAGCGCGGAAAAAACGGGTTATTGCTTCGTATTTATTTCTAATTTCTTCGTCGTGGCAATTTTTAAGTCCAACCATACATTCATTGATGGTTCTCAATTGCGTCCATGTCCAGCCTCCTCCTGTGGAAGGAATTTCGCGAACGCCACGTAATGCGTCTGAAAGTGTCTGCTTAACAAGGACATCTGATTCTTCGCTGTACATTGAACTAGCATCCGGAAAATAGGTATAGAATTGGTTGGTATATAATTCCAATTCCGTTTCCGTCGAAAAATAGCTTTCAGGATACAATCTGTCTAACGGAAATTTATCCAAAGCATTTTCGCAAGCTGTTGTCAAAAACAATACGGCAACTATTGCCATTATATATTTAATTAATATATGTAATCTCATAATTATATTGTAAGTTAGAATGTTATATCAATACCTATGGAATAAATTTTTTGAAACGGATATATAAGCGCATCGCTTGACGCTCCGTCGGATGCACCTGCCTGTTCCGGATCCACTACTTTAGAGTGCAATTTTGTGAATGTCAATAAATTTTCACCGCTTAAATAAATACGGATTTTATCTATTCTTATTTTGCTCAAAAGATTTTCGGGAAGCGAATAACCTACAGCCAAATTTTTTAACCGCAGATAGGCAAGATTTTGCAAGTAACGGTCTGTTGGTACCGTCAGTGAACGGACTCCTGATTGGGCTGCATATCCCCGAGGACGGGGAAAATAAGCATCCGGATTATCTTCACTCCACACATCCTTCATAAAATCCTTATGAATAAAAGTAGCATAAGGCTGGTCATAAGGTCCCCAGAACATTCTCGCTCCAGTGCTTGGCCACCAGTTTTGCTTCCCTATTCCCTGAAAAAAAACAGAGAAATCCAATCCGTTCCAAGCAGCATTAGCACTAAAACCATAACGATAACGCGCTTGGGAATTTCCAATAATTCTTTTATCACCACTGTTGCCCACTCTGTTTTCGCCCTGATTTATTATGTTATTACCATCCAAATCAACGAATTTCAGGTCACCTGCTCTCAAATGATTGTTTTCGCCGGCAGCGATTGTTACATCACCATTAACGTATGTTTGATTGTAGGGATAATTTGCCGCTTCCTCGTCGGTAGCAAATAATCCATCTGTTTTGTATCCCCAAATTTCGCCCCATGTTTGTCCTTCATAATAATTGGTTAAAATTTTATTGGGATTATCGAATTTAGTAATTTTAGCAGTATTATCGCCCAGCGATAATGAAATACCATACCTAAACGGTTTGCTCGACACATTGAATTGATCATTCCACGACATTTGCAATTCATAGCCTTTTGCACGTAAATCAGCTGCATTTTCACGCGGTTCACTGGCGCCATATACAGCAGGCAAAGCCTTACCCGGCATCAACATACCCTTGGTATCGCGGATATAAAAATCTCCATTGAATGTAAGTCGAGATTTTAAAATGCCCAGGTCGAGACCTAAATTTTTCGTAGTTACGACTTCCCATGATAAATTCGAAGCAACGGGAGCGGAAAAATAGGAATATTTTCCTTTGGCGTCCGTACCGAATACGTAATTAAGCGTAGCGGTATTAACCGTTCGGATATAGGGATAATATCCGTTGACATTTTGGTTGCCCAAGCTACCATAAGAGAGCCTGATTTTTAAATTATCTACAATTGGTGTTACCGGTTTAAAGAATTTCTCTTCACTAATCCGCCAACCCGTGGAAAGAGAAGGAAAAAAGGCATAGCGTTGCCCCTCTTTAAATTTGGAAGACCCATCCTTGCGACCGCTTGCTTCAAACAGGTATTTCCCTTGATAGTCATAGTTGAAGCGTCCGAAACCTCCCATAATGGCATACTCATTCTGTCCACCAGAAGACTCGAAGCGAGCCATTCCGGTTGTTTCGTCGGTAGCTACCAGATTCAAATCACTCAAATCGTTCGATAACAAATTATAGCCTGTTGTCGAAATATCTTTGTAATGACGAGTTTCATAATTGAATCCGCCCATCAAAGAAAAGTTATTGCCGGCAATACTTTTTTTGTAAGTAGCATAAACATTAGCCGCATAGTATTCATTTCTATTGTAACTTTCAAGAAGTTTATTTTCTCCGCGTCCGGAAGTTACATACGATATTTCGCCGGGGTACATTGAATAGGGGATATTTACAGACCTGTTCATGACAGTATAACCGTTATAGACGTAACTGAAATTACCATTTACTTCCAATCCTTTCACCGGTTTTATAGTCAGTTCCGAAATAGTGGACAGGTTTATATAAGCATCTTCATTGGCATGCTTTCCGTTCGTAACAAGCGCATTCCAGCCGTCCATTACACCGGCGCTGTTGAAGATGGTCATGTAAACCGGTGTACCGTCAGGATTAACAGGCACATAGCTTGCAAGTCCGTGTACGTTCTGATAAAGGAATGAGTTGTTTACAGCGCCTGCTCCCGGAAATTGATATGAATTTCTCATAAAACTGGTATTATTACTGATAGATATGTATTTATTGATATCCGATGTAATTTTTGCGCGTAAGTTTGCTTTCCTGTATTTGTCCGTATTGAGACGCATCATCCCGTTTTCATAACGAAAGCCTCCCGATAACAGGTATTTTGTTTTATCCGTACCTCCGCTGATTGAAACGTTGTGGTTTTGCATGGGACGGCTGTCATTATAAAGATAGTGATACCAATCGGTATTTGCATAATAAACATAAGAATCTCTTCCTCCACGGTTTTGAATTACAACCCATGGACGAAGCGGGTTTTCTGTCTTGTCGTTTCTCCGCGCCCAAAGTTCAAGCATATCTGCCTGTGTATATTTGGAATAGTTGACGCCTTGGGTAGTGCGATAAAATAAATCTGCAATATATACAGAGTAATATCCCCGTGTTTCAAAATCGGTCGAAGTCGTAGAACTTCCTATACCAAAATTACCGGAATAAGTTACTTTGGTTTTATTAGGTTCGCCGCTTTTGGTTGTAACAAGAATCACACCGAAAGCAGCTCTTGCACCATAAATCGACGAAGCCGATGCATCTTTCAACACAGATATGGACGCAATGTCGTTCGGATTTAAATGTTCCAGGTTGGCTTCAATACCATCTACAAGCACAAGCGGGGAACCTCCGTTAATTGAAGTAGCTCCGCGTATATTGAGCGAACCGCTTCCACCCGGTCGTCCGGACGTCATAGTGATATTCAAGTTAGGATCTGCGCCTTGCAGTAATCCTATAACCGAACCGGATGGACGATCCTGAATTTGTTTGGATGTGATCACACTTACAGCCCCTGACAGATTTACTTTTTTCTGGGTTCCATAACCAACTACAACCACCTCGTTAATTTGTTGTGTGTCTTCTCTCAACGTGACATCGATTTTCCTTTGTTTGCCTACCGTAATTTCTTGTGGAATATAGCCCAAGAAAGAAAATACAAGAATAGCTTCTTCATTCGGGACATCTATTGAATAAGAGCCGTCAGCTTCTACTACAGTTCCTAAAGTAGTCCCTTTGACCGACACATAAGCGCCGATGAGCGGTTCACCATCAGCATCAGTAATCTTACCCGAAACATTAAAGTTCTGTTTGATTGCTGCATTTTCTGTTGATACTTTTTTTATGGGTATCAACACTATTTGCTTGTCGATGATCTCATAATACGAATTGGTTTCCTGGGAAATTTGCTTCAATACGTTTTCTAAAGATTCATTGCTGACACGAATACTGATCTTTTTGTTTACATCAATCTTCGTATAATCATACATGAATACCATATCGCACTGTTTTTCGATTTGTTTCAATACTTCTTTTATTGCAACATTTTGCAACGAAAGATTGATTTTTTGATCTGTGGGATTGGCATAAACCTGAATAAAACCCATCAGAGAAAATATAAAAATAAAATTAAATATTCTAAATAATTTGTTAATGTGTAATGTTTGATAAAAATTTTGCATACTTTTGACAAATTTTATGAGTTACTTTTTCATTGGCATGATTTTGTTACTGAAACTTGCGATTTTATCCACAAAATATGCCATGTTACTAATGGTTAGCTCGTAAGCCAACGCAGGATTCGTCCTGCGTTTTTGTTTTTCTTTCTTTTTTAGATTTTTTTCATAGGCATTGCAATTAATAGATGATTATTCGTTGTTCATTTATTTTATACTTAAATTTACCGATTTTTTGCATGGCTGCCAATAGTTCTGAAACAGATTCATGCCGCAAGGTAAATGTATAGTAATGTGAGTTTTTCAAAGCAGGAGCAACTTCTATGCGTATGTGATACCAATTTTCCAACAATAGCGCTGTTTCTGCCAGTGATTTGCCTTCCACGCGCAGTTCAGCGTTTGCCCAAAGGGCTACCAACGTATCAGAAGGATTCAAAGTAAGCTTCTTGTCTGCCTGGTTGTATGTGGCAGTATAACCCGGTTTGAGACGTATACAAGGATAGCCGGTGACGGTAAGCGATACAGAACCTTCAAGTAATGCGACATTGGATTGGGACTGGCTATCATAATCCTGAATATCGAATTTTGTACCATATACCTTTACTTGCATATTTTTTGCATCGACCAGGAACGGTATATCAGGGTCATGGGTAACATCGAAAAAGGCTTCTCCTCTAACCTTTACCCGTCGTTCTTTTTCGTTGAAACGGCTTGAAAATGCAAGCTTAGTTCCTTCATTGAGCCAAACCTTTGTGCCATCAGGTAGGGTTACAAAAGACTTCCCATACTGAGTTTCATATTGTGTATAAGTTTCCTTAACATCTCCGCTCGATTTAACCAAGGAGCCTATGCCAACGCCAATTAACAGCAGAACGCAAGCTGCAGCTACTTTCCAAAATATAGGTACAATTTGCGCAGGTTTCTGATATTGAATTTTTGTTTTTTGAATAATCTTTTGCCAAGCCAGTGAAGCATCGGGGTTGAATCCTGAATCGAATTCACGAATGTCGTTCCATGTTTGATTCAACTCATTCCATAACCGGCGATTTTGGTTGTTTTCTTCAATCCACATTGCGAGCCGGTTGTTTTCATCCGTATCGGCTTCGTTTTTCAATACTTTAAGTATCGAATCCCATGGAATCGCATTGATGTTATTATTCGCCTTCATACCAATAAGGCACATGAAAGGAAGCTATCCCTTAGAGAAAGGTGAAAAAAAAATTAAAAGATTTTCAAATGTGCTGTCAAATATTTCTTTAAACGTTTTAGTGCAGTATGTATTTGGACTTCTACCGTTTTTACGGCAATACCCTCACGTTCGGCTATTTCTTTGTATGATAGTTCATATTCGCGGCTCATACGGAAAATTTTAGCGCATTTTTCGGGAAGACTCATCACGGCTTCTTCTATCAAACGATGTAAATCATCGATTTCGATTGACATTTCTTCATACACGGCGTCATGCTGTTCCGGTACAAAACGTGTAAATTTACTTGTATCGCGTAAATAATTTTGCGCTTTATATCGACACGCAGTATATAAGTAGGTGTGTACAGAATCAGTAAGCACAATGTCTGACTTGTGTTCCCAAATATAAATAAAAATACCCTGAACAATATCTTCAGCGGCTATTTCATCTTCAATCAATACATTAACGTAACGGCACAACGAAATATAATACCGGTCAAAAAGGAGGCGTAAACCCTCATGATTGCCCTGCTGCATGCTGACGAAATATATTTTGTCTGTATCATTTATCATGTTATGGCAAAGATACAAAAAGATTTCTAAAAACTCCTGCAAAACTCCCTTAATACATGTTTTCAGCGCAAATTGTGAAACATTTATCCAATTTAAAAATCAAACATAAACGAATTAACGGTAAAAATTTTTTATATATGGACAAAATAACTATTTTTGTTCATTAATTTTTATTTGAAAATAAACATAAAATAGCATATCATGAGAAGAAAACTTAGAATGGGAATGATTGGCGGCGGAAAAGGTTCATTTATCGGAGCCGTTCATCGCATTGCCGCTAATTTAGACGGGCAAATCGAATTGGTCTGCGGATGTTTCAGCGCTTCACCCGAAAATTCGATAGAAAGCGGACGCGCTTTATTCCTTCCCGACAACCGGATTTATACCACCTGGCAAGAGATGATTGAAAAAGAATCTGCGCTTCCGGAAGAGATTCGCATGGACTTCGTTGCAATTGTTACTCCGAATCACGTTCATTTCGCTCCGGCAATGATGGCTTTGGATTACGGTTTTCATGTCGTACTGGATAAGCCGATGACATTCAGTCTCGAAGAAGCTTATCGGCTGAGAGATAAAGTCAGGGAAACAGGAAAATTGTTTGCCTTGACGCATACCTATACCGGCTATCCGATGGTGAAAGAAGCTCGATTGCGTGTGATACGCGGCGATTTGGGAAAAATCCGCCGGATATATGTGGAGTATCCTCAGGGTTGGCTGAGCGAAGATGTAGCCAAAGAAAACAAGCAAGCTGCCTGGCGGGTCGATCCTAATCGTTCGGGGAAAGCCGGCTGTATGGGAGATATTGGTACCCACGCATTTAATTTGGCGGAATACATCACCGGATTGAAATCGACAGAGCTTTGCGCCGAACTAAACCGGTTTGTACCCAACCGCTTATTGGACGACGACGGCGCAGTGATGATCCGTTACGAAGGAGGCGCCAGAGGGATGTTGGTTGCATCGCAAATTGCTGCCGGTGAAGAAAATAATTTATTTATCCGCATCTATGGTGAGAAAGGAGGATTAGAATGGCATCAGCAGGAGCCGAATACGCTTCTGTTGAAATGGCTTGGGAAGCCGGTGGAAATTCTGCGCACCGCCAACGGGTATATGTCTTCTGTAGCTCAACACAATACACGCACTCCGGGAGGTCATCCCGAAGGATACATAGAAGCTTTTGCTAATATCTACCGTAATTTTGCCTTAACGCTTCAGGCGATTCTTTCAGGAAATAAGCCTGCTCCCGAATGTTTGGATTTTCCTTCGGCGGAAGAAGGCGTTCGTGGAATGCAATTTATTGAAACTGTCGTGGCTGCCGGATACGACGATAGCCGCAAGTGGATAAAATTGATTGAATAAATAAAATAAATTCATAACTCATAATTCATAACTCATAACTCATTATGGCACGTCCTGTTACTTTATACACGATTCAATGGGGTGACCTTTCCCTGAAAGAGGTTTGCGAAAAAGCCAAACGATTTGGCTACGACGGATTGGAAATAGGTTTGCCGGCGCATTTGGATGTTCGTCGCACCGACACTGCCTATTACGACGGAATCAAAGCTTTATTGGCGTCATACGATTTAAAATTATATGCCATTTCTACCCATTTGGTAGGTCAAGCGGTTTGCGACAGAATAGATGAACGCCACCAAAACATTCTTCCCGATTATATTTGGGGCGATGGCGATCCGGAAGGCGTTCACCAACGGGCGGCTGAAGAAATGATTTGTACCGGTCGAGCAGCTAAAATGCTTGGATTGGATACTGTGGTCGGATTCACCGGCAGCCCCATCTGGCATCTGTTATATTCATTTCCTCCCGTAACCGAAAAAATGACTGAAGACGGGTATAAAGAATTTGCCCGCCGGTTTATTCCTATCTTAGACGAATACAAGCGATTGGGCGTAAAATTTGCGCTTGAAGTGCATCCGACTGAAATTGCCTTTGACACTTATTCGGCGGGCAGGGCTTTGAAAGCGCTTGATAATCATCCGGCTTTCGGGTTTAACTACGATCCGAGCCATTTTGCTTATCAAGGCGTAAACTATGTCGATTTTATCTACAAATTTTCCGACCGGATTTTTCATGTACATGTTAAAGATGTTTATTGGAGCGATATTCCGGGAGAAGTAGGCGTTTTCGGCGGTCACACCACCTTTGGCGACCCGCGCAGGTATTGGAATTTCAGAAGTTTGGGAAGAGGGAAAGTGAATTTTGAAGAAATCATCCGTGCATTAAATTCAATCGGTTATGCCGGACCTTTGTCGGTAGAGTGGGAAGATAGCGCTATGGACAGGGAACAGGGCGCCGCCGAATCGTGCCGGTTTGTTAAATCTATTGATTTCAAACCTTCAGATATTGCCTTCGATGCCAGCTTTTAGGAAAATATTGAATTATGCCTAATTCCTTAGCAGGACTTGTTGAAAATAATCCGCACTTTTAATTTTATTTAACTAAAATAGTTGTATAAATTGTTATTTATGTTTAACTTTGTAAAAATTATTTTATTTTTTGTTTAAACAATTAATCATCATGAATTATGAAAGCAAATTTAATTAAAACAATGCTAATCCCGGTATTAGTGATTACAAGCCTGGCAACTTTAAGCGCGCAACTTAAAGTTGAATCAATTGGGAGAGTACAAGTAGGGACAGTATACCGAACGTATCTAATGTGAATGACGCAGATAACATCACGTCTATGCAGATTTTTGGTAAGAATGGTGCTTTATGTGCCGGTAGCAAATTAACATTCGGAGACTTTGGAAGGCAATCTTTTAATAGTTGGAATGCTTTTATAGGTGAATATGGCACAGACGACACAGATCAACTTTGGCTGCACAGAAAAATGGGTATTTATATGACCTACAGTAACGGAACGGTAGTTGCATTTTATGAAGTAAATCAAGGAAATGCTTTTAAGTTTAATTGCGACCTCTATTCAAACGGTATCAAACTTACATCCGATGAACGGTTAAAAGAAAATATTCAACCTTTGAAAAGCTCATTGTCTTCCTTAAAGAAACTTAATGGAGTCAGTTACAATCTCAAAAAGCCAAAGATGACTGCGCCGGGTCAAGAAAAAAAGTTAAACAACGGAGAAATGCCTTCGGACAAAGAACAGAAGGCAATGGCTTTTTTTGAACAGTGGGATAATGACCTGAATAATTCTAAGGATTTAAGAGATGGTTTTCTTGCGCAGGATTTGCAAGGGAAACAATTGATGCAAGTTCCGATTACGCAACGGGGAGAAAGCTCACACTTAATTTCCGGACATCATTTTTCTGCCGGAATGTATCTGTATGCCCTGATTGTTGATGGGGCAGTGATTGATACGAAACGGATGATATTAACGAAATAGGAATTATGAAAAAGATAAAATACATATTAGTCTTCTTTCTATTGTTTTTCCTGAGCATCATTGCTTATTCGCAGGAAGTATTTCCTCTATCAAACGCTCAATGGACAGAAAGTGTTACTTTTGGGGAAAATCCTCATTCAACAACGACTCTTTACCGATATATTTTGCAGGGCGACACGGTGATTGATAATATCAAACACTCGAAAGTCTATTTTATCCCCAATATTAATAAACGAGATACGCTGTTATTTGGATATTTTTATGTGAAAGATCAAGTGGTTTATTACCGCGATTCAAGCGAAAATCCGTATGATGGTAGTAAGTTGAGGTACTTTAATATATGCGATGAATATTTTGGTAAAGATTATCCTTTGTATGATTTTTCGTTGGAAAAAGGCGATACTACTTGTTATGTTAATTGTAGAGATCGACTTGTTGTGAATTGTGTTGATGATACACTATTGATCGATGGGGTTGAACATACAAGAATTTTTTTTAATAATGGGCATAATGAAATTGATCTACATGAGTATTGGCTGGAAGGAATAGGAAGCACTGCCGGATTGTTCAAACATGTGGAAAAGATTCCAACCGGAGCCACTTCCTATCAATTTGTTTGTTTCTGTCATAGCGGCACAGTCTTGTACTTGAATCCTGCATTTTCGGAATGCCCCCAAGCCGATTTCAGCTCCATAAACGAAATTAAGCAAGACATGGTTAATGTTTCCTATAATCCAACCGAGTGTACGATTTCAATTTCTTCGCCGTATTTGATAAATCGGGTGAAAATAGTTAATGCGAGTGGGATTTTGCTACAGGAAGAACAGATTAACGGAAAATTTCAAGCGATTGTGCATGTCGAACATTTGCCGGAAGCCGGCGTGTATGTGGCACAGATTATTTTTCAAGATGGTAGAACTATTAGTAAAAAAATTATCAGTAAATAAAAATTATTATGAAAAAGATATGTTTATTTATATTACTTGTGTTAATAACTAAACCGGTTTTTTCACAAGATACAGTTTCGGTAGCTTTGAAAGAAGTAAAGCAATTAAATTCTTTCAAAAATAAAGATTATCTCGATGTAGATGTAGAAGGATTGAATATTAACGCAGTGAACGAAGGGAATCCGGAACTTCCTTCAAAAATCATTCAGATATTAGTGCCTTTTGATAAGGAAATAGATACTGTTTTCATAGCAAAACCAAAGATTGAGACAATTGCATTAGATAAAAAGATAGCGCCTTTTCAAGGGAAAATCAAATGCAAAACGATGATTGGGCGACAACGATAAAAGGTACTTTTACAATGTTTACTACAAACCAAGTATTTGAGGAAACTTACTATGGAGTTAAGCAAGACTATTCGGCGGGAGTACCTCAATTTCCTACCGGAGGAGATGTTATTAATGAATTCAATAAAAACTATGGATTGGTCAGCTTTATGGGGCATGGCGCTCCTTGCAATGTTGCCGTTGCTACTACAGGCTGGAATGATGAACCTCCAGGTATGACTAAGCATAGAATTTATACAGTATTAGGATTGCATTCCTTATTTATATCCTGTTGATACATATATTCAAAATGTAACTTATTCTTCAGGGAATGTGAATATTAGTGGACAAAATATTTATATTGGAGATAGTGTTACAACTTCTCAACCTTCAGGTGCGGTTACTATTCAAGGAAATGCTAATATAAAAATAGATGCAACAAAGGAAATTGTTTTACAAAAAGGATTTGAGGTAAAATTAGGGACTACCTTTTCAACAAGATAAAAGGTGAAAACTATTTTGCATATCAATTCAGTTTCGCTATGTCGAGTGGAAGGCAAGAAAATTGAGGTTGAACAAATTAACCCAACATGCAGCTATCCGCTCGCAAAATTCAGTAAATCAACAGTTCCTGTTTTGAAAATTTCATTTCTGTTCACTACGGATTTTTTTCGGAAGAATGGAGCGTACTTATATCCCAAGG
>Ga0209629_10000851_pt1 | contig 17928 bp, 17 predicted proteins | sample TergutCu122P5_FD_187286 | JGI IMG/M metagenome (GOLD analysis project Ga0209629, IMG submission 187286) | Cubitermes ugandensis P5 segment gut microbial communities from Kakamega Forest, Kenya - Cu122 P5 (SPAdes) (version 2) | ecosystem: Host-associated > Arthropoda: Insects > Digestive system...
GTCGAGAGAATAACCTTAATAAATGTTAAAAATACAAGACGATCGATAAGAAAAAACAATCTGACAATCTCAGTATTCTTCTCTAAACTCAAAAATACTTCAAAATAATGTAACGTGAAAGGCAATATGGGGGGAGCGACTCCAAATTGAAAAAGCATTTTAGAAATTTAGGTAATATAAAAATACAACAAGGTGTAAAAGATGAATTTCTACCACATATAATTGATTACGCTGCGGGAAGCGGTCACTTCGTTACCGAAAGCATGCACATATTGCAGCAATTACTTTATAACTTTGACACCAGTAAAATTTTTGGCGATGCTAAAAGATTTGTTGAAAAGGCGAAAAATTATCCTTACGATTGGGCTATTGATTATGTTTATGGTATTGAAAAAGACTACCGCTTGGTAAAAGTAGGCAAAGTAGGCTGTTATCTTCATGGAGACGGCTTAGCACGAGTAATACACAGTGATGGTTTAGGAAATTTTAAAAATACAAAAGAATATCAAGGGCTTCTATCAAAAACAGATAAGGACTTTCCGCAGGAAAACAAGCAATTTGACATACTTGTTTCCAATCCTCCATATTCTGTATCGGCATTCAAAAATAATGCAAGCAAATTCTATGGCAAAGACGATTTTGAACTATACAACAGTTTGACAGATAACAGTTCGGAAATAGAATGTTTATTTGTGGAACGCACAAAACAGCTCTTAAAAGACGGAGGCGTAGGAGGTATTATTTTACCGAGTTCTATTTTGAGTAATGAAGGAATTTATACCAAAACACGCGAAATTATTCTGCAATATTTTGAAATTATTGCTATTGCCGAATTAGGCAGCAATACTTTTATGGCTACCGGAACAAATACGGTTGTGTTGTTTCTTAGACGTAGAAATAATTATGACAGCATTAATCTGCGAAAATCTGTAGAACGGTTTTTTGAAGATTTTCAAGATGTAACCCGCAATGGAATCGAAAGACCGGTTTCAAAATATATCAATCATGTTTGGGAAGATATTACTTTCGATGATTATGTTTCCCTGTTGAAAAAAATACCGAATAAAACTGTTATTAATCACGAACTTTATAAAGAATACAGAAACAAAATTAAATTCAAAACCGAAAAAGATTTTTGGAATATACTGATTGAAACGGAAAAAGAAAAATTGTATTATTTTGTACTTGCCTATCCACAAAAAGTAGTGTTGGTAAAGACAGGGGAAAAAGATGCTGAAAAACGTTTTCTCGGTTACGAATTTTCAAACCGGAGAGGTAGCGAGGGCATACATCCTATTCAACGAGGCAAAACAATTAGCGAATGTACTAAACTTTTTGACGATAATCTATTTGATAATTCCGAAAAAGCAAGTACTTATATTTACAAGGCATTTTTAGGCGATTATAATTTCCCAATACATGAAAATTTAAAACACAATATTTCCCGCGTTTGTTTAGTTGAAATGCTCACTTTTGACCGTGCTGGATTCATAAAAAATATTTCTACTTCGGTTAAAAAAAAAGTAAAGATTGAGAGCAAGTGGGATTATGTGAGGTTAGGAAGTGTTGCACTAATTAATTATGGTACAAGGATAGTTAAAAAAACAGAAGAAGGTACTATTTTTCCTGTTTATGGTGGTGGAGATGAAACGTTTAAAGCAAATTCTTTTAATAGGAAAGATGCATACATTATTTCAAGATTTGGAATGTCGCCTGAATGTATAAGATTTGTAGCAGGAGAATTTTTTCTAAATGATTCGGGAATGACATTAGAAACTCTAAATAACTTAATCTTAAACCAAAAATATCTGGATAATTTTCTGTTTTTAAATCAAGGACTCGTTTATTTATGCGGGAGAGGTGTTGCACAAAAAAATATAGATATTGAGGCTTTTAATAAAATTCAAATACCTTTACCGCCCAAAGAAATACAAGATAAAATCGTTTCCGAAATTGAAGTTTTAGAAAAGAAAGAAACAGAAGCGAAAGAAAAAATAGTAAAATGCAAAAATACTATCAAGAGTTTAATCGATGCTACTTTTTCACAATATGAATCTCGTCTATTAGGAGATTTTTGCGAATCTGTTGAATATGGAACTTCAGTAAAGTCAGAAAAAACAGGAGATGTCCCTGTAATTAGAATGGGGAATATTCAAGATGGGAAAATAGATTGGACTGATTTAGTGTATACAAGTAATCCGGAAGAAATATCAAAATATTCATTAAAAATGAATGATGTTCTTTTTAATAGAACCAATAGTCCTGAATTAGTTGGAAAGGTTGGTATTTATAAAGGAGAACGACAGGCAATATTTGCAGGTTATTTGATACGAATCAATTATAAAAAAGATTTATTAAATCCAATTTTTTTGGTTTATGTTTTAAACAGTGAAATCGTACAAAATCATGGCTTTTCCGTTATGTCTAAAAGTGTCAACCAAGCAAATATTAACGGGACATTATTAAAAACATATAGAATCCCTGTTCCCTCGTTCGTTGAACAACAAAAAATAGTTTCCGAAATCGAAAAAATTGAGTTACAAATTGTCGAAGCACAAAAAATAATTGATAGTATGACGACGTCGAAAAATGATATATTGAAAAAATATTTATAAAACATTAGATTATGGAAAGTAAACGCTATGTAAACACAAGGGAGGGAGAAGAAATAAAAAGGGGAACTTTGTTATTTCTAAATTTCAAATTGGCGCATAATCAATTGCCGGAAAATTATATCAAATTATTTGATAGTTTTCTTTCTGAAGACCCAATTGTTCATTTAAGTGGATAAGTATATCAGCATTAATTCGTTATTCAAATCTGAAATTATAACTAACGACGGATATTCAAGACTTGTATATGGTAAAATTGCAACTTACGATATGCTGGATAAAAATGCTTTCTATGACAGAAAAAAGAAAGAAAACGTTAGTGTTGATATTGGCGAAGACATTGTAGCAAATTTCAAATTTATTGATTTTTATTTCTCGCCAGAAACACATAGGTTAGCCATCTTTGATAATCAAGTTGTTAATTCGAATCAAATCGAAAAATATTTTCAAAAGGCAAGCGACATAATACTTGGAGAAAGACAAGTAAATGTTACTTTTGAAACTGATAGAGATATAATTGAAAGGATTTTAAATGCCAATTATGTTGAAAGTTTCAATGCTGTCGTTTCTTATTCTAATAGAGATGAATCCTCTGGTTTCGAAGCGCTTTTAGAAGAAAAAACGAAAGCCGATAATATTGCCAGATTGGAGATTACGGCAAAATCGCCAAAAAATGAAGGCATGTCGCCGAAGCAAGATGGCTTAATAACTTCAGTAACTAAATTAACCAAAAGCAATGGATATGTTGTTGCCACAATAAGAGAAGGAGATAAGAAAAAACGGACAAAAATAGATACTACTAATCATCCAATGAAAGAGGCATTTGAATCAAAAAAATCAGATTTGATGAATGAGATATATCTTAAAATCATTAACATTTTTAGTACAAAATAGTCGAATGAACAATAATGGGAAAAAGGTTTTCGGTTGGAAAAGTGTTTTTCAAAATTATACATTTGTGGACGCTCTCAATGATTGCAAGTATCCCGCTTGTATATCATTGATTTTGACGTTAATGATTGCCTTTTTTTCTTCCAATATATTTGTTTCTTTGTTAAAAATTGTTTCTTGGTCTATTAATATTATACCCGGAATTTTAGCTTTATTATTAGCAGGATATGCCATTGTTTTTAACCGTCTTTTGGTCTGATTATGGAAAAAACATTAGAAAATACGAAGAAGGAAAACAATTGTTACACAATATAAACTCTTCGTATGCGGCAACTATTTTTATAATGGTAATCACTTTATTGCTGAATTTAGTTATAGATTTGATAACGAGTTTTGAAGTTGTTATTTCGAGTGCGATATCAAGGTATGTGAATGCAACAACTATTTTCTTTTTATTAACCTTACTTATTTTTTCTATTTGGTTGCTAAAAGATATTGCAATAAATATTTTCAATTTAGGGCAAACGTCTTCATTATTTGATAATGAAGTAGGTGAAAGTGAAGAAGGGGCTGTTATTGGTGGAGAGAAAGAGGAAAATCTCATTACTAAAAAACCTAATTAACTGATTCCATGTCATGTTTTTATTGTTTTCAAAGAGCTTGGCGCAAAATCAGAAACAAATCCAATTCAATGAAACCAAATATTACTTTATCAACAAAAATATATTCTAAAATCCGCTATCCATTCATCCAAATTCCGTCAGTAAACCGTCAGTATATAAAGGGAAAAGAGTTAGATTGAAAAATCTAACTCTTTGACTTTCAGCCGTCGGGGTGAGACGATTCGAACGTCCGACCACACGCCCCCCAGACGCGTACTCTAACCGGGCTGAGCTACACCCCGAAACTAATTTACACCTGCAAAGGTAATTTTTTTTTTTTACATCTCCAATTTTTTATATATATTGCTGCCTTTCATATTGGGATTTCCTTTTGTAGAGAAAATTATAATAATTTTATTTGAATAATAGTTTCCTCATAATGTTAGAATTGTGATTTAAAATATTCTATTGTTTTCAACAATCCTTCTTCCAACTGTATTTTCGGTTCCCAATCCAGTATTTTTTTAGCATAAGATATGTTAGGACACCGCTGCATAGGATCATCCTGTGGCAACGGTTTGAATATAATTTTTGATTTAGAATTCGTTAATTGAATGATTTTTTCTGCCAATTCTTTGATTTTATATTCTCCAGGATTCCCGATATTGACGGGACCGATAATTGAATCGTCTGTATTCATAAGCCGAACCATGCCTTCAATCAAATCATCAACATATTGAAAACTTCTTGTCTGATCTCCTTTACCATATACAGTAATATCTTGATTTTTCAATGCTTGGACAATAAAATTGGAAACCACCCGGCCATCGTTCGGATGCATTCTTGGCCCGTAGGTATTAAAAATACGTACAATTTTTATCCTGACATCATTCATCCGGTGATAATCCATAAATAACGTTTCCGCACAACGTTTTCCTTCGTCGTAGCAAGAACGGACGCCAATCGGATTTACATTTCCCCAGTAACTTTCTGTTTGCGGATGTATATGCGGATCTCCGTAAACTTCGCTGGTAGAAGCTTGTAAAACTTTAGCTTTTATTCTCTTAGCAAGCCCTAACACATGAATGGCTCCCATGACGGATGTTTTAACAGTCTGAATAGCATCAAACTGGTAATGCACCGGTGAGGCGGGGCAAGCCAGATTATAGATTTCATCGACTTCGACTGAAAACGGAATGGTAACATCATGGCGCATTAATTCAAAATATGGATTGCTCAATAAATGAACAATATTTTGTTTGGAACCTGTAAAAAAATTATCCATACAAATAACTTCGTGTCCATCTTTCAACAGTCGTTCACACAAATGGGAACCGACGAACCCGGAGCCTCCGGTGACTAAGATTCTCTTTTTCATTAATTGTTATTTTTTTGACATTTTTTTCTTAATCGTTGATGCCCACAAAATTAGTCTAAATATCAATATCTTGAAAGGCATTTTAAATACAAAATACATGGTGTAAAAGAAGATTTTCTTTCGTTTTAATTGGCTTATTTCTTTCAAATGAATAGGGAATGTAGTTATTGTTTTTAACAATTTCTCTTTCTCAGACTTTGGGATAACGTTGCTCCGGTCTATTTTTGTTGCGAAGAAGTATCCATTATTGATAATATATACCAAAAGAAATTCATATATATTTTCTTTCCTGTATTTTCGTGAATATTCTCGATAAAAGGAGACTATTTCGGTAGATTGAATACCAAAACGGGAAGACATATTTTTGTTTTCCATTTTCTTCATTATCGAATTTGGAGTATCATAATAGAAATAAGTGATGTCTGAGATAGAAGAACAAGAAGAAGCATTGAGAAATACCTGAAACGAAAAAATATTGTCTTCATTTAAATGATTTGGATAGCATGATATCTGGTTGTTTCGCAAGAATGATAGTTGATACAATTTATTCCAAACGAGAACCGATAACGATCTGTTTCTTTCTTCAAAAAATTGTTGAGCAATTGCCAAGTGACCTTGAATATTGGCGCCTTTATATATGGAATCTTCAATAATTTCACCCGAACGTAGTAATCTTCTACAAGCGCCTATCACGAAATCAACATTTTTTTCCTGCATTTTTGCATATAATTTTTCTATGCAATCGATCGATATCTCATCGTCACTATCCATAAAATAAATGTATTTCCCTTGTGCATTCTCAATGGCTGTATTACGTGTCGCTCCTAAACCGATATTCTTTTCATGTTCAATGATTCGGACATTTTTGCCTCTTGGATGTTGGGAAATAGTCCGGCGAACAATATCCATGCTTATATCCGTACCTCGATCATCTACAACAATATATTCAATATTCTCGTATGTTTGGTTTAATGCCGATAAAAGCGCTTTTCCCACGTATTTTTCGACATTGTAAACTGGCATTGAAAGAGTTATTAAATCCATAAATTTTATAATTTCATTAATGTATAACTGCAGCAAATAATTTTCTTTTTAAATGGACTACTGTATAATTTGGATTTGCTTTCAAAATTATCTTTTCCAATACTTCAGGATCGTCCGGTAAATGATACGTACAAATCGCCAACTTGGGTGCAAATGTTTTTAAAACACGACTTGCCCCTTTCAACATATTACGTTCTGCTCCTTCAATGTCTGCTTTAATAAAATCAATTCGCTCCAACTGATTTTCTTCAACATATCTGTCAAGCGTAGTTATTTCTATTTCTTCGCCTTTGATATCTCGTTCCAAAATAATAGAATTTGCTTCACTATTATTTTCAGCTATTGAAATATTTACGCGGCATTCACAGTCACCCAATCCTTTTTGCTCCGGATGAATTTTATTATTATTCAGATTACTTGTTTTACAAAGTACTTGAAATACTTCTTTAACCGGTTCGAAAGCATAAACTATTGCATCTTTAGACGCTGCGTACGCACTGAAATCACCAATCCATGCTCCGGCATCAATCACGATATCGCCTTTTTTAATTGTAACATCAAAATTTTCATCTTTGTATCCGTAAGGTCCTTCTGTCATATAGTAATCCATAAACTCGACTAAAGATTTGTCGTAATTATCATTAAAAATACAGGGAAATAAGAAAGTGTCTTCAAAAATGGCTTTGAGACAGTTCATCATATTAGGGTCGTTAGAAATATTGGGAAGTTTTGCTCCATTGAAATTAAAAACAGAACCTTTCAACCATTTCTTCTTAAATTGCTGAGTAGATATTTTATCAAACAGGTTGAGAAAAAACGAAGAGGCAATATTTAGCTCGCGTGCAGCGCCTTTTAAGAAATAGGCGAAAGCCTCGATATAGGTCCACTTGAAATATCGAACTTTGGATATTGTGTTGTTTATCAGCATTTTCTTTCCCATTGTATTTTTATATGAGTATCTATTAAGATTTAACAAGTATTTCTATTGGTATATCCGATAAGTGTGCTGCCAACAGGGAATAGGAACTAAAATATGAACCATATATTTTCGAGGTAAAAGATAGCATGTATAATTCAACAAGTGCATCCATAATTCCTTCCTTTGTATCTCTCCTTACATCTAAAGAAGACATAAGAATTGCTTCTCCAAATAATTCTTTTAATTCCTGTTTCTCTTCTCTTGAATCAGACGCTACATAGAATTTGGTTTTTGGATTTCTTTGAAGTTCGTCCTTTATTTTGTTAATGAAAAGGGCTAAAGGACTGTTAGCAATAGAATGTGTATTATCCACTCTGCGAATATGAATTCCCATAACATGCTTATTATTAAATAATTTTTTTTGATTTTCAAGATAAATCTCAATATTTTCTACCGGTAATAAACTATTGAACTGATTTTTCCATGTGTAAAACTGTTTCCATTGAATCATGTATAAAGATTTTACTGAAGCGTCTGTAAAAATGCTATTTATATCCAATTCCTGAACGTCTTTTTCATATATTTTTTTATCGAAGGCAAAAAACTGCCACAGATAAGGTATCCACAAATTTTTTTTTCTTGGACGATCATAAATATAATGATACCATTTGGCATCTATGATTTCAACATTTCTTATTTCAGGAGAAAGCCTTAATATTTGATGAAAACCGGCCCCCATTCCCCAATCTCTATACCATAGAATTTTCAATTTAATATTATTTTCTTTACAAAAACCTATAGCAGAAGTTATTGCATAAATGCGATTAGCAAGGCCACCGACGGGAACAAGTGTTAATGTCTTCTTCATTTAAAATCCCCATCTAAAATTATCTATGGAATAAACTTTGGATTTGTCCATTCTCATACCTAAATATGAACCAACATTGGAATAAAAATTTCCGATGAAATAATCGGATTTTGCCAATATTTCAATATTGGCAAATAGTGTGATCACACTATTTCTTTTCTTTACCGGATCGGTTTGCATAAATATACTGTGAGTATAACCACGTTCACCGGGTTTACACAGAGCATAAACATGCCATTGCGGATATTTTTGTTTAATTTCTTCAATTACTGTATAGTCATCTGTTAATATATAAGCGTTCCGGACAGATGATAAGGTTTCCGCTTTTTCAATATATTCATTTATGTTTTCCAAAGAAACTTCCGTATCCTTATCTCCTCTTCGTATATGGAATCCGATATAATTTGATGGTAAATTTACGGTATTCATGCAATTTTCTACTTCTGCTTTTGTGTGCTCAGTATATCTCCATGTCAATTCGACCAAACGTGAGCAAGCAGTTCTCATATCACTATCAATTTGTAACTCGGGAATAACATACCGTTTTTTTTGAGCGGAAAGGTCAGTGCTTTTACCCCAGACGTCTTGAGTGTACAATTGTTTTTTCCAAAAATTGATATAGGGATATAAACTCTTTATTGTATTCAAATTTCCTTTCAGCAGTTTTTTTAAGGCATATTTATAGTTGGTTGTCCGGAAATGTTTTCCATTATCAATTACTTGATTTGTAAATGGTTCAAAAAAAATATTCGGATCATTATCTTGTTTTCCGAAATAATTACCGGAATTGCATAAATTGAATTGTATTTTGTTATTCAAACAGTATAACATGGCATAAATCATGCAATTATAATTTGAAAAAAAACCATCGTCACCTATTCGGTAACTCAATTTTTTCTTAAATGACTCATTTAGTTTCTTATAGCTGTATATTAGTGAATTAGACATGATCATTTTTGTTTATTATTTCGATGCAGAAGAAATTCCATACTTTCCTCAAACATCACAGAATGACTTATTTTCATTACAAAGATATAAATTATTACCGAAATAAGAATTTTTGAGGCTATCAGGAAATAAATATTCTGTATATTCCTTGTTATCAGCCACGCTACTCCGAAAGAAAAAAGCGTTACCGCCAAGTAGGGTAAGATATCTTTTAACGTATCTATCAGACGCAATCCGACTAATCGATGCACAAAATAATGCCAAATCAATAATCCGATAAAATACATAAGCACAAAACTAATTACCATGGCGTACATGCCCAATGAATAGGTAGCTATTACTACTCCAATTTGTAATAGTCCCATAAAAATGGTTACATACATATAGACATTTGACTTCCCATGCGTGTAAATCATATTAATAAATAAGTTCTGTAAGAAAATAAATGCACTCCAGATACAAAACAGTTGAAGAAACGGGATGCTGGACAACCATTTTTCAGTCACGGTGATGATGATAAATTCCTTTGCGATAAAAGCCAGTCCAAACATAAGCGGGAATGAAATAAAAGCGCCAAAGCGTATCATTTTTCGCAGCACCTGTACTTGACGATCTTTTTCCCCATGTACTTGTACCAATACTGGCTGTGTCACTTGATTAATCATTCCTCCGAGGGTCGACTGTCCCATTCCGGCCCATTTCTGACCTTGATAATAAACGCCAAGAGTAGCTGCATTGTAAAATTTACCAAAAACAACAGAGAATATACTGCCGCTGATAGCGGAAAAAATTCCTGTAATTAACAATTTGGAACCAAAAGAAAACATTGCTTTCAAAGGCCGGAAGTCAAAATCAAAAGTTGGTTTCCATCGGACATAAAAGAATCTCAATATAAAACCCAAGAACACAGATAGAAGAGTTTGAGCCACAAGCGACCAATATCCATAGCCGTGAAAAGCCATCGTTACGGCTGTCGTACCGGATATCAATTGCGATACCATCACTACCTGTGCCTGTTGTTTAATCATTAATTGTTTTTGCATAATCGTACTTGGGATTATGGTCAATCCATAGAAAATTATATATATTAAATAGGCTCTTGACAGATTTAACAATTCCGGACGGTCGTAGTAAGCGGCAATCAAAGGGGCGGAAAAGAACAAAATAAGATACAAAAACAAGCCTATGAAAAAATTAAACCAAAATACGGCATTATATTCTTTGTGGGTTACATTTCTTATATTGATTAGGGCGGTTGAAAAGCCGCTCGTAACAAGTGTAGTACCAATTCCCGTAAAAATAGCCAACATAGTTACTAAACCGTAACCGTCCGGGCTTATCAGACGGGCTAAAAAAATACCGAACATTGCTCCGAACAATTGCTCAACACCGCTGCTAATACCTCCCCAAAAGAAGCCTTTCGCCGTTTTTTGCTTTAATGTCGAATCTTCCATAGATTCATCTATTTGTATTTAACTGTTTTTTAGCTTTCAATAAAAACGGAATCAGTTTTTTTTGAATGCCTAATGGCATGAGCGAAAAGATATAAAAAGAAAAAAGTATAGGACTTTTCCAATGATCCCCATCTCGCAAATAATCACGGTTTAAATAATTTTTAATATAATGTTCATGCTTTCCTCCTAAAATCCAAGTGGAAAAAGACAATCGTGTTGCGAAGAATTTCTCTTTTATTTTTATTCGATAGGCAGGATCTAATGTTTGGATTTTATTATGTGCAAAGGCAAAAAAAGAATCCAAGCCCAATACAATGGAAATATCATTTTTACTATCGTAACCTGAACTGATTGAATTTGGGCGAGAATGATGAAAATAAGTAATATCTGATATATCGCAACAACTATGAATCACTGAAAATATTTGAAATGACATATTGACATCTTCAAAAATTCGGGATGGACAATGTATATGATTTCCTTTTAAAAGAGAAGTCTTGTAAAGTTTATTCCAAAGAAACATGCTATTATGTGGACGGAAAAATTCAATAAGTATTTTTTCTCCTCTTACAACCGAACCTTTTATAACAAAGTCTTCAAATTTATCTTCTGAATAATGAGTTCGAAAACTTCCACATACCATATCTACATCAAGGCTTACTATTTTATTGTGCATTAATTCGATGCAGTTAAGAGATATTTCATCATCAGCGTCTAAGAAAAAAAAGTATTCACCGAGCGCGTTTTCAATCAATTTATTTCTTGATATACCAACTCCTTCATTTTGGTCATTTTCGATAATCCGGATGCATTTCCCTCGCGGATGTTCCGCTTGGATTGAACGAACAATATACATGGAGGTATCCGTGCCTTTATCATCAATGATAAGAATTTCTATTTCAAGATATGTTTGATTCAACACGGAAAGAAGACATTGTTTAATATACGGCTCTGCATTATAAACAGGTATTCCAATGGTAACCAATTTACCGGAAGTTGTATTATCGGATATAAATGGATTCTCCATACAGTTTTTTTGTTTTCAAAGGTAATATATTTAATTTAAATGAGCAACCTTATTCTCCTATCATATCTTTTCCGATCTTCGTCAGACTTACCGGCATGAACCGGAAGAAGTAAAGTATAATCCCGATTAACAGAATGATACCTAATATAAGCATCCATCCGGCAATGGTTTTAATACTGACGATGTATGACTGAATTTGTACTTGCCGGTAAAGTGCGCTGGTCGCTAACTGTTGGGCTTCTTCGATGCTCCGGCCCTGTGTCAGCGCTGATTTAACGGATGCGGAAAATTGGCTCATCGCCGTAACGTTTTGCGTATCGACACCGGCGGAGAGAAGCATTATGTTTTTTTGTTGCAACACATTGAGCCAGTTGGTTAATATCGAAGCGCCTACTGCCGGAGCTAAAGCCGAACGGGCGCTTACGATGAAAAACCCGTTGTAAGTAATCTGTTTGGCGTTAAGGCCGGCAATACCATAAATTGAAAATGCAGCAAAAAGAACCATCATTCCCACTCCGCGCAGGAACATCAGAATGAAAAGGTTTTCATACAATCCGTCGGGTGTCACCAAAAAATAGAGAAGCCCTGTGGAAAGAGTCAGACAGCCGAAACCGATAAAGATGAGCCAGGCCATGCGAATTTCTTTGATGAAAAAGTAATAAGTCAACCCCCCCCCTATTACAAATCCGGGCAGCATGAAGAAATACAACCGGTTCACGTGGGTATTGTCTAATTGAAGAACCGAAGTGGTATAGGACGAAACCAAAATGGAAAATGAAACGAAAAACATCAAAACGAACGACAAGGTGTAAACTGTCGCCGAACTTCTATTTTTTAACAGAGAAAGATCAAGAAACGGATGCTCGGAAAATTGCCGTCGGACGAAAAGCCATCCGGTAATGATGCTTAAAACGATGGTAATTACTATAGTTTCTGAAGCAAGCCAATCTTTTGTCTTGCCATACGTGGTGAAAAAAATGATGCACATGTAACAAACTGAAACAAGGAAAAGGCTTATCCAATCGATGTCTTTGAAAGGGATACGGTCAAGTTTCCGGGTATATCGCATGGTGCTAAGTGTGGCAATAATGGCAACAAGCAACAACATCACCATAAAATAATACATGTATTGCCAACGGTAAATATAGGCTAATTCTGCCGTGAGTATCAGTGATAATTGTCCGCAAGCCAAAGAAATAGGAAGGTATTTGGCGTAAAATTCATTACGGGTATTGCTTGGACTGAAAATCGGCATCAATATGGCAAATACTTCTACTAAAGAAAAGGTCTTGAGGTAGCCGATCAGAAAACTGCAAACCATAATGACTTCCATGTGATTGGTTTCGGCGCAAATAATGCTGAGGATAACCTGACCTGAAAGCGCAATAAGAAGTATCGTTTTGACGGTAGCAACGGGTCTCACTTTCGGGGTGACTAAATAACCGATCGCCATTCCTGCCGAAGCGGCATAGTACGCCATGTTAATATCTTCCGACAGCACGCCGAGAAAACCGGATATGTCGATATTACTTCCGCTGTATGCACCATTGGCAATCATGATCGGAACAAGAATCATGACGCCTACCGTAGCTTTGAGCCAGACCGGAACCCATTCCCGGAACGGGTCTTGCCGGGCGCTTCTTATCAAAGGAACTACTAATGCCATGGCTTATTTCTTTATGGCTTCGGTGGTAACCATCATTCCGGCGCGTAGCTGTTTCAGGTCTTCGCCGGATATGTTTTCAAAGTCGATGCGAACCGGAATCCGTTGTTGTATTTTCACAAAATTACCGGCGGAGTTGTCGGTAGGGAGCATCGAAAACTTCGATCCTGTGGCTTCGGAGATAGCGGTTACGCGTCCGTAGAATGTTTTATTGCTGAAAGCATCCACCCGGATACGCACGCTTTGTCCGATATAAATGTGTTCGATTTGCATTTCAAGATAATTGGCAGTAACCCATTTTTCATCACTTTTCATCAAACTTGTAATCGTTTGTCCGGCTTGCACCAGTTGTCCCGCTTCGAGCGTGCGCCGGCCTACGTAGCCATCGTAAGGAGCCAGAATTACCGTGTAAGAAAGATTGAGATTTGCCATGTCCAAATCGGCTTGCCGGCGCAAAATGTTCGCTTCCGCACTGCCTTGGCGTTTAGAAGTTTCTGTTGATATTGATTTCAAAGATTCCTTTTGTTTTAAAAGCGCGTCTAAATGCGCTTTTTGCGCATCATAATCGCTCTTTATCTGGTCGTATTGTTGTTGAGAAACCGATTCGGCATCCAACAGATTTTTGTATCGTTTGACATCCTGTTCCAATTTCCACAATCGGGCTTTCGCCTCTTCGATATTTGCTTCGGAAACAGCTACATTGGTAGAAGAGGTAGCGATATCGGATGACAGTACGGATACCGAATTTTTTGCATCCATCAGGGCGGCTTCCGCATCCATTTGTCTGATGCGATATTCGCTGTCGTCGATTACCAATAGCGTATCGCCTGTATGTACGAATTGATGTTCCGTAAAATGTATCGCTTTGATATAACCCGAAACCCGCGCATTGATTGGCGTAATGTATTGGTCGATTATTGCGTCGTTAGTGATTGTGTACCGGTAATACCGGTAAAAATAGTGGGAAGCCCATATAATACCGCCCAAAGCAAGTAAGGCGCTGATAATATTGAGGATAATATTAAGTTTTCGTCTTTTGGGCGTAATCTCGTGCCCCTCATTTTCCGAGGGTTCTGTTTTATGAGGATGCGTTGTTTTTTCTTCTTCCATAATCTATAAGTTTCCGCTTGCCTTCAATAGTTGATAATAAGTATATATTGCATTTGTTTTAGCCGCCGTAAGTTGCAGTTCCACGTCAAGTTGCGTGGTGGTAGCATCTAACAAATCGGTTAAAATAGTCAGTTGATTGAAATATTTGTTATTTTGAATACGGTAATTCTCCTTCGCCTGCACCAAGGACTCTTGCAACGCTGTTATCCGGTCTTCCGCCTCCTGATGTTTCAGATAAGCCGCTCTTATTTCCGTGCGAATCGTTTGTTTCTGTTGTTCCTGAAACAGTCCTTGCAGTTGTATTTGTTGTTTGGCGGCATTGGTATTATGCTTTATATCAAACAAAGCAGATAGATTATAGGACAAATTGAGCGATAATTCCCAAGTATAGAAATAGTAATTTTGTACAGGAACAATATAAGGAACAGGACGCATAAGATCCGTACCCGCTCCAAAAGAAAATGAAGGTAGATAATCGGCTTTTGTAAGTTTTAAAGCGTTTTGAGCTAATAAAATATTTGTTTGCGCAATGTTCAAGCCGGGATTCTGCATATAGGCCTGATTCACATATTCATTTTCAGGTTGAATTTTCATAGAAGATGTCAAGAAAACAGAATCGGGTTGAATGAGAGTCGTTTCGTCCATTCCTAAAACGATGTCTAATTGTTGGGATACCAATGCAATGTCGTTGGTTGTTTCTTTATAAGCCAAATCGAAATTGGTCAGCAGCAGTTTACTGCGCAACACATCGTTAGTGGTAACAATTCCCTGTTCTTTCATCTGTTCGATGTCGTGCAGCCGTTTTTTTGCTTCCTCTATATTTTGAACGTACACATCCCGTTTTTTGTATAAATTGAACAAGTCCAAATATTTACCCATAAGCCAGAGCTTTAAGTCCGATTTATCGTTTTGAAGCGAAAGGTTTGCAAGTTCTTTTTCCAGTTCGCTCCTTTTTATTTCGTTTCGGATGCGACCGCCTTCATAGAGTGGTTGCCGGGCGCCAATCTCATAGTTTTGCGACCATTTAGGCACTGTGGCACGTTCTAAAAACGAGAAATCCTTCGCTAATACAACAGGAGTTCCTACAAAACCGAATGAACCATTAGCGCTAATACGAGGCAGTTGTTTGTTTTTGGCAAGCGCTATTTTTTCGTCTGAGATTTGCGTTTTTACAATCGATGCCTGAATCGCAACACTATTTTGTATTCCTCTGTCGAACAGTTCTTCGACGGGAAGCGTATAAATTGTTTGCGCGGTGAGCGATAGTCTGAATAGAAAGCAGAAAACGATAAAACTACCTTTATGAATAGTATCCATTATGACACATCTATTTATCAGGCTGCAAAGGTACAAAAAATTTCAATTCGGCAACTTGAAAGACACATAAATTATTTGAATAGACTTACACACTTTTGCGATACTTTACTATTTCAATACATATTTGCTAAACAAATTGTTTCAGAGCAAAAAAATATTTATATTTGCATCTAAATCTCAAAAGTTATGAACGATAAGCGCGACATCCGATTTTTCAATACGACAGGTCCTTGCGACCCGTATTATCATTACATGCTTCCTCCTGAAGACCGCCTTGTGGGAGCACAACTGCATCGTTACATCAAAGACCGCCTGTATTGGGCGCTCCATGCTCCGCGGCAAACGGGAAAAACAACTTTCCTGCTGAGTTGGATGCGGGAAATCAATGCTAAGGGCGAAGCTGTAGCATGTTATGTAAGTGTGGAAACATGTCAGGGAAGAAGGTCTGGAACAAATCAAAAGCTATCGCGACAAACTTGCTCCCGACGCTCCCGCCTGGTTAGTGATTTTCGACCGTCGTCCCGAAGCCCGTCAAAAAACTTGGGACGAACGTATCTTTCGTGAACCCGACGGCGATGTGGTTATTGTGGGTTGTTAATTTCTAACTCACTCCGTTTTCACCACCTCAGCCGGATTGCGCCGAGTCGCAAAATACACTTGTGCAGTAATTAACACAGCCGTAATGAGCGACACAAACAAGGGAACAAGTACAAAAATCCACCAACTCAACGAGGTTCGGAAAGCATAACTTTGAAGCCATTTGTATAGAGCGATAAAACTTACCGGAATTGCAACAGCACAAGCAATACCTATAATTTTAGCAAAATTAAAGATAAACAAAACCACAATATCTTTGGTTTCTGCACCGTTGATTCTGCGAATAGCAATTTCTTTCGTCCGTTTTTCAATCATAAACGTAACAATTCCGAAGATGCCCAAAACCGAAAGACACAAAGATATAATCGAAAAGACGGTTAACATTTTTAATGTACGTATTTCGGATTTGTATATAGCATTGAAATCGTCTTCCACTGTGTGATACATAACCGGTTTTTTGAGGCTAATTACCGGATATCCCATTTCCCTGTATTTTTTCAGGATGTAGTCCAATGTTTCTTTTTTATTTTTGCCGGTAGTTTTGATATATACCTTATTGCTTGCTTCGGGGTTAAAGCAGATAATCAACGGAGTAATCGGTTCTTTCAAAGGTTTGAAATTGAAATCTTTCACAACACCGATAATTTTCCCTTTTCCCGGATAATTCACCGTAATTCCGATCGGATTATCCACGCCCATCAATTTTTGAAAAGCCTGATTAATCACTATATTATAAGATTTGCCTTCTTCGGCATACTGCCACCATCCCCAACCGGGCTGGATAAATTCGCCGGCAATTACCTTTAACCCGAAAACATTGGCATAATGATAATCGCAGAAAATTTGTGCAAACTCTATTTCCTTCACTGCATCCGGACTTCCTTCCCACGAAACGCCGTTAAAATTCCATTGCGCATTATACGGCGCTCCGTATGCTATGGTTGCATCAATGATATTCGGATTTTCACGTTTTATGACTTGAATAAAATCCTCCACCTGATACCAAAGGTCTGTATCCAAAATAATAATATTCTTTCGGTCAACCCCCGTATCTGCAGTGAACATATAATGGATCTGCTTGTAAATGAACAAGGTAGCGATAAGCATTCCGATAGAAAGGAAAAATTGAAGGCCAATCAGAAATTTTCGCAGATTTTCTTTGGATCCGGGATTTACTCCTCCCCGCAACACAGTAACCGGATCGAAAGATGAGAGATAAAAAGCGGCGTATCCTCCCGAAAGAAAGGTAATAATCAAACAAACGGCTAAAGCAATCAGAATCGTACCGAAATCGAGTGAAAAAGCAACCTGAGTTCCCATAATCATACTAAATTCGGGGAAAAGATATTTTGATACCGTCAATGCAATCACTATCGAGACAGCCGAAAGGATAAATGCGTCAGAAAGAAATCTTAGAATCAGTTGATTTTTTGTAGAACCGGTTACTTTCCTGACGCCGACTTCCTTCATCCGGCTCATTGCGCGTGCAGTGGATGTA
>Ga0209629_10000852_pt1 | contig 17920 bp, 7 predicted proteins | sample TergutCu122P5_FD_187286 | JGI IMG/M metagenome (GOLD analysis project Ga0209629, IMG submission 187286) | Cubitermes ugandensis P5 segment gut microbial communities from Kakamega Forest, Kenya - Cu122 P5 (SPAdes) (version 2) | ecosystem: Host-associated > Arthropoda: Insects > Digestive system >...
CGATCCTTGTTTTCTAGACTGTCCAGGCAATATGCTAGTCAACTTGTGCCTACGGACTGAGGTAACGAGGAAATATGATTAGATATAATTCCATGACATTGAACCCGAGATTGTAACAATCACAAAGACTGAATTAACATAACAGCATGTTTAAATAATTATAGAAAAATATTTTGCATATAAAGTAAATTTTATATTGTACCTCCTTATCAAATTCCTGTTAATTGTGTCCTTCAAATTGTTAGTTATCATCTCAGATACAAAACGTAAGCAAATTTTACTGCACGTAGGTAGGTTTCACCCTTTCATAGACTACGAAGGCCCTTACGGAGAGTAGAGGTATAGCTCTACTCTATTTTTGACCTCGGCACTAGAAGGGGGTGAAGGGTCAGCGTCACGCCCCTGCCGCATCTTACCTCCGGAAAAGACCTTATACCCATTGTACAGAAGGCTGGGTGGACCTCAGGGCCGGTATAGACAGGTGCGGAAAATCTCGTCCCCACCGGAATTCGATCCCCGGACAGTCCAGCCTGTAGGAAGTCGCTATACCTACTGAGCTACCAAGGTCCACTTTTACTGCATGTCATTCTGTAAATTCTTCACCTTAACGAAAGCTTCTTATTCTACCATCATCCACCACAACAGGCAATCCCAAAGCCTGCAGGTAAGTACACCTCACACCTCACAATTTCTCAGGTCTTCCACGTTGTAATTACTGAGTATAGGGCAATAAATTTAAGATTTCATTTACCCTCTCTGAACATCATAATAATAATTTTGCGATTTGTTAAAACCGATCAGATGTTGAAATATTTGAATTCGAGGGACAGACAGAAAAGTTGTCACGAAATAAATTTATATTTTAGTAATCTTTCTTTCCAGAAATTTAAGCGTCACGCTAATTTTATTTCCATAAAGCCTGTGTGTCCCCTCCCCATCTTCTCTTGAACCAACCGACCAATTTTCACTAAATATGAACATCATCCATTTGCATGCCACACCCAAAGCTGTAAGTTTTATTTCCCACCAATCAGTGTTAAGAACATGGCGGACACTCAAAGATGTGAAGTGGTGGCTACACTAGCGCTACTTATGTTAGGGCTCTAAAATGATGGTTAGGGACTTGGGAAATTGTGCGTGTATTAGGGTAATGTGTTGCTCAAATACAGTCTGAGCAACTAGTTCCTGTTTACCGGTCGGAATTACGATTTAACGTTGGAGAAGTAGTGTCAGTGAATGAGTGAATGAACTGCAAAACAGGTCTAGAGTGCGCAATTTGTGGAGGTTGGGACTACGTGAGTGATGTCACGTATGCCACATAAAGGGTTTGGTGTGTGGGACTTGCCCACTTTCAGCACTGTGCAGCATTCTTCTTGCTCAGCTGCACAAGGATTGTTGACTCGTCCTGTATACAAAACCTGACTACAATAACAATTTTCACTTATGGTGTCAAAACCATGGAACAGCAGCACTGGAGTATAAGGGGAACTGAGACTTACAGAAATGCAATGCGGCATAAAATATTTAACTTAGAGAGGGTGAAAGGAAAGAAGATGTAGGCGTGTTTGAGAATATAATATTAATGTTGAAATATGAGAACCGTGTGTTTGTATTGGATTCAGCTGGCTTAGGATGAAGGCAAATGTTGGGCTTTGGTAAAATGTTAAACATTTTAGTTCCGTAACAGCACGGAATGTCGCGATCAGCATTGCTAAGAAAGACTGCACAGTGGATGTATTTAGTTAAGACAGTAGCACTTTGCAGGGTTTCTTAATGTTTTCCGAAATTTACTGCCTCTAAAACTGATTAAAAATATTTTGGGCTTTGATTCTGTTTAGTATAAGAGCTTGAGCTTGTGTTGCAAGTTGCTTCTCTTTAGTTTCAATGCTTATTGTACCAGTTACGTTTAAGCTCAGCATTGCGAAACTTTTGCGAAATATTGCAATATTAATTACATCAGTTGATAGTGTGTACATTTTACAGAAACCTTGTGTCTGAGAAATATCTTGTCATGAAGGCGCATTTAAGACTTTACACTTCACCTGAACTGTTTGTCTGTACTGTGTACTGCTTATCAGTTTGATAAGTACGACAGACACTGGACAAATCCTTGATATTGCATGTTGCAGTGTCTCTTGTAGATCAAATAACATACACAAATGGCTGACTAATTTTAATTTATTGCCAAATCTGACATCTCTCTTTTTAAAAGCATGTGAAGGTGCTGCTCTCTCTGTACACTACTTGAAGATTTACACTGTGAGGGGTTATATGCCGATTGTCGTTTTTCTTGGTGCTGGATTTTTGTTCGTTTTCAGTTTCAAGCTCCGGCAGATTTATCCCCAGTTTCATTTGAATAGTAAGCTCTTTGGTTTCAGTATCCTATTGGCATGATTTGGACAAGAGAAAAACCTATTGTGCTTGTTAGGAACCGAACCAAGACCGTTCGGTTTTTTATTTCTGCGCCAATAATTGGCACGCGAACGTGCCCATATATTACCTTAACAAGTGCATTGCCTTTGTTTTTCAGTACCGTGCTAAACTCATCAGTTGATACACGATGTAAACATCCACATACCCATCAGCAACACGCAGCAGTAATGTGCATCGTGAGTGGCTGTTTAATTTAGCTGGAAGGAAAGTGACATTGCTTCTGGTATTACAGAAGGGCACACAACAAAACTCTGAATTCTTTCAAAGTTAAATATCAAAATGACAATTACACCTACATTATGGGCCATTTAAGCAGTATCAATCAACAGTGGGTTTTGTAGTTTTATAGTGAGGTAATTTTTTTAAGCTTACTCAACTTCATATACCGACTGACCCTTTTGGCTAAATTTCAGATAAAAATATATTTAAATTTCTATAATATTTTGACTTTGGTCCATGTGAAATCCTAAGGAAATAAGCAAAGCTGTGCATGAGCAATAATATTTATGTAGATTAAAAATCTGAAATAATTTGTCCCGGAGATTTTTTGGGCAACGGGCAAGGGGGCCATAGGTAAACAGTTTGTGTGTCAGTACACTGCAAATTGCTGGCTGTTGGAAGAAAGGGAAATTCAATGTTCCGTCTGTAGCAGAAGAATAATATATAACACTACATTAATAATTTTCCGAAATATCGAAGCTATCCGTGCCTAAAGTGATATACACAGCTGAAATAGCTCTGTATATATCTGAAATATAATTGAAATGCTTATATAAGTAAATGTTTCTCACTGAGATAAGGAAATTCAATCTTGGCAAGTCAAGCACTGAGCAACTAAGTAGTGGAATGTTTCATATGATTCTGTATGTTTCATGTCATACAAATGGCTTCTCATTATTTATTGTTTGTATCTCTCCTTATAATAAACTGGACATTTCGTTTCCTTTACAGATGTACTTGTGATAGAACATTTTACGTTATGTATGACTTTCAGATTACGTAAAACTGTAAATTATTTTATTATGCATAGTTGAATTGGGCTTATGTTTTTGTAATTACTCGTAAATTTGCATGGACAATTTGCCTAGTATTCAGAACGTGTCTGGATTGAGAAAGTCATCGAATGTTATCCAGTACTGATCGTGGCGGTTATTGGAAACGACTTATCGTGGTATTTCAGAGTCAGTTCAATATAACAATAACAATTATATCAGCATATCGGGTAGAGTGTGGTTTGCTGGACACAGAAATTCAACCTTCTAACAAAATATCCAAAATTTTCCGATATTCTGAAATATGACTACGACGCTGTATAAAATTTCGTGAGTATTGCAAACTACAAAATTGTCAAGAAACGTCGGGAAATTATTATCTTATTCTTTTTCCGGTTCTTTCCTTATCAAATCAGCCGTGAAATAAGAGAGAAAATCTTAATATTGTTATGCAGTTAGAACATTAGCCTTAATAAAGTAACATTACAATTTGATTCGAATATTTTGCAGGTATTCTTTAATTATTGTGAATTTCCGAATAACCGGAAGGAATTAATTCATTTTTTGTTTGGTACATGATAGAAGAGGACATCAGTTCGATATATTTATTGTGAAATATATAATAACAGTTACAGGATTTATACTTCTATAATCAAGACAGTACTAAGGTCTGTGGGTATGGCAACACTTTCAAGTGTAACTGTGAAATATTTGCGCCAAAGATCCAGAACTTTATATCGGGATTTGGATACTGCTTTGAAACATTCACTTCTCAAAAGAAATATTTGACGCTTGATGTATCCATTACAGATGAAGCTGTGACAACCAAAGCCTGATGGTTGGCGTGGATAATACCATTATCTGCAGCTGCACACGCTACACAACCTGTTTATCCAAGTCCTATCCTCAAAATCTATTGTCCATATTTCATCTTAATGTTATCTTCCCATCAACACTCTTCTTTGCCACATCAATTCGACATTCCCTGACACTGTAGCCTTACGAATTGTCAAACAGACCTTTGAACTTCATCTCTCTAACGACTGTAAACAGGAAGGGATTGTTGTCTTTAAGCGTAATTTCCTGCTAGTTGTGGTGCTTTGAACATTTATTTTTATATTTTAAATTAATTTATTTCGATTAACGTTAAATTTGCTGTTACAAAATAATGGGTGAAAGCTTATAAGTGATAACAATTTGAAACACCCAGTGATACAATAAAACAACACCCACACATCATTCAGATAACACTCATGCCACGAATTGCAAAGTGTCACCCTACAGTACATTCTGACACAGACGTAGAGTTGAATCTTATTCTGGAAAGACATTAAAATCACAAGTTGGTGCAGCATTTACAAATATGCGATAAAGAACCAACTAAAGGAAATTGTGAATCAGAAAGACTCGAATACTATATTTGGAATTTCACTCGTCTGTTGTACATTTTCCGCACATTAACCCAGCTGCACCTGCTTTACACAAAGCAGCTGTTCCCCGCTACATGTTACTGTGCTGCTGCATTTTATACTTTTCTTCTCGCTATAAACTTTAATATAGAAACTACAGTAATGGTGACGTCACTGCTCTTATGTCTTCACTACGCCGTAATTGCACTAATTCTCAACCCCATCACAGTAGGGACGGTGGTGTTGACTTCACGCCCCAGGCATATCACCCCGGGAATTACCCAAGAAATTACTGATTAGGATATTGTGTGGGTGTCAGAATTGGTCAGCATGTTTTGGGATAAAGGAAAAGTGTTTACATTTTCCGACACTCCACCTTTGATTCCTCCATAATCCAGCCAACAGACTGGTCAATGTGGGTCTGTGGACTGAGCTAAACAGGGAATATGAATTGATCTAAGTGCATTAATTTGAGACAGTAAATACAACAGTGGCACTGAATGTATTAATATTCATCATGTTTAAGTAAATTACAGAAGATTTATTTTGTATTTAGTGCATAAAATTGTTACAATTTACCTCCGTTCCAAACTTCACTTGCCCGGAACAGCCTTTCGTTATCATCGGTTGAAGAAATCTTAAGCAAACATTTGTACTGCCACCATCTTGTTGCTAATCATTCTGTAAATATGGCAGCTTCAGAAACGTTTCACGCTTCCCCACTATCTGCTACCAGACACAATTCCCGTGACCGAAAAACAAGGGCAAAAGAACACTATGGTAATATTAAATTGTGTATTTTAGAATTCTTTCCTTTCCAGCCAGACAACAGTTAGCCCCTTGTCTCTCCACGCTGTCTGTGTGTCCTCTGGCTTCTTCTATTGAGTCAGTTGACAGATTTTCATGTTATAAGAATCTCATATATTTGAAGGTCACCGCTACACCGTACTTTAAGTTTTATTTCCCATTAATTATTAATAACAAAATGGCGGACGCGTAAATTTTTGTGGCTGTAGAGACATTAGCGCTACTTATTTTAAGACCCTAAAGTGACGGCGAGGGACTTTGAATATTATGTGTGTGTTACTGTAATGTGTTGCTACAGTACAGTCTGAGTACAGCGTTACCGTTCACCGGCAGGAAGCAGGATATTTACATTAGAGCGGAAATGTCAGTCAATGATTGAACAGCACAGCTGGCCGAGAGAGCTGAGTGAGTGGAGGTTCGGCGTGCGTGAATGAACTCACGTATACCAACTGAAAGTTTTGGTTTGTGGGACTTTCCTGCTTTCAGCACAGCGCAGCACCTTTCTTGCTCAAATGCACAAGGAATGTTGGCTTCCTCTATATACAAAGCCTAGCTAAAGCAGGCATTTCCATTTATAGTGTTAAAACAACAAACAGCACCGCGGAAGTGGAATAAAATTGATATTTACAGAAATGCTACATTGCGTAAAATATTGTAACCGCACATCCACAGTAATAAACACCAACAACTGAATTCTGTCGGCCGCCAGTAAGCAACTGTCCAACGATACATTAATACAAGTCAGGCTATGGTAGCAGGTGGACAGTGGGGTATGACTGAGAGTTCACAGTAGATCTGAGCTGCACTGAGGGAATAATTTGCGTTCTGGATATTGATCAAACACGTAAATATCGAGCTACACATTTGTACGGCATAATTCGTTTACTGGAGAGCCGGCATAGCTCAGTCGGTGTAGCGAATCGCTACAGACTGGACGGTCCAGGAATGAATCCCTGCGTGGGCGAGATTTTCCTCACACGTCCATAATGGTCCTGCGGCCCACCCAGTCTCCTATACAGTGGGTGTCGAGTCTCTTCCACGGGGTAAATCGGCTGGGGTGTGGCGTTGACCACACACCCATATCTAACGCCGAGGTTAAAGAAAGAGTAAAGTTTTACCTCTACTACCCCTCTGGAATTTCGTGGACTGTTCTAGGGTAAATTTTACATTCACATTTACCTTTATATGCATAGTTCGTTTATTGTGCAACTACCAACCAACTACCTGCTGTACCTCAACAGAACTGCTCTGTCCGCCGACACACCGCAAAGATGAATACCGTTAAGTGGAAAAGTACGTGACCTGGGATCGAGCCCGTTACCTGCTATCCCTGCTTCAAATTGTGATTGTCTGCAGAAAGCTGTTGGACCTTCACACTAACAGTTTAAGACGACAGTTGATAGTTGGTGTCTTTTATGATAGAACCGATACTTGGTTTAGAATCACATAATTATATAACACAAAATGTCCATTGCCAGCTTCTTTTCAAACGTAAGCTTTCATTCCTACAAAAATAGCTATCACACAGAACGACAGGGGACACGGGGTGGTGCAGTTGTTTGAGACACTTTGCTACAAGCTGTAAGGTCGTGGGTTCGATTGCCGATATTGTCACTGGAAATTTTCATTGTCATATTCCTTCGGAACGAACTATGTATCTGGGGTCGAATCTGCCTCTAACAGAATTGTGTACCACGAATATTTCGTGGGGAGAACAAGCGGCCATTGTCTAGGGATGACAAAATTATCACATTCGTGTGCCGATTATTGAAATCTGGGAACCTCATCCTCCTGGAAACCGCAGGGCCTGTCCAGGTCTGTAATGGGATTGTTTTGCTTTTATCTTTACACAGGGCCTCTCCGGATTTGTAATGGGATGGCTTTAACTTTACCGTTACACACAACAGTAGAAACAATTCTGATTCTCATCCTGTATGGCGGTCCTTGTGTAGGCACTCAGGCTGCACTGCTACAATATTTATTTTAGAATGTGTCTAAGGAAAGAAGGTGTAGCACTTTCTGGAAGACGATTTAAAGTCGACATATGATAACCAGGGTTTATCTTTATTTGTACTGTTTATCAGTGTGATAAGTAGGACAGGTGCATGACAAATCAACGACGTTACACAATTCGATGTCTCCTGTACAACAAGCATTACACACACAAATTGCTGACTATATTTAATGTATTGCCAAATCAGATATCTCGCTAATTAGCAGCATGTGCGTAAATGTACAAATGTCCTGTACACAACTTGAAAACGCACATAATTTGGTGTTATAAAAAAGATATTTTTTTTCTGTTGGTGCTGGATCTTTGTTGGTTTTCCGTTTCACACTTCGCCCGCTTTATCTCCCCACCCATTGAATAGCAGGTTCTGAGGGCTACATATCCTATTTTTATGGTATGCTCTTGCTGCGAATATAACCAAGACCGCTCCGTATTACAACCTGCAGCATGGTCACTATACTGAGTGTGCTAACACATCTACCATTATTAGAAAGTTCGTCGTTCGTGTTTCCTGGTTCATATAATTGAAAAGGCGTTGCAGGTAACTGCATTCATTTCAACATAATACTTATTTCCAGCCTGCTACTTCTGATTAGCAATTTGAGATCCTTTCCGGTGTGTGCAAGGGAACAGTAGGCCTATTGATTGTGACCACGTGTTCCTGCAAATCTATTCATTTGATCGGTCTTTAGTTGAATTTGTAAGTTAGTGAAGATCGGCTATTTGCTTCCTTCGGTGTCTCTCTTATCGTCCTTCCGTTTATCCGCTGGGAAGAACTTGGTTCACACTGGACAAATTTTCATAAATATTTCAAGACTTTGAAAATCTGTTTACAAATTCAAGTATGAAAGAATTCTGAGAAGGAAATGAGTACTTTGCATGAAAATCTGTTTACTTTTATGACAATATCTCGCTAAATTCTTCTCAGAATGAAAAATGTTTCAGACAAAACTGTAGAGAAAATCGGAAAACCCATTTTATATTCAATAAATCCTTCCCGAAATTCGTGCCGTTTATAAGATAATGTGCCAAAAGGCAGTGCAGCACAACAGGCTGCTGAGTGCAATATAATACGGCACATAAAGATGAGATTTACATGTTGGGTAAATAAGGCTACAGACACACAATCGGAGTGTTTAATAATTATTTCTTTTCCACGCCAACAATAGTTACATGAACGCGCCTCTCTTGTTTAGTAGTATGCTAACTTAGCAATTGATAAATCTATAAGTTCTCGAAAAATATCCTACATACCCATCCGCAACATACAGCAGTAATATATACCAGTGGTTTGGTAACGTAACGGTGGGAAAGTTTTTGTGGTTTTGATATTGCAGAAGGTCACACAACAACAGCTTAAATACATTCGTATGAAATATCCAGATAACAATTGCACGTACTGAACGGACCGTATAACCACTGTCATTCAACAGTGAGTGCTGGAATTTCACAGTGCAGTAGATTTTTAAAGAACGTGCAAAACTTTACATACCTTCACATTTTAACTAAAATTAAGGTAGCAATAGTGTCTACTGTGTTTATTTTTTCACTTTGACACGTAAACGAGCTTCAGCCGCCATTCAAATCTGGGCATGAGTGAAAATCGATATGCAACTTGAAAATATTTCAACCCATTTAACCTAGAAGCCTCTTGGGCAAGGCACAAGCGATTCGTTGGTGTACAGCTGGTTTATAAGTATATACCAAACTCCCTGCTGCTGGCAGAAAGGGAAGTTCACTGTTCATTGTAGAGCTGAATGATAGCATTCAGTATTATATAAATATTTTTCTACATTGTTTAATTCATCCATGCACAAAGTATTATATATATATATATACGCATTTATAGACGGAATGGACACAGAAGCACCAGACACTATAAGAGTAATGAGCAACACGTGTGTAGTGAGCTGCAGTGGGCCCTTGGCTAGTATATAATATTAACTGCGAAACACCAATCTGGATTCATCACAAAATGGAATACCTGGAATCGCCGCATTGTCTACCGTCACATGAAGAGCTGTGAGTGTACAGTGAGGATTGTGGTCGGATGTAACAGGTACTGTATTTTCTAGCTGTATTGTTCTGCAATAATTTAAGGAATCTTAGTCTTGTTCAGTAAAGTTTGTTATTGAGAAACTAGTGTTGTGGCTAGGGGGATTGTAAACATACCGATGCCAATAGATTGTACTGCCTTGTGGGGAGAATGTTCTGATTACAATTTGGTCCCTACTCCAAAGGCGCAATACCTGATACATTAATTTGGCAAACTCGTGTTATTGTCGTATTAGCTTCGTCAATTTCGGTAATCCTGACATCAGTCAGTTTTGGATTCCCTAAGCAGATCACTGACAACTGTTTCGTATGGATTTATCGTAATTCGTAGCGGCTACATGGTAGTGATCCCATCGCCGTGGCCACGTAACGCTTAGTTGAGCGGACTCGAACCGTTTTAACAACTTAGCTTTCGCCAAGACACGCTAATCAAACATAACCAAAGTTCAAACTGAAAGTAAATGAAATTATGTAAACAAACACAATGCCCATACTTTACTGGTAGCTAACACGAGCACTGAGCATTTAGGCAATTGTGGGATTATCTTCTGCCGGACCGATCTGCTGGGGAAATGATGTACACGTTGCGCAGTCACTTCCTTCTTTCATCGTAAAAACAACTAATCTTCACGGTATTTACTGTCACCATCTTTGGAAATGCTAAATCTACCCTAACCTTCTCATTTCCTCGTATTAACCTTTTCAGTATACAATTTACCTGTCTCTATCCTTCCTAGGCTCACAAGTATAATATTAAAATAATACCCTCAAGTAACTACTCAGGTTTTTATCACAATTTCACACGAATTAAACAATCGTGTCAATTCTCTGACACATTCAGTGTGTCAAATTTTCACCACAATTTACCAATACTCTTTTAATAAAACAACCCATGTAAGGAACTTCTTGGGATTGAACTATACCCAAATTTCACCACAGCTTTACCTCCCAGCTGAACACATAGAGAAGACGGGTTACATTTTAATTAGTAAAATAAAAAAGTATATATTCTCAACAAATCTACACTACCACACACAAGGACAACTCTTACCTACAAACTTAAATCTGGTCTACCATAATTTGGCATAACAATATGAAGGCGGATCATCTACACAATTTCAGTTCCCTCGCCTTACCTTAGTTTGGAAAGTACTAAAATAAACAAACACTTCTAAATCATTTTCCTTTGCAGTTATGGATAAAACGCACACCTCTCACTTGGTATGGACAGGAAAGTGTGGGGCACAAGGCTCATTTTGAGGCCTTCCCCAGAACTCTGTCGCTTTTGCTTCGACACTTGTTGTAAGTTGGACCACAAAGACAAAGCGTGTCTGTCCTACAAAACACGCAACTCAGCGCTTTTGATTTCGCTTAGCAACAGCGGATGCAGACATAAAAGTAATGTGCTGTTACTAAGGAATGTTGCAAGATAAAGTCTTCCTGTTGCTAGCGCGTGTTACTTGCTTAACCAAACATACCTTAAATGCAAATTTAAAATTTCCAACATACCAACACACAAATAAAAGTTACACAAATCAAATCATTATAATTCACTACAAATTCCAAAATTCTAAACACAAACCAAGTGTCAAATAATTATTCTCACTTCCCATTCATTATAGGTCTATGGGCTGAGCTAAACGGGGAATATGAATTGATCTAACTCTATTACTTTGAGACAGAAAATATATAACAGTAACAGAGAATGAATTAACATTGTCTCATTTTTAAATAATTTAAAAGAAGAATTATTTTGCATGTAGTGAGTAAAAATGTCGCAATTTACCTCCGCCCCAAACTTCACTTGACAAATCCAACCGTTCGTTAGATTCAGAAACAAATTCTTAAGCAAACATTTGTACTGCCGCCATTTGGTTGCTTATCATTCTGTGGATATGATAAGGTATGTTACATTTGTTAACTGTAATTGGGTTGACACCCAGTGACAGTAGTACAGTACACATTTATACACAATTGTTACACAGAACGACACAATGAGACAGAATACCCAGAATGGAACATACATAAGTGTAAAGGTAAAGGTAATGCAATCCCGTTACAGGCCTGGAGTGGCCCAGAGTGGCCCAGAGTGGCCCAGAGTGGCCCAGATTTCTTGACAACGACACAGGATGGTGGTAAGGTTGTCAGCCTTAGCACCGGCCGCCTTTACCCTCAGGAAATACACTTCGTACTCATTTCTGTTAGAGGCTGAGTCGACCCCAGGGTCATAGTGCGGCCGGAAGGATTATGTCACTGAAAAATCCCAATGACACTATCGGGAATCGAACCCGCGACCTGCCGGTTTGTAGTGTAGTGCCTTAACCACTACGCCCCGCGCGCCCCACATACATAAGAGTAAGAATACATAAACATAAAAATAAGAACACATAACTTACAAAATTAAATAGAAGCATACGAAACACAAAACCTTATATAAAATAATACAAAATACAACCAAAAGAATACGACAGAAACAGCAAACTTCATATGTTTTTTGAGTGACGTCATTCCGTTGTGTTATTCTTAACTATTTAATTACATAGATTTCAGTCAACACAACAATAAATAATAATTATGGTTACAGTTTATAGCGACATGTTTCGACTCGCATGAGCCGTCATCAGGCTATGTTTAGAAACATTTGTGTTTACAAGGTGACTGTGCCCAATCTGGGATCCCAGAGGCTTACATGTTTTTTACATAGATCTTATCTGTTGTATTACAATTGAAGGTTGTAACAAATGTCATTGTTAAGGTATTGTAACTAATTACTCTAGATGTATTTATTGGTAGTATGGATAGGGGTTTTGGTTTGATGTACTATGTGCGCCGGCATGACTAGTAGGTGTTAAGCCGCTGCACGTTTTTTGTTTGCACTCCGTGTGCAGTACAATGTACGTACATATAGACCGGCTCACGTTTTTGATACTATATCATTGGGCCTGTTATTGGATAAGTTCACAGGCTGTTAATGTGTCGTGGTTGGTCTTGTGCAGTTGTTTTCTTTTCCGTAGTTTTCAGGTGGGTGTGTATTTCTTCTTGTTTGTTACTCTTTGTTGTGGCCCTGTGTTTTCGCGGACTATCTCACTGCGTCTTAATCTGTAATTTACGGACCTAGGTTTCACTAACTGTTCCAACTGCTTGGAGCACAACCACGCATATATATATATATATATTATCAATGGTATGTATTACTTACAGATTTTATCTAGGGCAGCGGGCTGCTGCTTTTGTGTGTAGTAGCGGGCGGCTTTCTGTCTTCATGTAACTTTCACTTCCGGCGGGGGCTGAATGCCTCCACACTACTAGGTTATGATTTGGCCGTTTGTACTTGTGTCCTATTCGGAACAGTTTCCGAGATGGAGTTATTACATTGTACAGTTGCAAAATTGTTGCTAAAGTGCTATTACGTATTGTTTCTAATATCGGTACTTATTCTTCAAGTGACAAAGTTGGTACAGTTTATCCAGTACCGTACATTTTCGAAAATTCCACTGTCAACAGCCATGCACTTTGCAACTCGTGTGAGGACATGGTGCGTTGCTGGTCTGAGTGCATCTTGACTTTCTTTATGATGCCCAAACATCCATTACGAGATCAAGCAATTTGTCATGGTTACCCACTTTTGTTCTGTACACTTCACTCTTCATCCAACCCCATAAACAAAAATCCAAAAGGGCGCAGTATGGCGTGAGTGAAGGACAATTTTGGGCGCCATATCCAAACTCCTGTACAGTGAAATAGCTCTATCTCGGAAACCGTTCGCAATAGGACACGTGTACATATACAGTTTTTGGTTTAGAATGACCGATATTATGACCTCCTAGAATAGTCACATTTTCTCCTGGGACACTCTGTATACAGGCGGTTTGCATAATGGGACAGTGAAGAAAGAGGATTAGAGATGTCGAAACACGCATGTCAAACAATAAGCCCATATAACATGTAACGTATAAATCAGCTGGTCTTATCAATCCAGCCGATATATCGCAGCACACACAGTAACCGACTGTAGGTACATACAGAACAAAATACTGGTTGTACACAGCAGACCGGGCGACAATTGAACAACTGCTACGCGCACTGCCCATCCAAACAGGACTTTATTAAGACTGATCAAAATCCGTTCCTTTCCTAGGCCTACAATAGAGTTATAGTAGGTGTTTAAGTAGTACGTAACTTCTTTTTTTTGAGTGTGAGATTTGTACCTCATATTGAGAGACGAAGGATTGAGTGTCTTTTTGAGAAAGATGTTACAGGGAGGGTATCTGGACGTAAATAGAGGAAGTGCAAAAAGGAATGGATAGAACATTAAAATAGGGAGATTTATGATTTAAGTCACAAAACCACGTAAGGATAATGTAAAAAATTATGAGATATGACGATGCAACTAAAATGCATGGAAGAGGAAGGTATAGAAATTTTGGCAGAAAATATTCAAAAGAAAAACTTCATTCGGAAGATACCTTCTCAGACAGAAGAAAAGTGGATTTGAGTATGTGGATTAGACTCATCTGGCTTAGGATATTTGTCAGTGTCGGGATATAAAACATTCAGTTTGCAGAAAAATTAGCAAAATTTTTCACTCTCTGTGAATTATTAACAACACTGCTCCATTAATAAGGATGAATTAAAGTCCTTAATCACAATGCCAAAACATTTAATGCTGCAGGAAACCTATAATTAATAAATCATAACAATTTTACTCCCATTCATTCTTGTAGCAGTCAGTCGGTTTATGAAGAATTCTCTTCAGGTTCAGCTGAATGCCATGCGGTGGGCCCACTTTAATTAACCAGCTGTGATCACATAACGACAAGCACCATATCAACTGCACCATGACTGTCCTTATGTCCTGTTATCAAGTCCTGATATGGTAAAGCAGTCCCGTTATAGGCCTGGAGTGGCCCAGAGAGTTCCAGGATGTTAAGGTTCCCAGATTTTATGACAACGGCAAAGGATGATGGTAAGGTTGTCAGCCTTACGCACCGGCCGCCTTTACCTCCAGGAAATACACCTAGTACTCATTTCTGTTAGAGGCTGAGTCGACCCCAGGACCATAGTGCGACCGTGTATTTTGGTAAACAAACATTAAACTTCGGACTGAAGTACTGACTTCACATCACATTCAGCAGTCTGTCCACAAACACTGTATGCACCACATCGATAAGACACTTACATGGATTGTCTTATCGAGTTCAGAGACAAAGCCAAAAATTTAACTTTAATTCATTATAATTCTCTTACATAAGAACAGCTGTGCACACGGCTGGCGACATACGGGGTTTATGTGCATTAAGATATAATACTTAAAGGAGCCAATGAAGTAACCGCTTTCTGTTATCTCTATGACGATATTGGAAACTTCCAATCACAAAAGGTTCAAGTAACTCGATCATGCGCTCTCACGAATTCAGCTGATATAACTGGGGGTTTTCTATCGCAGTGACACTAATCTATCGTACACTGTTTGAGTATCTCTGCGTAGAGCACTGGAGGGAGTGTTAATTGCTGTGTTGTGGTATTCTGTGGTGTTGTGCTGTTGGTACCTATAGCAACACATTTGCAGGATAAGGTTCACTTGTTGCAGCACACAATATTGTAAATGTGTATGTGAATATAAATTCTATTATTGTACATCCTTAAATATTTTGACACTTGAAGGCGTTATAAATAAACTAGAGTAGGATGTTCACAACTTGTGGAAATGTCAGAGCGAGCAATTTAAATTGCTGGAGTCTGCATCAGAAGGACATTTACTGCAATCGCAGTTAAATTCTTCACACCTTATTTTGCGTGTCTGAAAATCGTTTCCAGTCCATTTCTAAATAATCTTTCTAGTTCAAATTTGAAAGTACTTGATATAACATTTGGCTCAACAAAGACTCACGTCGGTACAAAATTATTTAAATGATACACGAACTGTAAATTTTTTATATTCTGAGAATTTATTACAACTAGTTCTTTCTTTAAAGTCCTAGAACACTGACCAAATTGTGTTGCTCTGTGCTGTGTGTTGTGTGTATCAAATTAAAGAAACGAATGTTTGTAACTTTGGCACATAAATAACTGCAGTATAAACGCTAGCGTAACATAACATACACGCCTACACACCATCTTGAAATACAAAACTTATTAGGCCTATAATAGTGCAACACAAGGAAATGTGCTATGGGTGATAGTGTTGAACAGTGGAGGGCCACAATCGGCCAGTGGAGTGGAGGAAGACCACGGCAGTGTGTAACATCACAGCACCATATTGCTCAAACTTCTAACCATATCGGTTACAAATTCATCAGATTCTTAGTGCTGGTTTCACTACTGGTCATCGGCTGTGTGGAGCTGAACCCAGGACCAGACAATGTAAGATATGTCATATATAGTAACAAACATTTATATTTGTAAGGAAAATTACACAGGTCAGATGAAAAAGACATGGAAAATAAAAGTTTACCTAAATAAGAGTTGACCTAAATTTATAATGGAAATAGAGAATTGTTTGAAGCCATGGACGCAGTAACGGGGATAGGACTATTTTAAAAATAAATAGACTAATAGGAAGTTAGACTATTAACCGAAATATGTGTGTGGGACCGTGGTTCATAGTTGGGAACTGTGTGACGAATCAAGTTAACATTCAATTTTTACAGCAAAAAGAAATGATATCTCTAGCTGTGCCACTGTCTTCTCCACAAGAAACTGTTTACAGTCTGCAACAACTGTGGTTTATTGCCTTATGCTTGTATTCCTCCAGAATTTTTAGTGTCACAGTCAAATGATAATTCTTTGAGTTTTGAACATTTCACAACAGGTTTTGCTCAAATGATAGTGTTCTGGGTTATTATACTGTGAAGGTTTGTGAGTTTGTTGCGAAGTTTCGGTGGAACTGCTACCTGATATTAATTAAGTTATTCTAAAAGAGAAAATTTATGGAAAAGCCTATTATTTTACAGGTTGTAAAAGCCGAAAATTCTCTCACGTAATCGTGTTGGTGTTGGGCGTAGTAGTAGTAGTAGTAGTAGTAGTAGTAGTAGTAGTATAGTAGCAATAGTAGTATTAGTAGTAGTAATATCAGTAGTAGTAGTAGTAGTAGTTGTAGTAACAGTAGTGTCAGTATTAGTAGTAAAGGTAAAGCAGTCCCGTTACAGGCCTGGAGTGGCCCAGAGGGTTCCAGGAAGTTGAGGTTCCCAGATTTCATGACAACGGCACAGGATGGTGGTAATGTTGTCAGCCTTACGCACCGGTTGCCTTTGCCCCCAGGAAATAGAGTATTATTATTATTATTATTATTATTATTAGTAGTAGTAGTAGTAGTAGTAGTAGTAGTAGTAGTTGTAGCAGTAGTAGTAGCCTAAAGACTTGTTGACTGACATCACCACATACATACAGTATGTAGCCCTATACTAATTTTACCACACACATAAATTATGTAGCCCTATACGTCCTGTTACCTAACAAACTAAAAATCAGACATTCTATATCTATAGCACAAACAGCATTTTTTAACAATTATACACAGTTGACCTTCTTTTTTTTACTGATTTGAAAGTGAAGTGTTCCTAATTGCATTGTGTACGTGTTCAGTGTGTCTAGGTCATGTGACTTGCAAAATAAATTCTTCTTTACAGTATTTCATATTTCGACTGTAAATATCTTATGAACGGATTGTTAAGATTACATAAAGCGTTTGTTTATTGGAACATTGCATCATAAGCCTGCTGTTAACTGTACTGTCTGGTGGTTAGAAGCCTTTCAGTACGTCCATGTAGAACGCATATTGTCAAATAATTTGCTCAGTATTATACATGCAAACAACTTCAATAATGCAGAACAATAAGTGCCCACTCATTAAGAATAATTATGACAGACTGGCGTTTTGAGTTTGTGTCTTAAACTGTGGGATATTCACGGCTCTCAGTAAAGGCATATACTTAAATCAACTAATGTAACTCTCTTTCAGGAATAGATTGTTGCTGTCACATTAGACCTACGCGTGCCGTTCGCTCCTTTATGGAAATAATTCTTTATCATTTATCATTAACAGTTTACTGTGTTCCGCAGTAAATAATACAAAGTTAATTTGAATCAAACACATTGCTTATACAGGGTGCGGCATTTAACGTTACCCATTTTGAAAGTAGGATAACACATTTATTGTACACAGCAATAAATACAACTGAACACGGTTAAGTAAGTCAGTGTCTTGGATTCAC
>Ga0209629_10000855_pt1 | contig 17912 bp, 15 predicted proteins | sample TergutCu122P5_FD_187286 | JGI IMG/M metagenome (GOLD analysis project Ga0209629, IMG submission 187286) | Cubitermes ugandensis P5 segment gut microbial communities from Kakamega Forest, Kenya - Cu122 P5 (SPAdes) (version 2) | ecosystem: Host-associated > Arthropoda: Insects > Digestive system...
TTGTCCGACAAATCAAGATAGGTAAGCTGCGTCAGATTACCTATTTCCGCAGGGATAGCGCCCGACAGTTTGTTGCCGCTGAAATCGCAATATTGGAGTTGGGTTAAACGTCCTATACTTGCAGGCAAAGTTCCGGAAAATTTGCTACCGGAAAAATTTAAAACGGTTACACGACCATCGGCATTCTTTTGAACGCCGAGTGCAAGGTTTGCACCGGTTGCCTTGTTTAGTTCTACAAGGACGAGACTGTCGCTCTGTGCATCACTCGCTTTGGGTTGCGACACTGAAACCGAAGCTGAAACTTTGCCTCCGTCAACATTACAAGTTATTTTTGCAAAGCGTTGGGAAGATGTCAGGTTCGCATCGCTTCTAACCTGTACTGTATTATTTCCTTGTTTGGTTACCGACAGCCAACTATCGGAAGAAGCTACCGTCCAATTTGCGTCATTAGTAACTGTAGCATTAAAAGTAGATTCACCTCCAACTGCGCCGACAGGGTTAAAGAAGAAACACTTATAGAAATTTTAGTTTCGGCAGGCTCATTTCCTCCACAACCCGCAAGCAGAATACAAAAGTTCAACATCAAAGCTGTTGCCACAAAATGGATTATATATATCTTTTTCATATTTTCAAAATTTATTGGATTATTAATGTTTAATAATAGTTCGTTCTACCTTTGTTCCGGTTTTATTGTCCGATATTTTGACTATCAAATATTAATTCTGCTGTTCAATAAACTCTCGGTGAGAGGCTCTATCTAACTACATATTTCCTATATCGTTTGCTCCGTTACCGGCATCACAAACTGCGGAAAAAGCAATCCCCTGCCAATAAATAATTCACTCTTTTCAATGAAAATCCGTGCATTGCCATATTGCATTTGACTGTCGATAATGGTTTTTCCTTTCAATGCCGGTAAATTGATAATCTGTTCTCTATGTGCGCCGACGACAACAAAATGAGCGATTCCATCGACAAATTTAGGAACAATTTCTTCAATCCGTCCGTACTCGATTTTAACTTTTTCATTTTCTCCTTCATAAAATCCAACGTAGGCATTTCCTTTTATAGATTTTACCGAATTAACGACCGGCAAACCATATTTATTGTATGTGTCGATTCCTGCCAATTCCATGGTGGACACAGGGCTGACCGGAATATTTAAACTGTAAGCCAAACTGTTTACAAAAGCAATCCCTGTTCGTACCCGGCTCGTGCCGCCCGGACCAATATCAACAATAATGTGATTTATATCGTTTGCCTTTTTGTTGCATACTTTTAAAGCATCTTGAAGCAGATAATATAATTCCTTATTGTTATCTTTTTCAAATTCGTTTGAATCGTAAATGACTTGATTATTTTCTCCCAGCAATAATGCAAATTGACCGGAAGAGGTCGAAATCCCTAAAATCAACATAATATATTTTTTATTTCATCTATTTTTTTACTGTTGCCGGTGAACGTAATCAGACGTTCATTATCACCTTTTGATTCAAATGATACCAGCATATATTCGTCAAAATAATCTGCAAATTTCAACCCCCATTCGATTAATACGATTGATTGGTCGAAATAATCCGTTAATCCTAAATCCTTAAATTCTTCAATCGTTGAAATCCGGTATAAATCAATGTGGAGAATATCAAATCCGCCGGTACGGTAAAAATTGGCAATACTGAAAGTTGGACTTGTAACCAAATCTTTAGAACTGAAACCTTCTGTAAAGCCCTTTACAAAATGCGTTTTTCCTGCACCTAAATCTCCGTCCAAAATGATTAAGTCGCCCGGATGAAAAAACCGAGCTGCTTTCTGAGCAATATTTTTTGTATCTTCCTGACTATTTGATAGTATTTGAAACGTTTTAGACATAATGAATCTCTTGTGTATTTGAAATGAAATGCAAATATCGTAAGAAAAAATAAAATATATGCCTAAATCCGGAAAAAAATATCTATCTTTACGGGTTGATTCATTGCAAGTACAAGTTTCTTTCTAATGTAACTGATTCTAATTTGCATGAATTAGCTTCCGCGATAGAAAAAAAATAAAACAACATAATGACAAGCAAATGGAATTATCAATCTCCAAACAACGAACAATTACTTAGACGAGACGAATTTTCAAAAAAGTTCGGTCTTAGTCCGGCCGTAAGTCTTTTATTGGTACAGAGAGGGATAAACACTGAGGAAGAAGTGCAACATTTTCTTAATCCGTCTTTAAAAGATTTACTTGATCCGTTTCTTTTTCCGGACATACAAAAAGCGGTTGATCGCTTGAATCAAGCTCTGGGGAATAAAGAGCGGATTCTGATTTATGGAGATTATGATGTGGACGGCACAACCGCTGTCGCATTAGTTTACAAGTTTTTGGAACAAAATACATGGTCTTCCAATTTGGATTATTACATTCCCGATCGTTACGATGAAGGTTACGGAATATCCGAGAAAGGGATTGAATATGCCAAAGAAACAGGCGTAACTCTAATCATTGCTTTGGATTGCGGTATTAAAGCAGTTAATAGAATTGCATACGCAAAGTCTTTGGGAATTGACTTTATTATCTGTGATCATCACAAGCCGGATGATATTTTACCGGATGCGGTAGCCATATTGGATGTCAAACGCCCGGGTTCTTCTTATCCGTATGAACACCTTTCCGGTTGCGGAGTTGGATTTAAATTTATGCACGCTTTTGCTATCAGCAATGGCATTGATTTTTCCCGTTTACGTACTTTATTAGATTTTGTTGTGGTAAGTATTGCTGCGGATATCGTTCCGATTACCGGTGAAAACAGGGTGATGGCTGCTTTCGGGTTGAAACAGTTGAACTATAGTCCGAGCAAAGGTTTGAAAGGAATTATTGATGTTTGCGGATTAACAGGGAAAGAAATCACGATGAGCGATATCGTTTTCAAAATCGGGCCGAGAATCAATGCTTCGGGAAGAATGATGAACGGTAAAGAAGCTGTCGATTTGCTTTTGGAGAAAAATGTGGAAACTGCAAAAGAAAAAAGCGAAAATATCAATCAATACAACGATGATCGTCGTGAATTAGACAAAAAAATGACGGATGAAGCATACGCTTTAATTGACGAAGATCCTGAAATGTTAAACAGTAAAATTATTGTCGTTTACAATCCCGAATGGCACAAAGGTGTGATTGGAATTGTGGCTTCCCGGCTTACGGAAAAATATTACAAACCGGCGATTGTGTTTACTCAATCCAATGGTTATATCACCGGTTCGGCGCGCTCAATAACGGGTTTTGATATCTACAAAGCCATTGAATCGTGCAAAGATATTTTAGTCAATTTCGGCGGACATACATTTGCAGCAGGCATTACTTTGGAGCACGAACAATTGAATTTGTTCAAATCCCGTATGGAAGCATACGCCGATGAATATATTTCGGAAATAGAAGCGATTCAAACCTTAGATATTGATGTGGCCTTAAAATTTAACGAAATCAATATGAAACTTTTCTTCGATATGAAACGTATGAATCCTTACGGTACTGAAAATTCCAAACCGGTGTTTTGTTCGTTTGGAGTAAGAGAATCCGGTACCAGCAAATTAGTGGGGCGCGGATTGGAACATATTAAATTGGACTTAGTCGATGATTCGACGGAAGAAGTAATTTCGGCAATAGCTTTCGGAATGCATGGATATTATGAATATATTAAAAGCGGAAAGCCTTTTGATATTTGTTATACTGTTGAAGAAAACACTTATAATAATAAAACGAGTATTCAGTTATTGATTAAGGATATACGTATTCCTTTAGTATAAAAGTTATCATTTCACATCCGAAAACTTAGATGCAAATCGTATGCATATAAAACAAAAAGAGATTTACATTTTTCTGTAAACCTCTCTTTTTTTTAAGTGACTCCGGAGGGATTCAAACCCCCAACCTTCTGATCCGTAGTCAGATGCTCTATTCAGTTGAGCTACGGAGCCATTTCCCATTTTTGCGACTGCAAATGTAAGGAGTTTTTTTGGATTTGCCAAATATTTTAACCGCTTTCAGCAATTTTCTATCAGTTGATGTGCTGTTTTTTATAGTTAGTATTTAACTAATTTTTCGGTATATACTTTATCTCCTACGGTTATTTTCAGCAAGTAAACGCCCGGAAGTTTCGTATATTGCGATACGTCTTTCGAAACAGACTGCGAACCGTTTTGCATTTTTTGAGATACAAGCGTTGTTAATTCCACTCCGCTCGAAGCATATAATGCAATGGAGACAAGCGATTTTTCCGTTAAAATATAAGTGACCTGAATTTCATTCCGGAACGGATTAGGAGATACTGTATATGTAAAAGCGTCTGTTGCAGCCTGAGGGCTTGCCTGAATTTGTATTTGCGTATTTAAGAACGATTCGGAAGTCAATAATTTTTTCGTTCCATCGGTTGCGATAGAATAATCTTCCATTGTAACAAAAAGAGGTAAACGAACGTTTTGCGCATACCATAGATATTTTACCCGTTCAAACGATGCATTTTCTTCGATTGTCTTAACCCGTATAGCCGGATATGAAATACCGCCCGGAAGTATAACCGTTCCTATACCATCAACATCGGTAGAATAGGTACCCGACACAGGAGTCGAACAGTTTGTTCCGTCAAAGGTAATCGTTCCTGCAAAAGTTCCTGAAAACTGCGTGCCGAAAGTTTGAGGATACTTGGTTTTAACAATAGGTTCAGTAAATTGAAGCGTTGTATTACCGGCTCGGTATCCCCAGTATTCATTAGCGCTTTCCGTTATGTTATAAAAAAATTCGCATCCATCGTTTCTGTCCACTTTGATTGTTCCCATTACGCTATTTTCTTCCGATAAATGAGATGTGGATTTAATTTCGTTTAATGCGGTTGCTTTGCTGAAATCCCATACGCAATTCTTACCGGAGGCTCCGGAAGCTTGATACTGAACTGCCTGACATTCGTGATTCTGTCCCCCAAAAAAACCATGGCTGGCTTTTGTCATCGTTATTTGTGAATAGAGCATTGGAACTGCTCCTACTGCAATAAATAAAAAAGTAAAAAAACGTTTCATAACCTGTTATTTTAAAATTACTATTAATAAAAAGGCAAAGGTAAATATTTTTTTTTGAAAAATAAGTTATTTTACCGTTATTATTTTTTAATTTTTTTTCGTTGAATTAATGATCGGATTTTATGGGATGTACTTTGGACCAAAAAACAAATACCCTATATTCAATCCGAAATTCCAATTATTTTTCGGATAACTGTAATAATTTGTAAATAAACTGATCGACATAAATGGCAATTGAGCTACCAGATTTATTTCTCCCAAATAAGCCGGATGAGTGAACAAATGGCCGTAATAAGCTTGTTTGTTGTTATTTCTTAAGGGAAAAATTGGAAGAAATCCGTGAAAATCCCCTCGAAGATGAAAGGTGTTATTGATTTTCCATATCGGAATTAGTCCGCCGGCAATGAATTGATTTGCCCTAAACGCTTCGTTAAAAACAAGTTGGCTGTGTAGGGTAGGGGTGTATGCCGGAGCTTGAAGCACCGATGCCGTATAATTACTCAGGAAATTTTTGCTTGATACCACTCCTTGAATTCGATATCCCAAATTGAATTTGGAACTGATGAAATATAAGTTGTATAATGAGGCATCTAATTGAATCCATGACTGATATTGAGAATTTTGTTGAAATTGACGATTATTTGCCTGAACAAATGTTTCGCTTCCTGAAATAAACTGAGCAAACAAATGATGATCCTGTCCACGGATAGGAAATTGTTTGGCATCCTGTGTGTTTTTCCTGAAAAGAGCGCCAAAAGAAAACAAATTGTAAGTACTTCTATCAAAGCTATTTTCAGTATAAACTTTGTCTTGATAGTATTTGTCTTCCAAATATCCGTAACCTGCCACAAAATCCATTCTTGCCTTGTTCACAAAAGGAAGTCCAAATCCTAATTTTCCAAACGTTTCGCGTTGATGGATAAACGTGGAAACTTCTGTGTCTATAAAAAGTTTTTCACTTTCGTAGTATTTTCTATAATTATGAACAAATTGTCCGGTTATGTCAATCGGAATTGATCCCTGTAATTCGATTTTCCCTGTTAAAGCTATTCCATTGTATGTGTTTCCTACCTGCATGTCCAGATTCAAACTGGAAGAAAGATTTGTCAAGCTCTGATAGCCTAATCCCAGATATAATTGATTGGCGCTCATCGAAGAAACATTTCCACCGAAAGAAATAATTATTTCATTTTTTATTTGCACGTCCAAATATAAATCGAAAGTATTTGTTTCTGGATTCCAAACAGAGTGGGGCATAATCGCTTTTATTTTGGGATTGGACAGCAAACGAAAATAAGATTTTCTGAAATCTTCCATTGTAAAATTTTCTTCACTGTCTCGGTGAATTTGACTTTCGATATATGCTTTTTGTTCATCATTCACTCCTGAAATAAATATTCTGTTGAAAATCAAGGGTGGAAGTTTAGATTTATATTCTTCTCTTTTTTGTTCGAGTTCTTTCAAAGGTATTCTGCGATCAATTTTCGTTTTAATAGAATCAATCATTTTCGATGTAGCTTCATATCCCATGTCAAAAAGCGTTTTGGATTTGTAAAAATCCAGCAAATTAACATCATCTAAAGTGAAATTCAAGATTATTCCTTCATCAGAACTGATTCTGTAATAAGGTTTTTGCATAACCATATTTTCTAAAAAGTCATATAAATTCATTGCTTCCATTGGTTTAGCCTTTTTCCCAGTAACGGATGAACCGATAATAAAATCCGGTTGAAATGCTTTTCTCATCGGATTCACCGGAAAATTATCGTAGATACCTCCGTCGAAAAGTGGCACACTATCTATGGAAATCGGACTGAATACCAAGGGAAAAGTCATGGATGCTCTTACTGCTTTACCCAAATCGCCATTTCTGAAAATAACAGGTTCTTTATGAAAAACATCGGAAGCGACACATAAAAAAGGAACGAACAGATTGTTAAAGTTGCCGTTGCATTGGGCATTTGCTTGCGCGTATAATTGCAAAAAAGCCTGGTTCATCTGAATTGGATTAACCAAACTATTGGGTAAAATCGACGGATTAATTTTTAAAGAATCAAGTGGGATCATAAATTTCACAAAATCAGGCTGATTGGGACTTTTCCTAAAATAATACTGATATTCTTCTCCAACTTTGCCGGTTTGCCATCTATAAAAATCTTCCGACGTAAATAACGCAAGTATTTCCTCCGGCGAATAACCCGAAGCATACAGACTTCCAACAATAGCGCCAATGGAAGTTCCGGCTATATAGTCAATGGGAATACCGTTATCTTCTAACGCTTTTATAATTCCGATATGTACAGCGCCTTTAGCGCCGCCGCCGCTCAGTACCAAGCCAACTTTTTGGGAATAAGCCGAATCGAACAACATCATCAGAATTAGAAGAAATAAAAATCGAAGTTTGTACATGATTTTTCAAATTTACGACAAAAATAAGAATTTTTATTTATATTTTTGTATAAGATTTGGAAAATACTTGTTTCGTCAAGCGGCTCGCAATGACGGCAAAACATGTAAAGTAAATTGAGTATAATAACTATTATGTTAAATAGAGTATTTTAATATGGCAAAAAAGACAGCATACGTTTGTTCTCAATGTGGTAACGACTCCCCTAAGTGGCTGGGTAAATGTCCTGTTTGCGGAGAATGGAATACTTATGTAGAAGAAGTCATTTCACCTAAAAGTTCCGATCGACAAATTTCAAGACTAAGTAATTATGAAACTCAAAAAGCAAAACCGGTTTTACTTCAGCATATTAATACCGGCGAAGAAATCCGCATGGATTTGAAAGACGGCGAACTGAATCGTGTTTTGGGCGGCGGACTCGTTCCCGGTTCAATGGTTTTGATTGGTGGAGAACCTGGTATAGGAAAATCTACCTTAGTGCTGCAAACGGTCTTAAAACTAAAGAATTACAAAACGCTTTATGTTTCCGGAGAAGAAAGCGCCCGACAATTGAAACTCCGTGCAGAACGCCTTGGAACAGAACACGAAAACCTCTATATCCTCTGCGAAACCAATTTGGAACAAATTTTTACAAATATTAACAACTTAAAACCTGATTTGTTAATTGTTGATTCCATACAAACAGTTTATACTGAACGAGTTGAATCAAGTCCCGGAAGTGTCACCCAAGTCCGCGAATCGGCAGCTTCCCTGTTGAAATTTGCCAAAGAGACGAGCACCCCTATCCTACTCATCGGTCATATTAATAAGGAAGGCAGCATCGCAGGGCCCAAAGTGCTGGAGCACATTGTAGATACGGTTTTGCAATTTGAGGGTGACCAACATTATATGTATCGTATTTTGCGGAATATCAAAAATCGTTTTGGTTCTACTGCTGAATTAGGTATTTACGAAATGCGCCAGGATGGTTTGCGGGAAGTCAGCAATCCTTCAGAACTGCTTTTGACTCAGAATCATGAAGGTTTAAGCGGTGTAGCCATTGCGGCTGCCATAGAAGGCATTCGTCCGTTTTTGATTGAGACACAGGCGCTTGTCAGTACAGCAGCTTATGGAACGCCCCAGCGTTCTGCCACCGGTTTCGATATTCGCCGGATGAATATGCTGTTAGCCGTTTTGGAAAAAAGAGCGGGATTCAAGTTGATACAAAAAGACGTTTTCCTCAATATTGCAGGAGGATTACGAGTCAATGATCCGGCAATGGATTTGTCGGTCATTTCGGCGATTCTTTCTTCCAGCTTGGATGTCGCCATTGAGCGGGAAGTTTGCATGTCGGGCGAAGTCGGGCTTTCGGGAGAAATCCGTCCTGTCAATCGCATCGAACAGCGGATTTTGGAAGCAGAAAAATTAGGTTTCAAGCGGATTCTGATTCCTCAGAATAATCTGAAAAGCAAAAGTAAGTCTGCAATCGAAATTGTACATGTAAAGAAGGTTGAAGAGGCGTTTCGGGAATTATTTGGTTGAAGCCATTATAGTTTCAATTCTTCCAGCGTCTCAAACCCATGCCGCTCCAAATAATTTTCAATTCCATCGACAATTTTAATTGATACAGTTGGATCTACAAAATTGTAAGTCCCAATTTGAACGGCTGTTGCACCGGCCAAAAGAAACTCTACGGCATCTCGCCAATTGCAAATTCCCCCTAAACCTATCACTGGAATTTTAATGGCTTTTGCGGTTTGCCAGACCATTCGCAAAGCAATGGGTTTCACACAGGGACCGGATAATCCTCCGGTTATTGTTGATAATACCGGTTGCATTTTTTCCGCATCTATCGCCATACCGAGCAAAGTATTGATAAGCGACACTGAATCGGCGCCTTCCGCTTCAACGACACGGGCAATTTCCGTAATGTCTGTTACATTGGGTGATAATTTGACTATCAGTAATTTATGATAAACTTTCCGAACTGCTTTCACAACTTCAGAAGCGCTTGCACAATTTGTTCCGAAAGCCATTCCGCCTCCTTTCACATTGGGACAAGAGATGTTCAACTCAATGGCCGGAATTTTATCCAACTCGTTGATTTTCTCGGCACAAGCCACATATTCTTCAACTGTTGAACCGCTTACATTCACAATCATGTGTGTATCAATGTGCTTGATTTCAGGATAGATTTCTGAAATAAAATAATCGACGCCTTTGTTTTGTAAGCCGACAGCATTCAACATACCGGACGGAGTTTCCACCATACGCGGATAGTTATTTCCTTCCCGTGGATGAAGTGTTGTGCCTTTGACGATAATTCCGCCCAATCGGGATAAGTCTATAAAACCACTGTATTCGTTTCCGTAACCAAAAGTACCGGAAGCAGTTAGTACTGGATTCTTAAACTTAATTCCACCTATTTCAATATTTAAATTTGCCATGTCAATTGATTGATATTCATTACAGGACCTTCGGTACAAACGCAGACGTTTCCACGAACTGTTTTTTCCACGCAACAAAGACATGCGCCGATTCCGCAAGCCATGGTATTTTCGAGTGATACTTCACAGGGAATTCCTTTTTCACGGGCATATTTGGCAACAGCGAGCATCATGGGTTTGGGTCCGCAAGTATAGATAAAGTCATAACAGGATGATTGCAAAATGGAATGGTTTGTTACATAGCCTTTTTCACTGGCGCTGCCATCTTCCGTAGTGATATGGATATTTCCAAATTTGCGAAATTCATCGATTTGCATTACATCTTTTTCTGATTTAGCGCCTAACAAAAATTCGGGTTTGTATCCTCGTTCGTACAAGTAAACGCCCAAGTACAACAAAGGAGCTACTCCGGCTCCGCCTCCAATTAATAAAAATTTGCCGGTTTTATCGGATTTTTCGGGCAGGCTGAAACTGTTTCCCAAAGGATAAATCAAGTTCAAACGATCGCCTTTTGTCAATTCGGACAGTTTTCGGGTTCCGTCGCCGATCACTTGGACGAGCAGCCACAATTCATTTTTATCTTTGTCAATAAAATGAACCGAAATCGGTCGCCGCAAAAAAGTGGTCGGAGAATCATCAATCCGGACTTGCACGAATTGTCCCGGAAGTATTTCCGGAATTTTTTCGTCAAGACCCAATTTTAATAAACAGTATTCGTTTCCAAAAAGTATGTTTTCTCTGACCGTCCAATCCGCAATGAATTTCTTCATAAATTGCTGTTATTTCGTATTTCGGATACAAAGTTACAAAATTCTGCTTATTCTTCGGGTGAAAAACTCATAAAGGTCTTGTCATCGTAAAAAATAATTATCTTGTCTATTTTCCGGTTACTTGAAATCATATCTTTAACTTCTTTTATTTTAACAGGTTGAGTCGATTCAACAGGTTCTTTATCTATGGATTTTTGAGGATATTCGGAAACTTTTGAATCTTTATGCGCATCCGTATCATTTTTTTGAGGGTTTAGAAGTTGATTTTCTTCATCGAATAATGTAGGCTCTTTTTGTGAGTGCAAAAATCTTTTTTCATGGTCGTACATCGGATCTTTACCAATAAGCAACCAGTCTGCATTTATTGCCGGAAATGTTTCCAGAATTTTATTTATGGCTTCACGAGAAAGGTTATTTCGCCCACTTAATACATGGGTAATCATTCCCCGACTTACACCAATTTTATCGGCAAACAAGGAGGGGTTGATACCTTCTTTTTCTATAATTATTCTAATTTTATCGCTATCACTACTAACCATAATAAGCTAATTCTTGTAAAAAAGTTACGTAAATTTTATGCTACAAATGTATAAAAAAATATTTACATTTGCAAATTTATTTTTGTAAATAATTAAATACAGATGTAAATTCACAATTGGATAAATAAGAATTTACATCTGGAAATTATAAGGATTTGTATTATATAAAACTTTAATAATTTTCCCTAAGAATCTTGGTATAAATGATTAATTAATGTGATGTCATTAAAAATCTAATTAGTTACATTTGTAATTTACATATTTACGCAATAAATTATAATTTAGGTTAGATACAATTGTTTAAAATATATGATTTATAGATAGTTATTATAAATTTTATTACTGTTTATAAGATGATATTTACTTTAAACTCCCCTACCCTGCTAATTTACATTTGTATTATATTTTCCTGCACAAATGTATGTAATTTTGTATTCCATTATATCGCTTTTTTAATACATTTGTATTTCTATGCTTAATCATTTTGTAAATTTACAAATGTATATAACATAATCTGTAAATTCTTTTATACTTGTTCATCATTCAATTAATTTCCATTTGATTTTTAAAAACATATTATATATATGAAATAAAATACTTAATTTTGCATTCAATTGTAAATTGCTTCGGCTGCTTCGTTCCTCGCAGCCCTCGCAATGACGTTCAAGAAATCAATAGTCAATCGGTCTGTCGCTTTTTCCTGATCAAAAAAAGAGGAAAGTCCGGACAACACAGAGTACCCTGCTATCTAACGGATAGCTGTTCGCAAGAGCAGAGTTAAGTAGAAGAAAATAACCGCCGAAAGGTAAGGGTGAGAAGGTAAGGTAAGAGCTTACCGGTTCTTATAGCAATATGAGAAGCCGTACAACTCAGGGGTTGCAAGGTCATGTACACCGGCGCACGTAGGGCTACTCGTCCGATGCCGGGGGGTGGACTGCTTGAATTTAACGGCGACGTTAAATCCAGATAAATGATAGACATTCCGGTTTATCCGGGAAACAGAATCCGGCTTATAGATTGACTATGAAACAAAAAAGGTGTCTCACGACACCTTTTTTTCACTTTTAAAAATTAAATCTAAATGAAAACGAGCGAAAAACGGGACTCGAACCCGCGACCCTAACCTTGGCAAGGTTATGCTCTACCAACTGAGCTATTTTCGCAAATAATTTTTCACTAATACCGTCATTGCGAGCCGCTTGCGGTGGATGCTATCTAAATTATTTTATTAGAGATTGCTTCGGGCTATCGCCCTCGCAATGACGATATATTGAATTTTGAATGCAAATTTAATTCTTTTTATTGAATTATGCAAGCAATTTTGTAAAATTTTCAATGAAATATATCATCTAATTTTCCAAATGAATGGGAATCGCCTGAGGATTTGCCTGATATCGAATCGCCTGGAACGCCTTCAAACTCAAAATTTACATTGGAAATGCAAGGATTGGAATAACTTCCGGGATATACAAATTGCTCGGATTTGGAATAGCCCAAAATAGAATCATTGTAAACTTTTTTTAGAAATTCAGCAAGAACAGGCAATGCTATTCTTGCTCCCTGTCCTTCAGCCATACTATTGAAACGAATGGAGCGTTCTTCTCCGCCAACCCACACTCCGCCGACTAAAGACGGCGTAAAGCCCATAAACCATCCGTCGGAATTATTTTGAGTGGTTCCTGTTTTTCCTCCCATAACAACGCCGGTAAATCCAAGCCCGCGAACGCGCGAACCTGTTCCTCCTTCAATTACGCTCCTGAGCATATACAGCATTTTTCCGGCTGCATCGTCTGTAATTACTTCTTGTGTTTGAGAAGTAAAGGTATCTAAAATATTGCCATAGCTATCTTCAATTCGGGTCACATAAAGCGGCTCAACCCGGATACCTCGATTGGCAAAAGCCGAATATCCTGTAACCATTTCGCCGACAGAAGCATCACAAGAGCCCAGACAAAGTGAAACAACAGGGTCAATTTGAGCTTTTAATCCGTATGAATGAAGTAAACGTACCAAAGTATAAGGGCTTAGCTGTTTCATTAAAAAAGCGGTAACCCAATTGTCGGAGTTTTGTAAACCCCATTGAACACTTACCATTTCGCCAATGTGTGTCTTACTTGTATTTCTCGGCGTATAAGGTCTTCCCAATTCATCCGTTAATGTCTGTTCGACATGCATCATTTGGTCGCAAGGCGTTATTCCACTCTCCATCGCCAACGAATAGAGAAAAGGCTTTATGGTTGAACCGATTTGTCGCCTCCCGGAATTGACCATGTCATATTGGAAATAATGATAATTTGGTCCGCCGACATACGCTTTTACAGCGCCGGTTCGAGGATCCATAACCATAAAACCGGTTCGCAGGAAAGTTTTCATGTATCGAATAGAATCCAACGGACTCATAATGGTATCTTTCGCTCCTTTCCATGAAAATACGGTCATTTCAACCGGGGTTTTAAAAATCTTTGTTATCTCTGCATCAGATTTATTATCTTTCTTTAAATTATAATACCTATCCGTTTGTTTTATAGCTTTATCCAATAATTTATTAACTTCATCCGTCGTAAGATCATTGGAATACGGAGGATTCTTACTTTTAGCTTTTTCTTTGAAAAAACTATCTTGTAATCCTCCTGAAAAATGGTTTACAATTGCCTCTTCTGCATAGGTTTGCATTTGTGAATTTAAAGTTGTATATATCTTTAAGCCATCTGTATAAAGGTTATAATGAGAACCATCGGCTTTTTTTCTTTTGTTACACCAGCCATATAAAGGATTGGTTTCCCACGCTAAAGAATCATCTTTAAATTTATCTCTTTGCCCCGCAGGATAATTTTTTAGTTCGGGTTTGGAAGCAGTCAAAGTCAAACGTAAATATTCCCTGAAATAAGGCGCTAAACCATCTTTATGATCAACGCGGTTATATTTTGTAATTAACGGTAGCTTTTGTAAGGAATCACACTGTGATTTAGTCAGGTAGCCGTTTTTTTGCATCAGGGACAATACAACATTTCTTCGTCCTGTAGTTCGTGCAACTTTTGTAAGAGGATTAAAAAGGGAAGGATTTTTACACATACCAATCAATGTGGCAGCTTCCTCAACGGAAACGTCTTGGGGCTTTTTGCCAAAATAAACCCAACAAGCGGATTGAATACCGACGGCATTATTCAAAAAATCAAATTGGTTGAGATACATATTAATTATCTCTTCCTTCGTATAGTATTTTTCTAATTGTACGGCAATTACCCACTCTACCGGTTTCTGAAACAAACGCTCAAGCGTGTTGCCGGCATGGTCGGAATAAAGTTGTTTTGCTAACTGTTGGGAGATTGTACTTGCGCCGCCCGCATTCCTGAACAAAACAAATCTTTTAATAATGGCACGGGATAAGCCATAAAAGTCAATGCCCGAGTGCTGATAAAAACGGATGTCTTCCGTAGCAACCAAGGCATTGACAATATTTTTGGAAAGATCATTGTAACTGATATATATCCGGTTTTCTTTCTGCATCGAATAGGTTCCCAACTGCACTCCGTCCACTGAAAGCACTTGAGATGCATATTTATTGATCGGATTTTCAAGATCCTCTATGGGAGGCATATAGCCTATTTTTCCATTTGCAATCAGGATAATAATCAATCCGAATAATAAAATGCCGGAGATAAGTACAATCCACGCATACTTAATGATTTTTTTCATGCAACGCTTTTTTCCTCTATTTAGTTTCAAAAATAAAAACGTACAAAAATACAAGTTTATTTTGAAAATAAATCCATATTAGCGTTGTTTTTTATCAAATTTTTGAAGATTCTTAGCGATTATCACGATTTGATGGGTTGTTTCTTTGCTTTAATTCAATCATAAACGCAATGAATAAACCGATTCCGCCGAAGAAACAAATGCTGGCAACATTTATCATACTTTGCATATGCCAATTCAATGCTTGCTGTCCATAATACATTTGAATAAAAAATGCAAACATACTACCTAAACCGATGCCTATAAGAAACAAAGAGATTCTCAGAGGCCATGAAGCGAAATCTTGTTTCTCAAACAATATGTTCGGCAGACGAATAGGTTCTGTCGATTCGGTATTTGCCAATGAAGCAAATTTTTCAATAATCGTAATACGCTCTTTTTTCCTTACAAATAATTCGATTGTTTTGTAAATACCCAATACCACAAAACCAACAATAAAAATAGGTGTAAATTCCATACTAATTCATTTTTAATTTGTTAAACAATATTTTTTTTACCTTTTTGACGCAAGATTTTTAAATTGGTTACAAAATTCTATAATAATTAATATAAACTACTATTAAATAGTATTTTACAAGGAATTTGAGTAAGCATGGGGTAGCTTTGGGGTATTTATGAGCATTAGTAAAAATATGGTTGATTATTTATAACTTTGTAACCAAATCGTCTTTCTTGCGTCTAAAAAATATGAAAAACGAGATCGACCTGTTCTACATACAAAAAGTGAAAGCCGGAGATTTCCATGCTTTTTCGGCGATTGTGTCCAAATATCAGAACATGGTCTTTACGATTGTCCTGAAAATAGTTGAAAACAGGGAAGATGCGGAAGATATTACGCAAGAAATTTTTATTAAAGTTTTTAAATCCATTCAACAATTTCGGGAAGATTCGGAGTTTTCTACTTGGTTGTACCGAATTGCATATAATGCTACTTTATCCGAATTACGAAAAAGAAAGTTATTTTTCACTTCAATAGATGATGATTTTATAGCTATTAATGAGTCATTTACGGATGAAGAAAATAATGAAGAGACAGAAATAAAATTACAATACTTGGAAAAAGCGATGAAAAAATTACCGCCGGATGAAATTTTTTTACTTACTTTGCATTATATAGACCGCCAATCGGTTGAAAATATTAGCCGGATAAGTAATCTGACGGTTTCTAATGTAAAGGTGAAATTGCACCGGATTCGGAAAAAATTGACTATTGAAATCAATAAATTGATGCAGGATGAACAATAATAAAACAATATCAGACAAACAATTAAAGGATATATTTAAACAAATTAGTTTAGATTCTCCATCTCCTGTTTTTATGGAAAATCTGATGACTAAAGTTGAATCGGAAGCCCAAAAACAGGTGAAGAAACAAAAATGGATTCCTGTTTTGCAGATGGCAGCTGGGATTTTAGCCATAATCCTCTTTCCGGGATTGTATATTTATTTCTTCGTCCCGGATTTTTTCTCTATGTTCCCCATACCCCATTTTAACTTGAAATTTGATCCGGCCATTACCCTTATCGGATTCACTGTCTTATTATTATTGGTAGCGGATAGTTTATTGCGACAGCATTATTTTTCAAAGAGAAAGTGATTTGCATTCATGAAGAAACAATTGGTTATATTCGATTTGGACGGTACGCTGCTTGACACAATAGAGGATTTGGCAAACAGCGCCAATTTTGCATTGCAAAAACATAGATTTCCAACACATCCTGTTGCCGATTACCGTTTTTTTGTGGGAAATGGAATTATCAAACTTATCGAACGCTCCTTACCTGCAGATATGCGGGATATAGAGACTGTTGGAAAACTCAGGCAAGATTTTATGAGCCATTACGTTGCTCATGCGGAAGAATGTACCCGTCCATATCCGGGTATTAGTGAATTGCTTGCTGATATACATCGTGCCGGCATCAAAATAGCGGTGGCGTCGAACAAGGTGCAAGAGGCAACCGGACAGTTGATTAAAAAATATTTTCCGGATATTCCTTTTGTGGCGGTGTATGGTCAGCGGGAAAATATGCCAATAAAACCAAATCCTGCTGTTGTAGAAGAGATTGTGAAAAATGCAGGGGTGGAAAAATCGCAGGTTTTATACGTAGGCGATTCGGGCGTGGATGTGCAAACTGCAATAAACGCAAAAGTTGATTTAATTGCTGTGTTATGGGGCTTTCGTCCGAAAAGCGAATTGCTTGAAGCGGGCGCAACTCGTTTTGTCGAAAAGCCGGATGAAATTCTTCACTTATTATTGTCTCGGTAATTTTTCTTGCAATATCAGGGAAATTGCCCATTCAACCCATCGGGTTGCGGATTTATGGGATTTATCTGCTTTCTGCCCCCCAATCGCTTCGCTTCATTGGGAGTTATTTATGTTTAATCCTTCGGATTTGCGTTGAACAACTTTTTTGCTGATGAACAAAAATAATCCATAAATATATTTTCAAAAAGTTGACCTAAGTAGTTACAAAATTTTGATGCGCTGCTCTGATTTGTTTCAGATTCATTTCTTTCCACAAAATATTTTCACTATCTTTGCGCCGCAAAAAAATAATCTATGAACAAAATTATTAAAAAGGAAATCCTTTCCGAAAACGTAGTTAAATTTGTGGTAGAAGCCCCTCTTATTGCAAAATCCAGAAAACCGGGGCATTTCGTCATCATGAAAGTAGGGAAATTTGGAGAACGTATTCCATTGACTATCGCAGATTCGGATATTCAAAATGGAACTATTACTTTAATAATTCAACGAGTAGGAAAATCTTCTCAAAAAATTATTTCCCTCAATGAAGGCGAATATATCACCGATTTGGTAGGTCCTTTGGGTAAAGCTACTCATATTGAACGTTTTGGAACGGTTGTGTGTGCTTGCGGCGGTGTAGGAACCGCCCCGATGTATCCGATTGCCCAAGGTATGAAACAGGCAGGAAATAAGGTGATTGTCGTTTTGGCTGCCC
>Ga0209629_10000856_pt1 | contig 17910 bp, 10 predicted proteins | sample TergutCu122P5_FD_187286 | JGI IMG/M metagenome (GOLD analysis project Ga0209629, IMG submission 187286) | Cubitermes ugandensis P5 segment gut microbial communities from Kakamega Forest, Kenya - Cu122 P5 (SPAdes) (version 2) | ecosystem: Host-associated > Arthropoda: Insects > Digestive system...
AATTTCTACTGCAATATTTTGAATATCAACACCATAAATACAATTTTGAATAATTTGCAATTTGTTTTTGTAAGTTTCTTTATGCTCTCTTAATTTTTCCACCGTTCGCACCATCAGGTTGAACATTCCCATCGGAAAAGCACCCGAGCCGCAGGCGGGGTCAATAATTTTCAGGTCGGTAATTGCGGCAATAATATTATTTTTTTGCGGAAAATTCAAAAAATCTTCGTTTCTGTCAATTAAATCGTCAATTTGCGCGTGTAAATCGGGGAAACGTGTTTTCAAGCACTCTTTCAAACTTTCGGCGCACATATAATCAACAATTTCACGCGGTGTATAAAAACTTCCTGTTTGTTTTCGTGCATTTTCCTTCGTTTCGGGATTGTAGAAACCAATCAGATTTTCAAAAATCGTACCCAAAAGTTCGGGGTCGAGGGCAATGTCCTGTTCCATCGGGGTCGCCTCTTCGATTGTAAAAACGTAATCGTTAAATAGGTCAATAAGTTGAAAAATCACGTTGTCGCTAATTGTAGCGCGGTTTTTGGGGTCGTCGCTAAAACCGTCAATAATATAATTTTTTTCTTTGTTTTTTGTAAATTTTTCGTCGTGGCAGGTAAAAAGTCCGCCATTAACAAAAGGAATTTTAGCCGTCAGTTGTAAAAATTCCACTGCTTTTCCCTGTTTAAAAAAATTTTCATATCTGAAAAATTGAAACATTCCGTAATCGTTTTTTTCGGTGTCGTATTTATTTTTGGCATCATTTTTTCTAAAATCGCGGTCAGAAATTTTTGAGTTCAGCACGCCAAAAAACATATTTTGCAGCACGGCGTTATAATATGTATCTTTGTTTTTCAGAAAATCGGCGGCAAATTCTCGAGTAAAAAAACGGTTTTCAATCAGATTTTTTTCTTTCATAAACCAGATAAACATCAACCGAATAATCACGCGAATAACTGCTTGCGGTTTGAGTTCGTCATCAATTTTTTTATTCAAAATTTTGCTTGCAGCGTTTAAATCAATTTTAATATCGTTGAAACACAACTCGTACCATTTAACCAAACGCCTGTAAAAATCTTCATTTAATGTTTTGATATTGAATACTTTGAGCCATTTTGCGTGTAATTCGGTAAAATTAGTTTTTGTACCAAAAATTGTGTCGGTTTTTGTTGGTTCAATATTTTTCAAATCATTCAATATTCTCAAATGCCCTGCGTGTGGATTTTCAATATTTACATCGCGTAAAATAATTACTTTTCCCACTTTTTCGCCCGCGCGCCAGGTTTGCTTGTATTCCACGCGCTCGGAAAGTGCGAGCGAAAATTTTCCGTCATATTTTAAGAAAATCAATACGGGATTTCCGAAACTTTTACGGTTGTAATCGCGTGTCAGTTTTGCAATTTCAGCACGTTTTGGCTGCTGCGGGTTCGCAAAATATTGCGGAATATCTTTTGTCTCAAAATTATAGAGCAAAAAACCTTCGTATTTGCTTTTTTCAATGTCGATACCGCTTTGGGCAAAGGACTCGTCGTTCATCACAAAAAGTCCCTGTTTTATTTCAAACAAATTGATATTCAGTTGTTTGAAAAATTCTTTTGTAGAAAGATTAAGGTTCATATGAATAAAATTTATTTTACCCCACCCCAACCCTCCCCAAAGGGTAGGGCGTTTAGGGCATTTGTTAATTTTTATAATTTATCATTTGCGTTATCTCAGGTCTGTATTAAAAGTCAATTTTTTACTTAACCGCAATGTTCGCAAAGAAATCGCAAAGAACGCAAATTGTTAATAATCAGATATTTACCCTTGCGCACATTGCGTAAAACTTTGCGCTCTTTGCGGTTAAAATACCTTTTAAGACAACCCCGTCAGGGGTTAGGTATTTTTCTTTTATTAGCAAGAAACATATTCCCAGCAAATTAAATCCCAGTTTTTTTCGTCAAGTTTTTGCGAAACGGTTTCGGTTTGCGCCCCAAAATTACTTAACGAAATATTTCCTTTAAAAATATCTTCTTCAATTTTTTGTTCCTGCGGGGCAATTTCATTTTTAATAAAAGTTTTCATCGCCCCCGACAGTTTTTCTATCGTTTGCCGTTCGCCTTTTTCAATTTCCTGCGGGACAAAACGTTCACAATTTTTTTTCTCAAACAAAAATTCCAGAATTTCTTTTTGATTTTTCAAAATACTTTTTCCGTTTTCATCAATGTAAATCAGTTCGTAAGGCATTTTGTTGTTCTTTTCTTTGCGATTTTTTAGCAAAGCAACAATTCCGTTTTCTTTGCAATTTTGCGTGGCAGCCGAAAAGCCCGAATAAATTGCATTTGGAATATTTTTGTAAATATTTTCGCGATTTTTGATTTCGGCAAGAAAATCCTGACGGAATTTTTCGAGCGACAAGTCGTTGAAACTGAGATTATTTTCCGATGTTTGAACCTCTTCTATGTTTTCCTGCATTTGCTGCAACATTCTTTCGGTTTGTCGGCGGTCTAGCATTTGGTCGTCTAATTTTTTACTCAACGAATCGGTAAAATCGGGATTTACTTCCGCCCCCATCAATTTCATTGCTACCATTCGATTTTCCACGCGCCGCTGCAAGCCAAGATATTCGTTCAAATCGGACGAAGGAAAGAAATTTACGCCGAAAATTTCTTTGTTCGGACTTCCCAAACGGTCGATTCGCCCCATTCGTTGAATTACCCGCACCGGATTCCAGTGAATATCGTAGTTGATAACCATATCGGCATCCTGCAAATTTTGTCCCTCAGAAAGCACGTCGGTAGTTATCAAAATATCTATCGGATTTTTGATTTTTTGATTGGTTTTTGGCTCGTTTTGATTAATCCATTCGAGCCATTGGGCATATTTTTCCTGTTCGCTTTCTTTATCGGTCGAAAATTTTGCCCATTCTTTTTCTTTGAAAAGTTTTGTAAAGGGCGCAAAACGTTGCAAAATCTGTTCAATATTTTTTGTCTGTTCTGCCGAATCGTCTGTAAGACAATAACTTCCGCTAACCATCGCCAAATTTTTGAAATTACGTTTTTTTAATTGCAAAAAAATGTATTCGGCTGTGTCTTTGTAAGTTGTAAAAATCACAACTTTTGGATTTTTTGTATTTTGCTTTTCCTTAATAATTTGAATAAGTTTTTCAAGTTTGCTGTCGATGCTTTTTTCCGACTTTTCGGCATCAACTTTTTCTTTAAAAGTTTTCAAATTGGCAATAAGCGAAAGCATTACGTCCAAATCTTCTTTCAAATCTTGCTTAAATTTCTGCAAATTACCGGCATCGTCAATATCTTTTATTGTAATTTTTCTTTTTGTGCCGATAGAAAGTTCCGAAAATTCGTTTGACGATTCGTCATCTTCGTCAAAATTAATTTCTTCCTGCGAAAAATCGTCGAGCGCAATATTGGAATTTTTGCTCGATTCGTATTTTTTTACACTTTCTAAGGCATTTTTATGATGATTATAAATAGTTTCAACTGTTGAAAGGAAAGCAGCCCACGAACTTTCTAACCGTTTTAACATCAAAATTGTAATCATTTTTACCAAAAAACGGTCTCTCATTTTTTCATCTTTTAGAATATTTTTATCTGTCATTTCGGCATAAAAAGCAGGTTGATAGCCCGAAAGCGAGGGCGGCAAATGATTTAAAATATCCTCAAAACTGTCGTAATTTCCAATCTCTTTTGGTGTAATAAAATAATTTTTGATAAATGATTTTGGAAAATTAAAATTCGTATTTTGATTTTCAACAATATTTTTTCGTGTTCGTGCCACTGTAAGCGCATCTGTAAGTTTGAAAAAATTTGACGGCAAATGGTTTATAAAATCGCTTATAAGCGGATTTTCGTTTCCAGCCCATCGGTTAAAAACCGTCTGCGCCTCTCTGAAAGTGTAGTCCAAATTCCCAATTTCGAGTTTTTCCTTAAAACCGTCGATATTGCCGCCTGCCAGCATTTTGAACTGATTTCGCACGTCAAGCAGCGAATTGTTTATTGGCGTTGCCGAAAGCAGTAATACTTTTGCATCTTCATTTTTACTTAAAATATTGTCAATCAAAAACTTATAACGCTGCGATTTGTCGTTTCGCAAATTGTGGCTTTCGTCAATCACAAAAAGTTTGGGCTTGTCGTTTGTAAAATATTTATCGGCGCGGTCAGTATATTTTTCCATTAAACTTTCGGTCATATCCGTATGAAACCGCACGGAATAATCAAATTCGTCTTTTTCAAATTTAGAATCCTGTTTGCGGCGAAATTGATTCCAGTTGTGTTCCAATTTTTTAGGACAAATAACTATTGTTTCGCGTCCTTGCAGTTGAAAAAATTTAATAACCGCCAGCGCAGTCCACGTTTTTCCTAACCCGACAGCGTCTGCACAAATTGCCCCGCCAAAGTTGCGCAACATTCGGATTAAACTTTTTGCAGCGCCTTTTTGAAAATCGTAAAGCGACTGATAAATAACAGAATTTTCCAAACGCCCAATCAGTCGGTTAAATTCGGGGTCCTCCGCGTCCAACTCATTTCCGTAAAGTTCAAATAAAATCCTCAAATACAAATCTTTAGGCGAATATTGAATGAAAATTTTTTCAATTTCTGAAATCAAATATTTTTTAAAATCAATTTTAACTGTCTTTCCATTTTCCAAAATGATGGTTTTCTCTTTGTGCGCCTGCGGCTTTTCCCAAAGCGCATCGAACCATTCGGTCAGTTCGCGATATTGCGGGTCGGAAGCAAAATTGGCAATGTTTAATTCCACATTTGCAGTTTCTTTTAAGCCAAAACCTGCGTCAGTAAGGTTGGAACTGCCCGTTATAAAATATTTTTGTGAAAGATTTGGCAAATCATTGTTGCACAAATAGAGTTTTGCGTGGCAAAAATTCGGTTCTAATGTTTTTGCCATAACTTTATCCTGTTTCAAAAACTCAACTGCCTCTTTTGCCGTTATTGAAAGTTTGAGGGCAGCATCAATTCCGATTTCTTCGTTTAGCAAATCGAGCGGGCGAAATTCATTCGAATCCACATTTACAATATCGCCAAGCACCATACGAAACTTGCTGATTTTGTCGTTAATTTGCCGCGAAAGCCATTCCAGCGCGCCTATTGTAAAATATCCCGTAACCACATCGAACTTACCTTCTTTGGTATATTCGGTTATCCATTCGTGGACTTTTCCCCCTGTTTTTTCGTTGTCTAAAAGCATAAAATTTTATTTTTTATTTTTAAATTATTTCTAAATCATTGATAATCAGGCGTTATTTTCCAATACAAAATTTTTCAAAAATATTGCTTAAAATATCGTCGTTTGTGATTTCGCCGGTAATTTCGCCAAGGTAGTGCATACATTGGCGAATGTCCTGTGAAAGAAATTCACTCGAAATATCGCTTTTTAAGCCGTCAATAACCCGCAAAATAGCGTTTTGTGCGTTTTTCAGGGCTTCGTAATGGCGAATATTTGTTACAACTATATCATTTTCAGATATTTGCGGGACATTTGCGGTCTCGAGAAGTAATTGCTGTAAAAGTTCGGTATTAAGGCGTTTTTTTGCGGAAATTTTAATTTTTCGGCAATCGAAAGGCGAAAAAAGTTGTTCCAAAATTTCGAGTTCCTCGTCCGAAAGTTTATCTATTTTATTAAAAATCAAAATAATTTTTTTCCCCTTCGCACGTTGAAAAATCTTTTCTGTAAGCCATTCAATGCGCTCGCTGATATTTGTCCCATCGACGAGCCACAGCACAATTGACGCTTTTTCTATCTGCTGAAAACTGCGTTCAATTCCCAAATTTTCAATTTTATCGGTGGTTTGGCGAATGCCTGCGGTGTCAATAAAACGAAACGTAATTCCCTGAATATTAACGCAATCCTCAATCACATCGCGCGTTGTGCCGTGAATTTCGGAAACAATCGCCTTTTCTTCATTTAATAAAAGATTCAAAAGCGTGGATTTTCCAACATTCGTTTCGCCGACAAGGGCAACGGGAATACCGTTTTTCAAAACATTACCAACTTGAAATGAATCAGCAAGTTGCGAAATTTTTGTTTCAATATTTATTGCTAAATTTTTCAAATTTTCGCGGTCGGCAAACTGCACATCTTCTTCCGAAAAATCAAGTTCCAATTCCACAAGCGATACAAAATCAAGCAGTTGCGAACGCAAATTCTTCAGTTCGTCCGAAAATCCACCGCGCATTTGATTTATTGCCAATCGGTGTGCCGCCGCCGACTGCGAAGCAATCAAATCGGCAACCGCCTCTGCCTGCGATAAATCCATTTTACCATTTAGAAAAGCGCGTTGGGTAAATTCGCCCGCAGCGGCAAGCCGGCAGCCGCTTTCTACAAGCAATTTCAAAATTTCCTGCTGAATAAAAACAGAGCCGTGACACGAAATTTCAACCGTATCCTCGCCTGTAAATGAGTGCGGAGCGCGAAAAACAGAAACGAGAACCTCATCTATAAATTGACGATTGACGATTGACGATTGACGATTTGAGTTTTCAGGTTTTTGTTCTGAAATAATTTTCCCAAAATGAATTGTATTTGCTTGAAAATCAGATAGTTTTTTATTATTTTCAGAAATCAAAATTTTATCGCAAATCTCAAAAGCATCTTTGCCCGAAACTCTGATTACGGCTATTCCACCCGTGCCTGACGGAGTTGAAATTGCGCAAATGGTGGAGTTATTGGTCATATTATAATTTTTTAAAACTAAATTTTTTCACAAAAATATAAAAATAATTCAATAAATACTTAATTCTTAAATAAAAAGTTGTATTTTTGCAGTGTAAATTTTTTATTTTAATATGGAAACAATAACGTTACAATATAATGCTCGAAGTTCTCTGATAAGGCAGTTAATTGAGGTTCTTTTAACCGCTGGTGCGAAAATTGTAGAGCCAAAATCGAAAACAGTATCACAAGCCACTGACTTTGATATTGTTGCCAATTATTTATTCCCAAATAAAAAAAACGGAAAATATACCGAAAAGGAACTTTTTTTGATAAACTCTAAAATAAACGCATCAAAAAGTTTCGCAAAATATCTTTAAACATTATGACTTTAAAACAACGAGATGTAGTAGAAATCAACTTTTACCATTCGGGGTTTGGCTTTAAGCCGCATCCTGCGATTATTGTGTCTAATGACGAATTGAACGAAAACGAAGATTTCTTTTATGTGGTTTTAATATCTTCTAAAAATACTTTCCCCGAATACTCGTATCCGTTGACTGACGAAATGACGACAAATAAATTTCAGAAGAAAAGTTATGTAAAATGTCAAATCATCACATCAGAAAAAAATGTGATACAAAAATTGGGGACAATGAAAAAAAACTATTTTGACGAAATGGTAGAAAAAATCATTGACTCAATTTTCTAATTCACACTTTTTGCAAGGTGTTAAGGTTTTTTGTTGTTTCAATAAAAAGTTGTATTTTTGCAATCGTTTTTTTTAGAAGAATAAAGTTAACCATATCATTATAAATATGACAAATTCAAATACCGTCAAAACAGACGTTTTAATCATTGGCGGCGGTCCGTCGGGGCTTGCTGCTGCTATCAAATTAGCCGATTTGCTTGCGGAAAAAGGGCTGAAAAAAGAAATTATGCTCGTTGATAAAGGCGAGTCAATCGGCAGCCACATTTTATCGGGTGCTATTGTTAAATCGCAGGTTTTCAGCGAATTACTGCCAAATGTAAAATTTGAAGAAATTCCTTTCGACTGCAAAGTAACTTCCGATGCGGTGTATATGCTTTCGGAAAAAAGCGGCTTTAAAATGCCTTTCAATCCGCCTTTTATGGGAAATAAAGGTAATTATTGCGCTTCGCTTGGCGAAATTTGCAGATTTTTGGCAACAAAAGCAACCGAAAAAGGCGTGCAGATTTATAGCGGCTTTGCGATGAGTGAAATTTTGTACGACAACAAAGGGCGTGTTTGCGGTGCAAAATGTATTGATACCGGCGTTGACCATCACGGGAAGCCGCTCGAAAACTTTGTGGAAGGCACACGTGTTGAGGCATCGCTTACGATTTTTGCCGAAGGCACGCGCGGAAGTTTGGCAAAAAAACTGATACAAAAATTTGATTTACAGCGCGATAAGAGTCCGCAAATTTATTCGCTTGGATGCAAGGAAGTGTGGGCTATCCCCGAAGGCAGAATAAAAGCAGGCGAAGTTTATCACACAATGGGCTATCCAGCAGCGAATTGCGGAGTTTTTGGCGGCGGATTTATTTATGGTTTAAAAGATAATAAAGTGGCTTTGGGGCTGGTGCTGGGACTTGACGCTGCCGACCCGACTTTTGACACTTTCAAAGCATTTCAAATTTGGAAAACACATCCTTTTGTGGCGAAATTTATCAAAGACGGCAAAGTAATTGAGGCGGGCTCGAAAACCCTGCCCGAAGGCGGTTATTTTGCTCAACCAAAATTCTATACCGATAATGCAATGATTATCGGCGATTCTGCCGGCTTCCTTGCGATGCCCGCTTTAAAAGGAATTCATTTGGGAATGTATTCGGGAATGAAAGCGGCAGAGGCAGCGTTGAAAGCATTTGTGAGCAACGATTTTTCTGAAAAAACACTTGAAGTTTATGCCGATTTGATTAAACAAAGCGTTGTAAAAAAGGAAATGTTTGCGGTTCGCAATTTCCGTGCGGGTTTCCAAAAAGGAATGATTGGAGGTATGTTTAACTTTGGTACTCAAATAGTTACAGGCGGTGCAGGATTTTTTGGAAAATTAAAAGTAATTTCCGACCGCGAAGAAACAAAACCGATTTCAGAGACAAAACGACCTTTATTTAAAGAAAAATATAAGGATTTTGGCTGTTTCTGCGATAAGGTTACAGATGTTTTTTATGCGGGAGTAAATCACGACGAAGAACAAGTGCCTCATTTACAAATAAATAATCCGATTTCATATAACGAAATTAATATTGAAAAATATGATGCGCCCTGTCAATATTATTGTCCTGCTGAGGTTTATGAACTTCACGTTGATAAAAACGGACATAAGGAATTGCGCATTCACTCGGAAAATTGTCTGCACTGCAAATCCTGCGACATCAAAGAACCCGCCGACGGCATAACGTGGAACGTGCCAAACGGCGGCAACGGACCAAATTACAGGTATATGTAGAAAATGCAGTAACAAAATAAAAAATAAGGGATTGAAAATTTCAGTCCCTGATTTTTTGTTTTACTGATTGATTAATTCATATTTTCTAATTTTTTTGCCAATTCTTCAAAAATTTTTGCAGTAATGGAATTGGCTGTGGCAACTGGCGAGCCGTTGTCGCCGCCTTCACGGATACTTTGAACAAGCGGAATCTGCGCCAAAAGCGGAACTTTCATCTCTTGCGCCAAACGCTGCCCGCCATCTTTTCCAAAAATAAAGTATTTATTATCAGGCAGTTCGGCAGGTGTGAACCACGACATATTTTCGACCAATCCCAATATTTTTACGCCGATTTTTTCATTTTGAAACATATTAATTCCTTTTCGGGCATCGGCAAGAGCAATATCCTGCGGGGTTGTAACGGCAATCGCGCCGTCAATTTTCATTGTTTGAACAAGCGTAAGTTGAATATCGCCGGTTCCGGGCGGCAAATCAATAACAAAATAATCAAGTTCGCCCCAAATTGCATCTGTGATAAGTTGTTTCAACGCATTTGCGGCGAGCGTTCCGCGCCAGACAAGTGCCTTTTCGCTATCTACCAAAAAACCGATTGAGAGCATTTTCACACCAAATTTTTCTACAGGAATAATTTTTTCGCGCCCATCGTGAATTTCTGTAAGAAGTTGCTGATTTTCAACGCCAAACATTTTTGGCAGCGACGGTCCGTAAATATCGGCATCAAGCAGACCGACTTTATAGCCGAGCCGCGCCAAAGCCACTGCCAAATTGACAGAAACAGTAGATTTCCCAACGCCGCCTTTGCCCGAAAAAACCGCAATAATTTTCTTTACATCGGGCAAAAACCGCTCGGCTTGCTGACGTTGAATTTCTGGCGTTTTTACCGTTATATTTCCTTTAATATCAATATCTTCCGATACGAAAGCAAGAATTGTCTGCTCGGCAGATTTTACGATTGACTTGGTAAAAGGGTCGTTTGGTTTTTCAAAATAAAGCGAAAAACTGACTTTTTGTCCGTCAATTTTCAAATCGTCCATCAACATTCCCATTTCAACAATATTTTTTCCCGAACCGGGATAGCGAACGTGTGTAAGTGCTTGAATTATATCGTGTTTTGTCATTTTTATAAACTCAATTTTTCTTTTGCAAAATCAACAATAAAATCAACGGTTCGTTCCACGCCTAAAACCGACGAATTGATGCACAAATGATACGATGAAGCCATTCCCCACTGTTTATTTGTATAATAATTATAATACGAAGCGCGTTTTTTATCACTTTTTTGTATAAAATCCATCACTTTTTCCTGCGTAGTCATTTTGTAAATATTAACAATTCTGTCGATGCGGCTTTCGGTATCGGCAGAAATGAAAACGTTGAGAATACGCGGCTCGTCGCGCAAAACATAATCGGCACATCGCCCAACAAAAACGCAGTTTTGGGCAGCAGCAAGGTCTTTTATCACATCGCTTTGAATTTTGAAAAGCGATTCGTTGAACATAAAACCCGACGATTGAAAGTTGGCAAAATTTCCAAAATTCAAAATTCCATCGACAAGCGAAAAAGTACTTTTTTCATCTGCTTTTTCAAAAATATCTTTGCAAATACCGCTCTGGCGCGCAGCAATGCTAATCAATTCCTTATCGAAAAAAGCGGCAGAGAATTTTTCAGCGAGTTTTTTACCAATTTCACGCCCGCCGCTGCCAATCTGACGACCAATATTTATTGAGAAATGTTCCATTTTTTGAAAACTAAAAATAATTACCCAAAGTCGGCGCATTAATCACACCGTTTGACAATTTGAAAAAAAAGGTTTTGGATTTTGTTTATGAGGAATAAAAACGAGCGTTTTTTATTTACAAATACTTTTCGAGCCATTTCGGGGACTCGAACCCCGGACCTATTCATTACGAATGAATTGCTCTACCAACTGAGCTAAAATGGCTTAAAAATGAAATCAGCGGCAAAAGTAATATTTTTTTTAAGAATAGAAAAATTATTACTTAAATTTTTCATTCCATTCACTTCGGCTGCGTTGCCAAATGTACTTCCATTTGTGGAAATGGAAATGAAAAATCGCTACCGTTGAACCTCTTGTAAATTTGTTCGTTAAAATAATTTTGCGTAGCAGTAATATTTTGATTTTCAGCCCAATATAAAATATTAACTGTAACCGAACTTGCCGTCAGTGCCGAAAGGAAAACCATTGGCGCGGGATCTTTCAACACACGCGAATCATTATTTAACATTTCAAGTAAAAAAGTTTGTGCCTTTTCATAATTATCGCCATAAGCAATATTCGCCGTAAGAGCAACACGTCGCTTGCCTTCTCGTGAAAAATTTATAATTGCGCCGTTGGCAAGCGCACCGTTTGGCAAAAAAATCGTTTTATTTTCGGGTGTGCGAATTTGAGTTGTGAAAATCATAATTTTATCAACCGTTCCTTCGCGTGCAGCCGCATCAACGATATAATCGCCAACCTTGAAAGGTTTTAACACCATAATCACAACGCCGCCCGCAAAATTCTGCAAAGTCCCCGAAAGAGCCATTCCAACCGCCAGCGAGGCAGCACCCAAAACAGCAATAATTGAAGTCATTTGCACGCCTACGGTAGTGAGAACGATGATTACTACCAAAATTTTCAACACAATATTAACCAACGAAACGACAAAAGAACACAAAGAAGGGTCAAGATTTCGCGCTTCCATCAGTTTTTTAAGCGATTTTGTCAATTTGCCCGACAACCAAAAGCCAATTACCAAAATCAGCACGGCAACCAAAAGTTGCAAACCGTACTTTACTGAATAATCAATTAACATTTGCAGAATTTTTTCAAATTTGCTGATTGCTATTTTCTCCATTTATTTAAAAGTTTAATAATTATGCACAAAATTACTGCTTTTATTTGTAAAAAAAATTAAAAAATGATTTTTTTAACATTTTCTCCGATTTATATTAAAAAAAATTAAAGTGTAATTATTTTTTAAACCACTCTTTTGCCCTTTTGTCTAAACCCTCAAATTAAAAAAATAAACGCAAGCATATTTGCAAAAATAAAACGCAGAATTGATATGCCGATTTTGCATAAATTATTTAAAGTATGAAAAAGATAGCAGTTTTAGCAATGTCTTTAATTTTCGTTGGTACAGCGGCTTTTGCGCAGGAAAAGGCGCAGCGTGTGCAAGATGCAAATGCAGCAAATATTCCAAATCGTGAAAAAACTCACCAAATGCAAATGTCGCCAGAGCAGCGTGCCGAGCAGATGAAAAAAGATTACAATCTGACCGAAAAGCAAACAGCCGACCTTACAGCGTTTTTTAAAAAACAGCAGGAACAACGTGCTGAAATGATGAAAAACGGGCAAGCCGACCGCCAAAACAGGCAGGCAGAAATGCAAAAAATGCACGATGCAAACCAGCAAGAGTTGCAAAAAATTCTTGGCGACGAGAATTACAAAAAATTCACCGAGCAACAGCGTCAAGCGCGTATGAAAGAAAACGGTCAGCGTCTGCAAAACAATGAACGTTTGCAAAACGCCGAGCAGCGTTTCCAAAGAAACGACAGCACAATGTCAAAAAGGCGTTTAGAAAGACGGGGACAACAAATGAACCGTCCAATCAATGAAAATGCTGCCGCAAAAATTGATGCAAAAGAAACCACAAAAGCCGATTTGAAAGCAGCAAAAGTTGATGCAAAAGCCAAAAAGGCAGCAGCAAAAAAAGCCAAAAAAGCGGAAGTTAAAGCCACAAAAGAAGCAGCAACGACGATCGTAAAATAAGTAAAAAAACGCCTGAAATTGATTTTTCGGGCGTTTTTATTTTTCATTTCAAAAACTCTAAAATCTGCTTAAAAAGTGTATTTCGTGCGTTCTCGCTTTTGATTGTTTCCAATGGGAAGGCGAAAACGCAAATTTTATTGTTTGAATTTTCAAAAGCCACAGCCGCCGACATATTTCCGTCGGCATAGCGGGCAATGGTATATCCGCCTGCCGCTGGGGCAATCGCATCGGGACTTTCTACAAAATAACATTCTTCGTTTGGCGAATTATAAAATTCAAATTCATTGTTAATAAACTGTCGTACAGGCGATTGCACAATTTTCACTTTGCCCGAAAGTGAGGATTTTTCACTTACAAATTTGCATTTTAAAATATTTTCAAGAAAATTTTTATCAGTTTGATTTTCGTTTTTTACCAAATCGGAACCAATATATGCACCGCTAACCAACAGATTTCCACCATTTTGTAAATAATTTTTAATAATATTCTGAAAATCGGGCGAAAATGTCTCAAATTCTGCTGGTTTGCGCCCGTTGCCAATGTAAGTTTTCTTTTGTTTTCCTAAAATAATATCAACAATTTTATAGTCCGAAAGCGAAATTTCGCCGTTTAAAACGGCATTTTTGGAACAGGAAACAAAAGAAAATCCTGCTTGAGCAATCGATTTTCCGTGCCGAAAAGGGAAGTCAAAAGTATTTCCGGCGATGATTTGCGCCTCACAGTCGGCAAAACTCGCCCCAAAACCCGGCGAATCGTTGTCAATAAATTCACTTCGGCGGTCGAAATTAAATTGTCGCCCCGTAAAATTGAGCGAAAATAAATACGGCACGCCCGCATCCTCGTCTGCCAAAAAACCCGCATAATCATTATAAGAAAAACTTACAGGTGCGCAAATCCGGTCAAAAGCATTGATAATAAGTACATTACCTTTGCTGTGCGAACTTTGGCAGGCAGAAATAATTTCCGAAGGAAAACTTTCGCCGCCGCCATTTACAGCCGCGATTTTAAAACTGTAAATTTTATTTTTTTCTAAATTATTTAAAATAAAAACATTAGTATCAACCAAAATCCCGTTATCAAAGCCGCCGCCGTCAATTTTTTTATAAATAATAAAATTTTCGGGCGCGGCGATCGGTTCAATGCTGTCGAGCGTTGGCTGCCAGTGAATTTGAAGCGTCTTATCGTCAATAAAACTGCAACTTACGCTTGAAACCGGCAGCGGCTGCACGATAAAATCCGAGCCGTAAATGTTTGAAAAATAGCGCAAAATCCCTTTATAAATGGCGCGTGAGGCGATAAATTGAAAACGCGGGTCGAGTCCGTAGCGCATATCGGCAAAATTCTGATGCGAAAGCAATTCGAGCAGCAGCGAAGGCACTTCTGCCTCGCGACTTTCGCTGTACGATTTGTTCCAAAGATTGCGGCAAGTCCATTCAGGCGCAATCTGGCGGCGAATATCGCTAACAACCTGATTTTGAATAATATCCGCCAAATCGCGCCCTGCCCAACGTGAAACGCCATTTTGATAATAAACCGATTTTTGAGTATTTGGAACGGAAAAAATCCCCAAAGTGCCGATAATCGAATCGTTTGCCGTCATTCCTGCGTCAGAATGCAGCGCAAGCGCAAGGTCGATGGGAATATTCAAGCCCGTTTTCTGCGGCAAAACCTGCGAACCGCCCGCAAGATAATTTACCCAAAAACCGTGCGAAGTAAAATCGTCCGTGTAATCATTTTCGTTTTTCGTGCGGCTGTAAATCGAATCGGGAACGCCCGCCCATTGCAAAAAATAACGCGCACCTTCCGCCCAACGCGGTTTTCCACTTATAATTGGCTGAAAAATATTTAGCGAATCCATTGTCGGTTTTCGGGCGATATTTCCCTGCCCACCGCCAAAACGCACAGCATCGGCAGTAACAATTTTCCCTTTTACAGAACTTAAAGACGAAAGCACAACACGCTGATTATCATTATTTTGTTCAAAATCAAAAGTTCCAAGATAAATCCACGTGCCGCCGCCCATCGTTTGATTTATTTTAAATTCCGTTTTTCCGCCTGCGTGAAAAACCGTATAATGCGCATCTAACGTGCTGTTTTTTAATGATTTATAAGAAATATAAACGGCATATCGCCCCGCTTTTTCAAAATCGGGCAGCCATTCGGCAGTGGCGGCATCGTCCTCGTCGGTTACAGTTGTGGCGTACATATAAGTGCCTGAGGCAAAAGGATTTTCGGCAAAAAAATATTCATTTTTAGGATTTGCAAAACCTTCGCCTGCCTGCGACTGCTGCCAGCGGCGATGAGATTTATATTTTGAAGAAGAATTTTTATTGTCGTTATCAACAACGATTTCGGCTGCCTGACTGTCGCGCTCACGCGGCAGGAAAACCGTCGCACCCGCATTTTCGAGCATCGGAACGAGAAAATTTAGCGTGTACGAAAGCGTGTAAATATCCTCAACGGTTTGATTTAGCCGCGCCCGCTGCCATTCCCAGTGCGCCGACTGCTGATTATAATAAAGCCCGTGGCTGTGCCAAATGGCTAAATACCTGTCCTGTAATCCATTAGCGATTTCGTATGGTTTGGAAATATTTTTTATTAAAGGAAAAGAATTATTTGAAATGGCAAATTTTCGGCTCAAATCCTGCGGATATTTTTGACGAAAATAATTAGGAATCAAATTTTCAATCGGCTGCCCGTCGGCTGTGCATTGAATTTTATAATTATTATATTTTGAAGAAATTATTTTGCCGATAGCATTATAAATCCGCGCTACATTCTGTTCTCGCAACGGAATATAACTCAATTTCGCAGGCGCAACGACTGTAAAAAGTTTATTTTTATCATTTATTTGAATTTTAACCCCCGAAATTTTCCCAACATCGCTGTAAAAATTTGCAATAACAGTCAAAGAATCAGCAATTTGCTTTTCGTAACCGTTATCATTTTGCGCAAAAACAAATAATGGCGAAAAAATAAAAAAAATTATAAAAATGAATTTCTCACGTCCATGCTTATATACAATCCGCTTATTTTCAATGTATTTATTCATATAACTTAATTTGTAATCTAACTTTTAGCACAGTGTAATATTTTTTAAGTACCAAAAAGGTGGGAAAAACACGTCTAATTGCCGTTTTATTAATTACTAAAAGATTGCAAAGATACTTATTTTAATATATATAATTGTTAAATAAAAATAATTTTTATTACCTTATTGTCATTTAAGTTACAAATCAATTTATGGCTTTTTTTCGAAAATTAAATAGAAAAATCATTTAAAATCACTACTTTTGCAAAAAATAATTATTTTAAATACAACAGAATGAAGTTAAGTAAATTAGTTTTTGAGACGACGAAGGACACGCCTGCGGGCGCAAAAATTATCAGTCATATTCTGCTTTTGAGGGCAGGATTTATTAAGCAGGTCGCTAACGGAATATACACTTTGGGAATGCCTGCGCAACGAATGGCGTTGAAAATTGAGAATATTATTCGAGACGAAATGAATAAAATCGACGGACAGGAAGTGAAATTTCCCGTTGTGATGCCGAAAGAACTTTGGGCGTTGTCCGGGCGATATTTCAGCATCGGTGCGGAAATGGCAAGGTTTAAAGACCGCGCCGACCACGATATGGTTCTGGGAATGACACACGAAGAGGCAGCCGTTCATTTTGTAACAAATACCGTCAGCAGTTATCAGAAACTGCCTTTTATGATTTATCAAATTCAGACAAAATTTCGCGATGAGCCGCGTTCGCGTGGCGGCTTGATTCGCGTGCGCGAATTTACGATGAAAGATGCCTACTCGTTTCATACCACGGCGGAAGATTTGGAAAAATATTATTATCTGCAACATCAGGCATACGAAAATATTTTTCGGCGAATTGGGTTGAAAAACTTTATTTCCGTGAAATCGGATTCTGGAATGATGGGCGGAAAAGTTGCGCACGAGTTTATGCTGCTTACCCCAGACGGCGAAGACGAACTTGTGATTTGCGAAAAATGCGGCTATAAATCGAATATGGAAGTGGCTGAGGCACAAGTTGAAACTTTTACAAATAACGAAAATTTGCCCTTTTCGGAAATTTTTACAGGGAAAAATAAAACGATAGAAGAGGTTTCGGATTTCTTAAAAGTGAAAACAACGGACATTATTAAAGCGGTTGTTTTTATTGAAAAAGAAGAAAAAAATCCTGTTCTTGTGTTTATACGCGGCGATTTAGATGTTAATGAATCGAAACTGAAAAAGATTTTGCAAAAGGAAATTCTGCCTTTTGACGCATCAAACGACGAAACGCTGGCTTTTGGAAATATCGGTTTGATTAATTTGCCAAAAAATGTTAAAATTATTTATGATAAAAGCATAGAAAACCGTCAGGGAATGGTTACAGGCGCGAATAAAGCGGATTTTCATATTATTAATTTTAATACAAAAAGAGATATTGCTATAAATGAATTTTTTGATTTGGCAAAAGTTAAAGCAGGGCAAAAATGCAAATTTTGTTCGCACGAACTAAAAATTGAAAATGGAATTGAAATCGGAAATATTTTTCAACTCGGCGATAAATATACCAAGTCGATGGGAATGAGCGTTTTAAATGAAAAAGGCGAGCCGATGAATCCGCTTATGGGCTGCTATGGAATTGGTGTCGGGCGGGCGATTGCCTCAATTGTGCAGGACAGTTACGACGATAAAGGAATGATTTTGCCCGTTTCCGTTGCGCCCTGGACGGTTCATATTTGCCCAATACGAATGGACAACGAGCAGGTTAAAGAAATTTCTTTTGAAATTTACGACCAACTGAATAATCTGGGAATTGATGCGATTATTGACGACCGCGATGTGAGTGCGGGGATAAAATTTGCCGATGCCGATTTGCTTGGAATGCCTTTTCGCTTGGTTGTAAGCCCGAAAGGACTTGAAAAAAACGAAATTGAAATCAAAATCCGCGCAACAGGCGAAGTTATTTTTGTTGGAAAAAATAATTTGATAGAGAAAAT
>Ga0209629_10000857_pt1 | contig 17898 bp, 14 predicted proteins | sample TergutCu122P5_FD_187286 | JGI IMG/M metagenome (GOLD analysis project Ga0209629, IMG submission 187286) | Cubitermes ugandensis P5 segment gut microbial communities from Kakamega Forest, Kenya - Cu122 P5 (SPAdes) (version 2) | ecosystem: Host-associated > Arthropoda: Insects > Digestive system...
GTTATGTTATTGTGAGGGTATAGATATACCGTTATGTTATTGTGAGGGTGTAGATATACCGTTATGTTATTGTGAGGGTGTAGATATACCGTTATGTTATTGTGAGGGTGTAGATATACCGTTATGTTATTGTGAGGGTGTAGGTATACCGTTATGTTATTGTGAGGGTGTAGATATACCGTTATGTTATTGTGAGGGTGTAGATATACCGTTATGTTATTCCACGTGAATACCGGCACTTTACTTCCAAAAGACGTAAAGTTTAATATTTTCATTTTGTTTTAACTAATATGTACAATTCTTTATCGCTGTTTGAAATTACATTTAATCTGTTTTGCATATAAGGATTCGGTTCATACGTCATAGAGAATATTGTGTGCTTCCGTTAGAAAAAACCGTCAGTTAGTGTTGTGTAGGGAAATGTGGCCGTTTTTGTAAGAATCCTTTGGAACACATAAATAAATCGTGCGGACAAAATATAGGAGATTTTGTTGTTTAATCTGGTGGTATGTACTTTTACCACTACGTTTTAAACCTTTAATTAGAAGTCAGAGTGAATAAAGATTTTCGGAACTGCACATATTTCGTTTTAAGATTCAGAATAAATACGACGTACGTTCTGCAGGAAACTCGTTTGATCACATGATTTTTCCGTAACACAATTTGTGCATACTCGAGTGGAACTGATGTGCTGTAACACTTCTAACCTGTCGACAAAATTTGTCAGTTCGAAGGAGGTAGAGGCGTGGGAAATGAGGAGTGCAGGATGGTACATCTTATTGATAATAGGAAGCTCCATCAGCAAAACAAAGCGTCACACCTGGGTAATGTCTCTGCTGTAATTCGGAGTGATCCCCGTTGGGAAGCTTAGGCCGTCTTCTTCTGCCCTGTTTGTTTCTCCAACGCGACGCGTACACACCGTCACGACGGAAGTGTAACACTTCGACTGTGTCGATAAGGAACACAGACTGGTCTGTTTTAGTTATTCGGCTTTTAGCGATGCTGCATCAAAAGGCGTGTTTACGTATCACCGCATATAGTATGGTGTACTGGTTATTACTGGTGAAAAATGAGGGGTATAGAAGGAAGCAGCAGTTAATTCAAGGTAAAATCATGACACACAGGTTTTAATCACTTCTTTTCACGTGCTGAGGCCATAAACATCAAACAGCTTCAGCGAGAGAGTCAGGAAAACCACAAGACCTAATTCATAATGGCCGATATCCTGGGCGAAGGTATTCCTTTGGATACCCAGGAACATATGGGGAAATAATTTAAAATTAATTGTAGATGGATGAGATATCGGAGCGTGGACTGAATGGAAGTACCTCGTATTATTTTCCGAAAGGAATGTTTTTGGAACACGACTCCACTTGAATACAGTGAATTCCTTTACTTGTCAGCAGCTCAGAAAGGACAGATGAAGCCCGTTGAGCTGAAAATGATAAATAATTCGTTGTGCTTCAATTTCACACTGCCATAAATGGACGAAGTTTACATGCGCTACCCATTCATTCGATTTTTAAATTGTGGTATAAGTTACTAGAGGAGTAACAAAATACTGTTCTGTGAAAAGTAAAACGAGGATTCTTATATTCAACTGAGAAACAGATTGGGAAATGCAGCCAAAGACAGGGGATCGACAATAATATTTTTTCCTTACCGTGTTATTTCTTTCTCATTTCCAACACGTTTCGAATATGTGTATATTAACATTATGTACGCTAATGGACAAAAATGTTGCATTTATGCTTATTTAAAATGAGTGACACACAGAAGTAGAACATGAAGTGACAGATGTTTTAGGATGAATATGTGGTGTACGCATGTAGTCACTTAAATGCTACAGACAGATCTCTTGACAAAACTCTTATTTGGGCCTGGAGTGGAATTCAGTTTTGTCACAGCGTGAAGGAAATGTTAAGATTGTTAAGGTTGTTTCCCAACCAGATGACATCTTCAATTTCGTCAACCTTGTGCACAAATTCTGGCGCCTGTTTTCAGAAGAAGATGATGAAGACAAGTTTCTTGGCCTTCTCTTTCACCCAATCTCACTCGGATTTGTTTCTCGGTGATTATGTGAAGACAAAGTTTCCCTAACACTGACGTCACAAATCCCTTTAACAGTAAATTTCGAACGGTGATCTTAAAGCTTGCATTCCTGTTGCATAATTTTCTAGTCATGCGTGTAGGTCAATCTATTATTACTATTATTATTATTATTATTATTATTATTATTGGCCATTTCGATTTTGACACAGCGCGCTAAAATCTTTAATTTAATGGAATGTAATTTCAGTTTATTTCCTTCTTTTTTAAAGACCATATTATACTTAAACACTAATCTGCCTTCATTATGTTTACAACTAGTTCTAAGGTTGAAATGGACACAGAAACGAGCAGAGAGAGAGAGAGAGAGAGTGTGTGTGTGTAATAATTTCATAGACCTGCATTTATCCCTTGAGAACGAGAGTAACATACAAAGGAAAAATAAGAGGTGCTGCAGCTTCAGCTGCCCAAGGTTACAGACGCAGCTGTATTGCTTTCAATAGCGAAATGTAAGGCAGTGGAAATCTGTGGTATTAATTCTTCTTACGTCGTAGATGTGTTAATATTAATTCCATAATTTAAAAGTTTTAAATTACATCGGGAGTTAAAATTCCTTCTGTAAACTTATTTTGTATTGTATACATATAACAAAGTCATGCTCGTATTTCACTGTTTCACCGTGCATTTTAATTCACTGAATCTTATACGCCAACTAATGCACTTCTATATACAATAAAATATTAGTCTAAAATTTTCATATTAAAACACTTAAAAACGCTCGAACATGTTTCAATCATCATTCAGATCATCTTCAGGGAGCTCGTATGTTCCTTGTTAAAGTCACTGATTTTAAAATTTGTTAAAAATGCAAAAAGTCAATGTGGTGATGCGGCAGCTGCCGCATCACCACATTGACTTTTTACATTTTTAACAAATTTTAAAATCAGTGACTTTAACAAGGAACATAAGAGCTCCCTGAAGATGATCTGAATGATGATTGAAACATGTTGGAGCGTTTTTAAGTGTTTTAATATGAACATTTTAGACTAATATTTTATTGTATGTAGAAGTGCATTAGTTGGTAATAAGATTCATGCTTGTGTTTTCTCATGCAATAATTCACGCGAAATATTAATCCACTGCACACTTTGAAATTACGTGTATGATCAGCTGCTGTGGCACTTGTGGGTATAAATCGTATTGTGTAATGATCCCTGCACTGTAATTTGACTTTGATAGCTACAGACCCTGGAAGCGTATATCGTTACAGCACGGAAGTCCAAACTATTTGATCCCTAGTATAGGATTAATTCCGAAAATCCCCAATTAATCGCATTTATGTAGGGTTAAATATACAGCCATAAGAATATAAGAAGTTCTGTTTGATTGCGGAATAATACTGTTTGTTCATCTGAATATCTTTTACCTTAATTCACATTTTGAATATAGGCCTATGTCTTGCATTTCAGTTTTTTAAATATATTTTATTAGTAAGTGTTACATAAAATGTAGTTGTACTTATTAGAACTGTTGTGTATTGAATATGTCCTGTTGGACGAATTTAATAAATAATTCCATACAATATTGCGGTAATCAATAACATACTTTGATGGAAATTGTACTATATAAAACTTTATTAAAAATACCAACAAATGCGCTAGGATATATAAACGTAATTTCATTACATAAAGAACACAGACATGTTTCGGCCATTCATATGGCCTTCTTCAGGGTGGTGAGAACAAGAATACAAATATAATATTTCGAATCACTACCCTGAAGTGGCCAAAATATTTCTGCGATCTTTATGCAATACAATTAATCCAAATGCATTTGGTCGTCCTTTTAATAAAGTTTTACGCACCTAATTAATGCATGGAATATGGAACATATTAGTAGAAAATTTTACTGTTCAACTTCTAACTCTGATATCGTTGGCAATGTTCAACACTAACCCTTCCGAATGTTAGGTTTGTTTTTCATACCGCTAATCAGTTGCCTTAAACAAGTCCTGTCTTTGGTTTTCTCAGTTTCTCCAGAGAATGCTGGTGTACAGTTTCAAAGTAGGCCGTGGAATGTACAGTCCGCTTCATCATTTAGAATCATTCCAAAATTTACGCTGTACAATCCTTCACCTTGAAATAAACCGCTTAAAGCTCAGTGATAATAGTATGCATCTTTACTGTAACGTAAAAATTGTTCATTTTAACCACACCACATATGTTTCTCTAACCATAGTTATTATTTCCTTGAAAAAAATTTAGGCTTTTTTTCTGCACGTTGAATAAGGAATTTGTTCTGTGTGAGGCAGTAACAGGCACCCTTTCTCTGCCTGTAGTCATGAAAATATACAAATATGCAAATATACAAATATGTAAATATACAATATGTAAATTAAAGTCTTCAAACTGTTAAGAAACAACACTAGTTTACAAATTTTGTAGCGTTTTGTTTTCTGAATTCTTTCCAAACTCATTGTTCTGCTGACATTGTAATCATCATGCTTTTTAACATATTTCCCATTTGTAATTTTTCTAATCACTGAGAGTAATGGTACAAATTGGAAGCGTGTCTTTTTATTGTTGTAAATTAACCTTTTTTTTACAGAAGATTTCATTAAATTTTGATATCGGTTAGCAGACACATTTTGTGACATTCTTTGTAAGGTTGCAAGTTTTGAGCATGTTGTAATTGGAGCAGACATTATATACAGATTTAGGCGTTGAGGAAGTATTTAGGAAGGTATGTGTTATATTGAGGGCGTTAGGCTGCTGCGTCAATATAATTTGTCGCTATTTCGGAAAAGCAGAAGGGAGCGGGGATTCTGTCTGATGATGAACTTGCCTGCTGCAGAGAGGAGCTTTAGTTTAATTCCGTGTGTCGATGCTGACGTTAAGCCCCTGCCAAGCACATTCCTCCTTCTCACTTATAACCCCATTACTAAGGGTAGTTGTGGAACTAAGGGTCGACCCAGCAGCCTTGCTCCCAGATCAGCTTAGGGTCAGCTCACAATTAATTAAACATGTGTAAATGAGAGAGTCTGTGCTTGTGAGAGCACTGATCAGTCCCTTACTCCGGTCCCATTTGGATTTCAGATATCTATTACTGCTGTTAATCTCTCCACCCACAGCTTTCATAACCTTCTGTTCTCGTATCTGATTTACCTGACAAATTAAGCAAATCAAATTAAGCACTTGTTTGTTTGTTTGTTTAAAAACATTTTTTCAGCTGCAGAATTTCAACAGAAATCGAAAGAAATACAAGCGCTTTTCCTCTATGCTGATGATGTTTATTTGTTGGTATGAAAAATAACGTCATACATGGCAGTAGGACGTTAGTCATAGCTTGACACAGAAGCCAGGCAGGTAAAACTAAATATATGTCCATGTTTGCTCAGCAGAACCTAGTATGAAATCACAATACATAGGTACTTTATAAATCGGTCGAAGGTTTGAAAAAGTTTAAAATTATGACTGAAAAATCAGAATTACATGCATTAAAGAAGTAGAAGAATATCTAATTTGGGGAAATTTTTCTAGAGATTCGTTCGTAATATTTCTCTTTACTACATAAAAATGTAAATACGGAAATATTCTTCAAGTAATATAATATGAAACTGCAGGGATTTAGGTTTAAAAAATCAATAATGAAGAACCCCATAGGTTACCTAGAACTGGACAGGAGTATAACATTGATCTGTACGTAATTTAAATATGATTTGCTTCTTTTGTTGGATTCATCTAGGTAATGTGAGATACAACGGCATGTCTTTTAGAATATTAGGTTTCCATGTAGTTTGAGAAAAGTACTGAATATTTTAACAAAATTCAGCCTCTGTTCTATGGAATTCTTTGCACAAGATAAATGGAACAGCGCCGTTAATACATATTCTAACATGCTATCCAAGCATTTTTCTGAGGGTACTCTTCATGAGGGGACAGCTGGTGGCGGAGTTAGATGAGACACTGCGATATAAGCCGATTCCGGATGGTGTCACTGGAATTATTCACTGGCATAATCCTTCCGGCCGCATTATGGCCTTGGGGTCGGCTCAACATCTAAAAGAAATGAGTACCGGGAATAATTCCTGGAGGATGGAGGCAGCCGGTATTTAAGGCTGACAACCTTATCAACTTCATGTGCAGACTGTCTTGGAATCTGGGAGCCTCAAACTCCTGGAACCCAGAGGGCCTCTCCAGGACTGTACAGAAATAGCTTGATCTTTTACTCTTTATGAGAAAGCAAAACGAAATAAAAACTTTACCGTTCAGATACACATACCGAGTAATTTACCATATGCAGGGGGATGTTAGTCACTACAGCGCGACTTTTGTTACCACTCGGTGGTTAGAGAACTGAATAAAATTAGATGCGTCATTCGGCTTCAGTGGCAGGTACCGTAGAATGTAATAAAAAGGAAAACAGATTATCATCATCATCTTTCATTATTCTGTCTGACGACAGGTCCAAAGGCTCTTCCAAAACGATGCTTCCACATAGTGCAATCTAGAGCTTCCTCCTTCAAATGAGTTTATCCTCTCCTGTCCTTAAGGTCATCCAATAGCTTCTTACGTCTTCTTCCTCGTCTTCTTGCCACTTCCATCTCCCCCTTTATCTTTCCTTCGGTAACTTGTTTTAGAAGGCAGTTTCTAAGTAAGATATGACCAATCCAGTTAGCCTTCCGTTTTCTTGTTTCGTGTAGGATATTCCTCTGCTCACTGACTCTAAGTAACACTTCTTCATTTCTCACATGATCGGTCCAACTGATCTTCTCCATCCTTCTCCAGCACCACATTTCAAAACTTTCCAGGTATTTCTGATCTGCTGCCCGAAGCGTCCAAGTTTCAGCACCATACAAAGCCATGCTCCAAACGTAGAATTTTATTAAAACAGATTATAGAAGAACTAAATTTATAAAACTTGATAAAACATAAGGAATACCATTAGAAACACGTAGAACGAGTGACAGTTGTGGAAACATATTAAATTATATGGAAGTGCTTACTCGTAGAATTGATCTACAAACATTAAGAGAGAAATCGTGTGGAAAAAATTTCCGTTCTCATTAACTGGAATTTGAATAGAAGAAAAGCGCGATCGTTGTGTAAGATGTTGAGTAGATAGAAATCCTTTATTTTATACATCAAGAGGCTGTGTATGTATCTGTGCTCTGTCGTGGTCTTTCTCTTATTCTCGGACTTCTTGCGACGAGGATTTAATCAACTAACATCGTCACAAGGATAATACAGCTTCACTTCCCAGTCGTTAAGATATTTAAATGTGAAATTGGGGATGAAAATCAGAACTTGATTATGGAAATTTATCCTTCAATTGGGTTTTGCATATCAGTGTCTTTCCGCGATTTTGGAGAAATGTATCCAACGAAAGTGAAAAAAATATGTAACCCGTGTTCATAGACTTGAAATAAGGCTGATTACATATAGCACAAGGGTCATACAAAAGAAAACCGGAAAAATTTTGTAAGGTGGTTTACTGAAAAAATACATTACAATGACATTAATCTTCATTGTCGTCCCCAACTCGTTTTACGCACATCCTCAATTGTCCCAACAAAGCATAAATTCCTCGGGAGAACAGGTTTGCTGTACCAGGCAGTTATTCACCACTACCCTTACTGCCTCATCCTGTTTGAAGTGACGTCGACGTAACACGTCTTTTAGGAGCGAAAACAGGTAAAAAATGATTGGGTGCCATGTCTGGTGATATGGCGGATGGGGTAACACCTCCAATTTACATTATGATTTTGTTCCACATTATGGCGGGCTGCATGATGTCGGCCGTTGTCTTGCTGCAAACTCTGGTCAGAAGAAAAACTGTTTTTTATGCGCTTTCTTCTAAGCTGATTCCGAAGCAGATCACTGTACCTTCCACTGTTCACTAACATGAAGTTATCACAGGCCCTTTCATATTGCGAATTTTATACATTTTTTCGGTGTTCAGTTGAAGGTTCATTCTACTATAGGTGCCAGCATTTCACTTTGTGAAAATCGGTATTTTTTTACCTTATCTATATTAGTTTATCTTCCGTTAGTCCAATAGTTTTCAAAGTTTGTCAGCATTTTATAGCACCTAAAATTTCATTGATACTATTTTTATTGTTGTAAGAGGAAAAAGAAAGTTTATGCATCCTTTCCCACGGAATATGGAGATACAGTGAATGGAACACCCACTAGATTAGCAGCTTGGCCAATGTATGGCTTTAGCCCTAGAATAGGGATAATTGAAACCCTAAACTCCTGCGTGTTCTATGATTTCCCCTCCACATTGCAACTAACGTAGCTTACAGATCAAAAGATTCAATTATGCCCAGTATGGTACTGATAGGCACAGTCTGCATCTGCTGTGTTGTTCTCACTAACGATCTCCACAGCTTCTCTCAGTTACAGTTCGGATTTTAAAAAACTGACTGTGCAGCAGCTCAGGGCTGTCAAACTAAAAATAGTTTGTGAGCCAAATACTACATCCAGTTTGACATCTGCCACAGCATGCAGTGACACATTCCCTTGTTGTAATTCGTTTGTGGATTTTTCGGTGCAGAAAAACGCCAGGGCGCCAGGTACTTTCTGCTTTTAATTTTTTAGAATTTCTTTTGTGTTGTAAAATAAAAATTATAAGTTCTTCTCCTTTAAAAGTTATTTAAATACTGAAAGAGTAGTGGATATCTTATGTGTTAAAAAAGTTTTGGTTTCTTGAACCGTCAAGTTTATAATCACTGAAAAATGTTAAACTCGAAATTTTTGCAATTATTAACTTATCTGAGATGATAAGTAAGTGAGGAAGTGTGATAACATAGCAAGACTCTCGTTTTGATATTTGTTTATGAAATATAAATATGTAAAATATTAGCCCTTATAATTCTGAGGAAACGTCCCTTAATTTCCGTTCCTATCTGTTTTCTGTTACGGTAGCTCTGACTGCGATCTTCAGTTTAATTAATACGTCTACATACATACATACATACGTACGTACATAAGTATATACATACGTACATACACACGTACGTACATACATACATACGTACGTACATACGTAGTACATACATACATACGTACGTACGTACCTACATACATACGTACATACATACATAGAAAGTTTAAAGACAGGACGAAGTGCTATGGGTAAACAAATCTTTGACAGGCATGTTTTTCAGCATTCTGCGATATGCACTTTGGCGTTCCGAAAGGACTTTGTCAGTATCGAAACGTGAGCCAACCACATCATGAAACTCTCCTACTTTCGTGTTTAACAAACCTACTGTAGTCAATGGGATAGTTGTGAAAGGAAAAGAAATGTTAACTTTTTATAGAACTTAATAATAATAATAATAATCATAATAATAATAGTTCTGCCCAATAAATAGTATTTGATGTCGTAATGTTACTATTTTATTGCCCAATTAGGTTATATCTATCGTCACAGAATAATATCACATTGCTGACTAGAAAGGCAAGAAGATAGGTGATTTGAACTAGCGAGGAAACGAAAGAATTTAACACGCTTTTTCTTCTACCTTTTTTTCCCAGCAAACCTGACTGCAGTATTTGCCAAATACAGTGTGAATGATTTTGTTTGACATTTTATTTTAATTTAACCTTGGCCCCAGTGAAGGAACAATCTAACTGAATTCGTTCAACCGCGGTGTCAGGACGGTAGTTGTGTGTCCTTTCATTTCATGACCTCTGTTAATGATAACTGGCCTGAATATGTGAGGTCTGTTGAAACATATGCGACGCCTACTTGTCTAAATTTTGAAACTACTGGAGACTAAGCTTTAAAATTTCCAGATACCTTGTTCTTTTAAAATACTATGTAAATACAGAGCTTTCTTTTTTTCTTTAGTGATTAAATTTAATTTCGAATCCCATCTTTAGCTCTTATCCTTCTTATAGATAAAGTACGAAATTCTATTAACGATTTCTTAATTAAAATTTCTTATTTTGCAAATTAATTACATTATTGGCAGACTCAGATGTGTCGTCTTCGCAGTACCTGTTTTGTACAGAAGAGGAGAAAATTCTTCAGAAAACAGGGCATTTAGGATCTTCTAGTAATTAGGGTATTAACTTGTCTTAACTAGTCGCCGTTTTGTGCGAATTTAAAGAATAAAAGTAAGAACAGAGTTATTAACAATTAGTAATAAATATTTCACATGTCACGTGTAGCGGTTGCATGGTTAGCACTGCCACAACGTCGGTGGGGAGGGGGGATGTGGAAACTTGCTCCACTGAAACTCTATCAAGACATAGGACGATTTATGTTTCCCGTAGTGACACCTACAGTAATTCACTGGAACCAGCGCTTGGTTGTCAGCCCGCTTCTCTTATATAAATCCGCGTCCTATACGCCTGGGTAGGATTAATACAGTAACATTTTCGAGAGAGGAAAAAGTTTTCGCACGACCCGAATTTTTAATTCGAGGCTTATTCCCTTGTTGGTCTTTGTGAATGAAAAACGACACCTACTGCGTGTAGACTGACTCAGAAATTCGCATCTTCTCTGACTTTATTAGGGACGTGAGCGAGATTTGCTATGCCTTTCCTTTTCTTCCTTTTCAATTCGAAGTAGTCTCACCCCTCTGGGCTTGATATAGAAAATGGATTGGGGTTCTGGGTACCATTTTCGCTGGCTGACAAAAATTGGCCGATGAGGAATGGCGTGTGAGAAGTTAAGCTATTTTGGCAGTTGGGCCAAATATCGTCTCATACAGTTACCTAACCCACAAGTCATTGCGGACATCCTGATGCTTTAAGCTGTAGCTTGGGGTATACACGCTTTGACGTCTCAAACAATTTCCTTGAATTGCCAGTCTGCGTCCTCTGAAAACCGACAGCCTCAGGAACTCCCTTCCCCTTATTCCATCCCCCAAGGGATACAAAGAAGATTGACCCTTATTGGTCTCAGAAGACCTCAGCGACCAGTGTGGAACTTCAGAACTGTCGGTTCGACGTTACACAAAAAAGGAGAAAAACATGAGAGAAATCGAAGAATGTTAGTACAGGGTGCATCATAAATTATTAAAACTGACACATTGCACTCGTCTCCAGTTCGAGCAGGGAGCCTGAAGGTAGTAATTTATTTCATTTACACTGATGATATGATTAACAGAATTTAGAAGCAAATAACTAATATCCAATTAACCACCTAACAAACAAATCGATCTGCAGTTAACAAAAGCAGCAATTTATGCCGTAAAAAGCCACTCACAAAAAAGTCAATCTTCCTTCAGAAGCTGACTGATTTGTAGAAGGTGATAAAATACACTTTTATGATTAGAAAAATTTTTTCCTGTTGATGAGGAACCTCAGCACTAAACCCTCTAACGTCTGTTCCGATATTAACATCCTTACTGCACTCTTATCTCTGAAGTTGTCAATTTACTAGAGGTTCCCGGACAGAAATACCGTATGAACATTTCTTTTAACCTATGTGAGCCACATTACTCACCAGACTCCCTCGAGCAGTTGTATGTGAAATGTCTGAAGTGCTAGACTCGTAAGTGCACAATTTTCTCCTGTAATTTATTAAAATTATTTCATGATAATTTTAATCCCTTGTACTTGAATCGTTCCTCCATCATAGTGAAACAAAATTTTAAACACTTGTAAAAAAACACTTTTGAGGTTATGTATTTTTTTATTCTGAATTTTAATCTTCATTTTAATTTAACCTATTAAAGACGAAGCGCAGACTGCTTAATTTAATAACCCAGTTCGTACCGCGCAGTAAACACTTTTCAACTCGGTTATAAAAACCAATCAGTTTATGATGTAAGTGGCACAAGTCGCTGTTTGTTCTCAGATAAATACAAAACACATAAATACAGTGTGGGCAGAGCCTACAGTTGTTGAATGTTAAACCTGATGGTGAATCACGTAACCAATAGGCTTTAAAAGGTCAATACATAGTGTTAGAGTTTATAGAGAGGAGAAGGGAAGATAAAACGTACGTAAGGCAATTATGGAAACAATTTACCGAGTAAGTATTTTCGTAATTCAGTTATTCTGATTTGGTATTTATACACGTAAATATTTTAATTTGGAACATTTTTAAAAAATTGCTACTAAATCCGAACTTTTATTTTCCAAATTCTTCTTAAGTGCTGTAGCAATTAAGTAAGTATAACGACTATTAACAGAGCAAGAGACTATTTGCAGCGTCGTAAATACCCTGTTGTAACAGTTTAAATTCAAGCGATAACGGTATGTACCATCGGCTGTAACGTTTTAAAAATTCTATTTTTTCCCGCAGAATGTGTATGTCCGTTGTGCGATTTTTATTACAACAAGCACTCTTTATTTCCCAAACACGATGAATAGGTTGCGCCTTCTAATGGATGCAGTCTGTGTCCTCTATGAGGTAGTTACTAAATATTTATACAGACAGCTTTTTGATCTCTTCCGCCTCCCTCCGCTTTTTTTTGTCAATAATTCCGACTGTTAGGTTGCGGTTACAGCGGACGCCTAGGCTCACTACTTTCCAGCAACACAACTTTCCGCGGTACCAGTCGAACTACTGATGTGGTTACATCACAGGGAGCTTCCTTGTCAGGAATTATATAGTCTCGGAATCGGGACGGTTGTCCACAGGTTGTTACAGGCAAATGTTAGCTTCGTCGTGTCTGTCCGTCAGTCTGTCCGCATGGAACCCCTCGGCTCCCATTGTACGGCTGTTCATGAAATTTTATATTTAAGGATCTTTTGAAAATCTGTAAGGAAATGCAAGTTTCATTACAGCCTGACAAGAATACGGGCACTGTGCATGAAGATATTTATATCGTACATATTTTTTTCTGATAATATCTTGCTGAATTATTCTTAGAATGAGAAATGTTTCAGAAAAAAATTTCATAGAAAATCAAATCACACATTTTATATTCCATATTCCCACCACCCTCACACCCCCGCCCCAAAAATTGTACCAATTATGAGAATATGTGTAACAAATACGTAAGAGCTAGACAGACCACAGATGGCAATATAATAGGATGCATGTGCTTTGCTTGCCGGATAATTAAGGCAAGAAGAGGCAAGAAGAAAGACACACATTCAGAATATTTAATACTAATTGACTTTCCAAGGCAACAACGGTTACGCGAAAGCTCCTGAATATTACATTATACGTGCATTCCCTGTTGTTTGTAAAATAATTTTTTCAGTTGTTTCTCCTGCAATTGGGTAGAGAAGGTTATAAAAAGAAATATTTTAACGGAAATTTGTAATTTGTAGAATTGTTATGTAAATGTCATATTCGGCCGCAGTCGTACTTCGGTCCATAATTTTCGGAAATACCCTTTTTGTGATAAAATTCGGTGTGCAGATTTCATAACGGCCTTATTTCCTGCACGCGGTTTACCAGTTTTTCCACATTCATTACAAAGTTATGATTGTACGACAGTGCGACAGCAAACCAAACAGGTTTGATTTCGTAAGACAAGTCTAAAGAGCCATTACATATCGAACGAGCAGTTCGTATCTTCTGTAAACTCAAGTATAAGTTTTAATCTGCTTGTTTTGTAATGCGATTACGTCCGATTTCCACCGAGATCGTCCGAGTGAAATTTATCAGAACACGTGTCTAATGTAAGCGCAGCATTATTCATCCAAAGGAACACATACGAACATTTATGTAAAACAAATAGGGATTCATTTTAAAGTGAATCAACCGTAGATGTAGTGACTGCCGCTCGTGTTTGCGTACTTTTAAGGTCGGATTTCCGCGTGAAAGTCGGTATGCATCCGGTAGGTTCTGCTTCAAGCCAAGTCGATCAAGTTTTTGGTTGTAATTTTCTGTTCAGGAACATGTTCAGTTGGACAGATTATTCCAAATTGCACTGCATACCTCTCTTGCAGCCCTTTGAACATAACTTGAAATTTACCTCCCAAAAGCAGCCCTGCCATTTTTGTGCAGTTTTCGTCAAAATGCGGTTCTTCAAATTCGGAAATCAGTAATATTCAAAATTCGTCTCAAATGCTCCACTTTTTACCTTTAGACTTTCCTCATATATTCCATTTGTCGTCTCTTTACTTCCGTCATTTACATCCGAAATACCATAACCGCAAGGACAAGCGGACTTTGCCTGGACGTTCTCTGGCCAGGAGCTTCTCTCTTTCGTCACTCTACAAAATGAGTTGTCCCTTACTACTTTCTTACTTCTTCTGTACCTTGTAGTAAGTCTTCAAACAGTTTAGTCATAAGTTGCTATAGCAGGGCTTTGTACATTTCATACGCTATATATACATGTACATATATATAAGTATGTATGTATATATATATATGTACTATGTACGTGTATGTATAAACCCCCAATTTCCACACTGTTATGGCTGAAATACTATTAATTAAACAATTAATTTTTCGTTACATCTGCATGAATGTAGTAACACGTACAAAGAGTAATTTGAACTTGCCAGTCGTTAATATACGCTCTGTATTTGTGACTTAGTCTGAGTACTACCATTTTAACCATTTGACCCAATACAAGTAGCACTTTGTGGATTAAGTAAAAAAATTAATAATCTGAAAGTTACGTACCTTTCCCGCAAAGTAACATACTTAGCGAAATTACGTATACAAAGTCATGTATTCAAGACAGCACAGATTAAATTTTAGTAATAATGGCGAGAAGAGACCCACGTATGCATGGAAAATAAACCGTAAACAAAACTATAAGGTGTACACTGGATTCAGCTGGCTTAGAAAAAGACCGGTGGCTGGCTACTGTGAACACGATCATGAAATTTGTATTCCATGAGAGGCGGGGAACTTCTTATTAGTCTGAACAAGATTTACTTCGTTCCCTGAATTTGTTTCATGTGATCAATTAAGTATGCGTAATTACGAACATCTCTGGCATAAGAATATTAGAAAATGTTATTACCTATTTTATTAATGTCAATATCCCGGTGAATTGAAATATTGGCACACTACGACGGAAGTGAATCCGATCTTTACTTTACAATCCTGACATATCCGGAATGTAAGATTACTTTCTGGCGCAGTCGGTTGGAGTTCAGTACATTTAGGTGTGAGATGCGTCATACAGAGATGACAGGACCAAGGATACTGGGGTCAGTGTAATTGATGAGGCGGGCAAGAAGGGATGCAACGTCGGATCTGTCTCTGAACCACAGAACGAGATAGAGAAAAAGTAAGCCGTTTCGACTTTTTGTCTCTTCGTATAAGATTTAGCGTCTGGTCATAACGGACATTTTCTGTTCTTTTATCGCTTTGCGTCGCCCAGCACCGGACGACACAGCTTGACTGCCTCTCCGATAGGTAGAACTTCCCATAAGTTGACTTTCTCTTGTGACAAGAACAGCCTGTGTCGAACTGGTCCGCTAGTTCAAGACTGGACCCTGTCCTTTAGAAGGTGACTTTGTTAGTCCACAGCTTCTTTCCGTCCCCGTGACAGAGTATTAACCCATTGGCGCCAGAATTCCCTTTTAATTTTAATTTTAATTTGTATTTAAAATGTGAATAATACAGGAACCAAAAAAGGTAGCATTATGAAATAAACGGCATTTTGAAGAGAAAAAACGGAGATTATGCAGCATGTTTAAAATATTCATTACGTATATTTGTTGAATAAATATATAAAATGCAGCATCTGGACGTTAGCTGTGCGGTACGACCCATACAGTGGCCGTTAGGCGTCAAATCGTTAAGCAGTGCTCTTAACTCTTCCTTGCTGATATTAACTTGCCTGTTGATCAGCTAACATTCCTTCCTCATACTATGGAAATCCCACTTTTATAGTGGCTGTGCTGACAGACTATTCGAAAGTTTACGTGGTTCTGGGTTGCAAACGGTGACTGATGTCGCACAAAATGATCAAACCCACCATTATTTGTACTCTTTAGCACATCTCTGTCCGTTCTTACCCCACTAAATGCTGAACTCTTTGCTATAAGTGAAATATATTTAACGCTTCGCTTAGTAAGAGAGCGGAACAATACACATAACCAAACTGTATTTGTAGTTCTGTTCGTGCATTATTAATTACAATTGTCCTTCCGTCTCATGTGTGTTTGACACGGGATAGTCACTTATTTGTCTGAGACTTGTGGTCTATCTGAATTACATAACACAGTCTGTGGCAATGATGCGTTGCATTTAATTTATATTGCCGTTTGTTACAAAGTGGACAAAAATGTGTTGTTCCCTCAATGTGGTAGTGCACTTTGTGAAATTTTGGCTGAATGAAAATAAGTTGCTCCAAGCAGAGCCTTTCTTGAGAAATTGATAAACACTCAACATTTAAAAATGATCCACGTCTTTCACGGAAGTCGCAAGTTCACTGCCGTGCTGAAAAAAGGCCGAAACTGAACTCTATTCTGAGCAAAACTTTTCCAAGTTTACGCAGTCACGTTCTAATTTGTAAGTTCTGTTTTAAAAGTATTTGGCTGAAAATTAGATATATTTAACTCTTTAAGAATAAAACGCAATATGTTTTGTTTAATGACCCAGATCTTACTGCGAAAAAAACGCCCTCCGTCTCGGATGTAAACACTAGTCATTTAATGTTGCACTGGGCAAAAGTTACTGTTTGTTCTGAGGTATGTGCAAAGACATAAGTATAATATGTGGAAAACACGTAGAATTTTTGAATGTTGTCTGATGGTACATAAAGTAGTCGCTGGCTTTAAAAGGTTAACTAAGTTCTGATGTTAGTATTTCTATTTGTAGTGGAGAAAAGTAGGTAACGAAAGCTTTACAGTTTCGTTGTTATTTAGTTTAAGTCCAAAGTATAACGCGGGATGGAGAAGGACGGAAATAGTATGAATTGTAGTCTGTTACAATATGTGCAATTTGAGCTAATCATCTGCCACATCCCGCAAATTAAATATACGAGTAGGCGTGTACATTACTATAGAGATATACGAAGGTGAGTCAAATGAAAAATTTTGGTAAAAATTCGAAACACCTCTCGATTGTCCTGTAAGTTGGTAACAGTGATATTCATGGATTGAAGAGTGGCGACAGGTGGCAGTACGATGGAGGAACGCAACACGACGGCACAGCAATAGTGTAAAAATGGCGGCCCTACTTGCAACATGCACGACAGAGGAACAGCGTTCTGTCATTCGTTTTTTACGAAGTCAAGGGGTGAAACCCATCGAAATTCATCGACGAATGGAAGTTCAGTACGGTGATGCATGTCTGTCACTACAGCAATGTACGAATGGAGTAGGAAGTTCCTAAACGGCGTTAGTTCTGTAACAGACTCTCCTCGACCGCGGCGGGCACACCGTGTAGTGACACCAGAGGCCGTTGCAGCAATTGAAGCCATCGTGAAGGAAAATGGCCGCGTAACATGGCATGAAGTAGCCGCACATCTGGATATGAGTCATGGATCAGCACACCATATCGTCCATGATGTTCTGCAGTTCCATAAAGTGTCTGCAAGCTGGATACCACACGCCAGCTGACTGAAGAATTGAAAGAACGAAGTTTTGATGCCTGCCAGGAATTTTGAAACGATTTGAAGCAGAAAGTAATAGCTTTCTAGGAAGAATTGTTACTGGAGATGAAACCTGGGTCCACTACCATCAGCTGGAAAACAAGAAAGCGAGCAAGGAATGGCGCCATACCTCCTCACCAAAACCGAAAAAATTTCGCACACAATCATCTGCGGGAAGGGTTATTCCCACTCTCTTTTAGGATGAACGAGGGGTAATTTTAGAGCACTACATGCCCAGGGGGAACAATGTGACCAGTGCAACGTATGCAGATCTCCTCAAGAATCACCTGCGTCTTGCAATCAAGTTCAAACGACGTGGACTTCTGATCACAGGTGTTTTGTTGCAACATGACAATGCTCGGACCCAT
>Ga0209629_10000859_pt1 | contig 17886 bp, 14 predicted proteins | sample TergutCu122P5_FD_187286 | JGI IMG/M metagenome (GOLD analysis project Ga0209629, IMG submission 187286) | Cubitermes ugandensis P5 segment gut microbial communities from Kakamega Forest, Kenya - Cu122 P5 (SPAdes) (version 2) | ecosystem: Host-associated > Arthropoda: Insects > Digestive system...
GATCTAGTTTTTCTTGTGATGCACTAGTAGTTGAATAGTTCTGCGCAATATGTTTAATTATTTCTTCCTGGTCTTTATTTATAGTACATATTGTTTCCTCATAGATAGTTACCTTTCCATCTATTTTGTTCTGCTCAAATATTATCAGTATATCATCAACATATCTTTTATAGTATGTTATTTCCTTGTTTTATAAACAGTGTTTTATGTATGTCTCCTCCAAATATTGTAGGTATATTTCTGCCAGCATGCCAGAGATGGGTGATCCCATGGCGATGTCCTTGTTGGGTTGGTAGAACTGATTATTGTGTTGGAAGTAGTTTTATTTCAAAATTGTTTCCAAGAAGTACAGTGTCTGGGTGGATAGTTACTTGGTCTTGATTGCCTTTGTTAAGCCAAAATTCAGTGATAAGGAGGATGTTTTTAGTGGGCAAGGTAACGTATAGATCCTTTATGTCCAGTGTAATGATCTTATTGTTTTCATTAATTTGAATGTTGTTCAAATCTGTCGCTAATTCAAGGGAGTTTTTAATGGTGTATGTGTTCGGTAGACAGATTAGCTTCTGTAGTTTTTTATTAAGGAATTTGGCAGCCTTGTATGATGGCGCTTGTACGTTATTGATCACAGGACAAATAGGTTGGTCTTCCTTGTGTGTTTTATGTAGCCGTTAAGGTTGGGTGCGGTTGGTCTTATGTTCATTAGGTACCTATATTTGCCTTTTTCGATCAGTGCATCACGTTTTTGAAGGGCCTGTTGAATTTGCTTTTGGTAGAAATCGGTGGGATCCTTATTAAGGTGTGTTATGCTGTTCTCTTGTGTGAAAGCTTTTATTCTTTGTTCCAATGAGTTCATGTTGATTATAACCATTGCTCTGTTCTTATCCACTCTGGCTACTGTTAAGTTATTTTTTGTAGAGTTTTTCTTATTAGATTGAGGTCGTATTGATGCCTTCTATGTAGGGTGTGGTGTGTACTGGATGCCATGGTTTGTTTTACTTTTGTGGTGGCCATATATCAGAAGGCATTTTGTACTTTGGGGTCCAGTTGTCTGATGGTGTTTTCCGTGTCTATTATAAGTTCATTAATATAGTGTTTGGGGTCTTTTTCCAGAGCATAGTTGGGGCCTAATGTTAATGTGCTGATTTGTTCCTTTGTGAATTTTGTATTAGTCAGGTTAATCAGTCTGGGTTGTATGTGTTCCTTGTCTTGTCGTGCGCAGTTTGAGTATGTTGGGTTAGGGTGTCTAATTTGTTACGTTTTTGGTACAGGGTGTCCATTTTTTCTTTTAGCTTAGAATCAGTTGAGTCCTGTATATGCTGCCATACACTGTTACAATAATTTGCACATATTAAATGTACGCGGTATAGCTGTATGTTTAGGTTTTGCTTTTTACAATAAAGGAATTTAATTTCTTGGTTTATTCTGAATCTAAGAGAATTTGATGTGGTTTTTCTGTCTTGTAACTTGTTGCCATTGGTTTTGAAGTGAATGTAGTTTGGCTTTAGATGTTTGAGCCTGCACATTTTGTTGAACCATAGCGCAGCATTGGTCTTGAGTAATTTTAGCCTAGTATTCTTTTAGGTGTTGCACAATTTTGTTTGTTGAGCCTCAATAAACTTCATGGTTACACCATGGATCAACAATATCCAACACTTTATTTTCCAACTGCTCCAACATGTTATGGTTTCCTTGTAAACCGAAACATGTTGGAGCAGCTTCCTTATTTTAAAATATTTTAATAACTATACGTTTTATAACGATGCGTGCATCAGTTGGAAAGCATCTCAAATTACAGCCATTGTAATTCATGCAGAATTTTCCTTTCAATTCGGTTTACTAATCTAGTTGACTCCTGTTGCATTTATACACAGGCTAATGGGTGTCCTTCTAAGATAGTTCTGTTACAGGTTGCCAATATTTAGACCCTCAGAACTGTGACAGAATATTTGGATTTTGGGACAAAGTACTTGGAAAAGGGTGTTCATTATGTGTGTGGGGGGTTCTTAAAACTTACATATTCAGTTCACCACTGCACCACAACATCCTTTGTGCAGAAAATAGTCTGTGCAGTACTTTAGTCAGGACAATTACAGCAGGAAATAAATTTTTCAGCCATATGCAGTGTTAAATTTATAATTAATGTTAATGTTGTCTTCCACATACAAGTTTTATTTCCAAAACAATTGCTTTGTGCAGTAGATTATATTTTGTCCTGCAGAAAACATTACATATCCATTACAAAACTTTGTCTTTTTAACACTATTTTTCTGTGACAAAGCAGCTGTACTGGAAATAATAACTGCCAGTATTTATGCCATATATTATCAGATGTACATATTTTGGCATGTATATACTCATTCACAGTATCACTGGGTATAGTAGTAGTAGTAACAGTAACAGTAGTAGTAGTAGTAGTAGTAGAAACAGAGCGAGTGAATCCATTGTGGTTCATAATGTGTAGATCTTCATAGATCTATTGTATGTATTTTCTCACTATTTTAAAATGAGGTTAAGGTATTATGCCAAGCCTGGTATTGGCTCCCAGGCAAATTAGGCCATTCACCCTCATGTTTTCTAGATCCTTGGGCATCACGAACATATGACCCAAGATTTGTATCTTTTGCATGTCAGTGCCAGACAATGACAAACAATTTCACTGGGCACAGCAAAGTAGAAGAAATAATAAGCCAAACATATGAAAACTAGGTAGCATAACTGGACACTGATTATGGCACCAGTTTAAGCAATAGAATGTGAATGCTGGAGAGTGTACAACATACAGTGCATACAGACAGTTGGTGTTTTAACCTTTTAAAGCCTAACGAGCCAAGAGTTGACTGTTATTTAAGGAAATAATAACAGTTTGTTCTGAAAATCATACAAAATGCATGAATGAACTATGTGGGCAAAATGTAGAGCTCTCTAATGATGAAGTGGCTGGTACATTTAATTACCACTATGCTTTAAAGCATTAGTGAAAAAATATAAATATGTAACTTTTCATGAGACCTGTAGCAAAATTTAATATAACTTCCATGATGGACAACATACCATAAAGCCTGTGGTTGTATGGTATCTTGCTACTAAGCTTATGGTGTTATGGCATCCTTCTGCTAAGCTTCTGATTATATGGAATCTTGCTACAGAGCTTATATAATGTGGGATTTTACTGATAAGCTTATAATGTTGTGGCGTCTTGATACTAAAATTATGGTGATATGGCATCTTGCTGCTAATAAGCTTATGGTGATTTGGCATCTTCTTACTATGCTTGTGAGATGTGATCTGTTACTTTCTTGTGATGTTGTGTCATTTTATACCAAGCTTATAGTGATGTGGCATCTTGCTCCTCTGCACATGGTGATAGGGCATTCTTTACTAAATGTTTGTAATATGGCATCTTACTGATAAGCTTATGGTGTTATAACATCTAAGCTTAAGTGATATGGTGTGATGCTACTAAGCTTTTAATAGTGTGACATCTTGTTACTAAACTCTGATGATGTGGCTTCATGTGCTCCTGAATAGGTGGTAATGTGGCATCTTGTGCTACTAAGCTTACAGAAATAATTCGGATGCAGTGATGATCCATTAGAAATCTGTTCTCAATTTACCCTTACCGAATTTGTAATGAATAATGGGAAATAGAGATATGTTCAAGATTATACTTTCCCAGAAAAATTAGTTTCACTATACACCTACCTTTCTTGCATGCTCCATAATTTTTGATGCATCAACAAACGTCAACAGGACTTGTAATCCACCATGTAACATAAAAGTTTCTATGAAAATAGTGTGTTGTAGATGTAACACCATGGTAACATAAGTTTTAGCTGTTGTGAGCATGCTGTATCCTAGATGTGTGACAATTATTACATCAAATTAAGTTTGTTTCACATTTCTCCTTCATATATACTGACACACTGTGTATAATATCCTGTTTTAATATTCTAAATGCCTTCTTATAATTAAATAAAAATGTGGTGTGCATTTTACTTTGTAAAGTTTTTCTCATGACTCAACAGCCCGAGTGGGCCTGTTCTCTCTTATATTCAGCTAATGTTTCTTTCCATAAGTTTTATCATGATAGTAGTAGTGTTATTATTCATGACAACCTTAGATGAATAGGATGATGATAACCTGGATATAGCAGTCTAATTTTAATATGATCGGTGGCTAAGTACGTTGAATACAAATTGCTTGTATTGGGCTTATGCAGCAATGAAGCAAGAGCGTGCTGTGCATTGTGGCTGCAGTTATTGTACTTGTTTTGAATGTGGTGTAATATATTTTGCTCTGTGTTTTTAAATGTCATGAATGCAAATGAATCTCAGGGGTAAGAATTTCAAATAGATGTGGGAGGAATCATGTGTGTGTGTTCGTGCGCGTGTGCGTGCATGCGTGCAGGCATGCGTCATCTCAAGGGTAAGAATTTTAAATATATGTGGGCAGAATTGGGCAGATGGTGTGTGTGTGTGTGTGTGTTTGTGTGTGTGCACGCGCGCGTGTGCGTGCGTGCATGTGCGTGCAACAGTGTAATGAAACGGTGGAGTGGCAATTTTTCTCATATGACAAGTTGTGTCACCTAAATAGCCTCTTATTGACTTTCTATATTTTACACATCAGGATGACCAAAATAAAGGCAAAACTAAAGTTAAGCTAATATGGTACTGAAACAAATAAGCTGATATCTCACTCAAGTCCAACAGAGTGAAGCGTGATGGCTGTTGGAATGCTTGTACACATGTGCCACTCTGTTCTGCTATGAGAACGAAGAACACAATACTTGCAGATATTTGTCTTTGGTACTAAGTAAAGCTCCAGATGGGTATTAGCTGTCAGATGAATGAATATCTGCCATGCCTTCAAAAGCAAGTGGCAGGGAGTGAAGGGCTGAAGGAAAATGATGTGAACATTGCGTCGCCACTTGTATTTATCGCTAGTAGTGAAAATCAAGGATTTCATCTGCTCTTATTTTGAAGCAGTTCATTCTAATGATATTGAGGGTATTTGTCCATAAGTTTGCCTGCATCCAGGAAGGAGTTATCCAGAGGTTATGTATGAATAGCCTCCAGATCTCAATACTGTTTTGTGTAGTAAATTAATGTTTATTACAAGACCCTATATTGGTCTATGCTCAGTCAGGATATGACAGTCTCTACAGCTGTAGTGGGTCCCATGGTTTGGGAAGAAGAGGCCGAGAAGGTTGTTTATATTTCAGATCTTTTCTTAAAACAAGTTTTGTATGTATTTTCACACACAGTAAACAGAGTTTTTCCATGTATTATTTTAAAATTTTTATTCATGTGTTGTGTACCGTCTGTGTTGTGAGTTTAGGACTGTATATACCACCCAATATTAATTTTTGCATTGGGCCCAGAAATATCTGAAACTAGCCTTATGCTCAACCGTACCATAAAGTAATGTTGTTACCTCAGTAATGAATCATTGTAACTGTGATATATAAGTGCTCTAAAACACATACACATTAAGGAACAAGAATTCATTGTCAACCACAATGACTCACATTTCATGTAAGCACATTTCTTTGATGATTTACATCTTCAGTTCTTTATATAGTACAGTTACATGAATGTAGCTTGTTCTTATTTATGAAATGTGTGCAAGTCTGCCCAGTACAGTGGCATAGTGTCCACATTCCTTTAGTTTAGAGTCCTTCCAGTCCTGACCTTACTTGCTTTAGGGAGAATGATTTATGTCTTGGGAACAAGCATTCCATAAGAATATACTGAAGAGTAATCTTTTTCATAAAGATATTTATTGTTATCTGTGGTTTTAGAAGCCATTACGTGTATAAGAAATTAACTTTTATTTTATCCCTTTTTGATACAACACAGCCGATGCCGGGGTCGGGAGGAAGAGCCCAGATTTGTTTTGGGGAGGTATCGCCATCCCACAGGCCGACACCCACCTGGCTACCATCAGCACCATCTCCAGGAAGAGGAGGGTATTTACGAGACAGCCGACCATGATAGAGGTGTGGACCAGTTGTGTGGTGACACACCAGATAGTGGAAGGTGAGGCATGACAAATGTCTCAAGGAACCCTTGCTCTATTGCTGCAGGTTTAGTACCTTTTAAATGCAGTGGTATATTTTATTCTCTTACCTAGAGGGACCAAGCCCTTATATGAGTCTGTGGGAAAATTATTTGACAGGATTTTGGATAAATAGCTGAAGGTCAACACATAGCAGTAAATTTTTCCCTGTACACACCATGAAGCCATAGATGGAGATGAGTGGTCAGCCTCATGCTCTGCTTGCTGTACCCTGGGGGAAAGAGTGTCAAATACCTATAGAATAGGAATCTAAGTGGGACCAAGACCTTGCCTTGAAGTTTTTGGAGAAAAGAAGAATCATTTGCCCATTCCAGGATTTGTACCACAGATCATCCAGCCAGTTAGTATACTAACTGAGCTAGCCCAGCCCCAGATAAACATTTAATTGAAGAAAAAGTAAAATAAAAATGGACAATGACAGAAGCTCCATGATGTCTGGATAGATAGCATAAACACATTACAGCTTGTAGTGCAACAAATATGTGTATGGCTACTGCATGCAATAGAATTTGCATGACAGCCACTTGAGGAAACATATCCCTTTTTTGTTTTTGTTGTTGTTGTTGTTGTTGTATATGATTATTATTTTCTAGTGATGAATTTATTCAAGCTCAACAGTTAGTCCGGTCGGCGAGTGAGGAAGCTCTACCAGTGACTGCGAAGCCAAGTTCTTCTACATATGAGCGTCATCACACACGTCACCACTCCCATCACAAAGCCAGCCCACGTCAGCAAGACAAACCCTCCATTGCAGCAACATCAGGGGGAGGGGCAGTGAAGCATGAATACTACCCCTCTCCACCACCCCCAGAGAGTGAAGATGAGTCTTCACCAGATTCTCCCAGTCCCACACCATCAGCAGCCCCTGCCATGACCTCTGCTGCTGGCTCCCAGTCCACAGAACCCCTGCGGCGTTTGGCTAGTGAAGATTCGGTTGATGAAGACAATGATTCGTCCAGAGAAACTGTGGCTTCATCTTCCATCTCAGGAACGGAGCAGACTGCCCTTCTACACCCTAAACGTTACCCAGAATATAAACACTGATCAAGGAGTGTCAATAGGTAGACAGTTTTTTCAAACACACACACGCATCGTGCTAGGAATTCATTGCAGCGAAAATTTATCTGTTTGGAACACATGTATTGAATTTGTTGTCATCTTGAGTGCTCTTTGTTTGAGTGATCACATATAGGTGATTTCTTATGCCATTTCATACATTTTGGTGCAGATTAACACAGTTTTAATCATCCCACAGTCTATCCAGGGTACAAATGGCTCATAAGGAATTACTTTCTGTGACTTAATATTTCCCTGTACCATTCTAGTTAGTTGTGTGACAGAGGACTACAGGGTACAGTGGACAGTGTGTAAATACAGAACTCTTGTGTTGCACAAAGAATGTTCCACCTCACTGTTTACAGTGAGCTCATTAAATTGCCAAATGGTATTTGTGTATATATTCATCTAGAGGGCTTGAATTGTGTACATTAGAAGCAGGATACATTGAAAACACTGACCGAAGATGAAGTTACTAATCATGAGCTGTGCAGACTGGGCTGAGGAGCATTACTAAACAGTGTACAATCAGTGGATAGCAAGGCGCTCACAGTAAACAACATACAAACCGACCATTGTAATAGTAACAATAGTTATCAGGGAGTCAGCATGTTGCAGTCTACTTAATTATGTTTAGTTGCTGTAAAGAGAAATTCAGGTTTTCTAAAAGATACTGAATGGCATGCTGTGAGGTGTACCCTAAATGACTGCTAGTTTTATGGGCATGTATTATGAATTTTCTTCTCAGATCATATTTCTTTTAGTCATCATATCATCACAGCTAACTGCAATACTGCATTATTAATGTAACAGCAGAAAGTGTGTTATTCTGTGTTGTAAGTCATATAATGGAATTTTCATCAAAGCAACAGATATAAAAAGGACTTCTTTGAACATTAAGTTTTCAAATTCAGGCTGTGCATCACAGTTTCATGTCAGATGTCTCAGTCAAATTGTGTGTTTCGTGTGTATCATGTAAAAAATTACAAAATGCAAGTACATAAAAGATAGATCAGAATGTTTGTCATAGGATACTGTTCATTTGATGATTTTCTTAACTTAATTCATTTTCTCTTTATGTTTGCTACACCTTATAAATCGAGATGATTATTATTATTATTATTTGTTATCACCTTTATGCAGGGTATTTACAATTATATACCTGAAACAAACCACGTTTCTAGGGTATATAGTGTTGCAGATATCGTGTAGTTACTATTTATGCTGGATGTAATGTTATTACTCACGTTTATTGTTTTGTACTTTTACATTAGTACATTCCAAAGTATGTGTGCAGTGTCCACTATGGATGTCTTTTGTAGGTCCTTGATTTTGTGCTTTCCTGGTATGTTGCTCAGATATTTTCTGATCGATTTTGAGATGATTCCAGTTGCCCTTATTATTTCTGGTATCACTTTTGTTTTTACATTCCACACATATTGTATTTTTATTGTAAGGTCTTTATATTTTAGAATCTTCGCATCTTCTTTCTTGATCATAATTGTGACTCCTGAAATTGCAACATCTATTAACATACATGTTCCTTTCCTTATCATGGATTGTTTTTAGGGGTGATTCTGTCAGTTTGCTCCTGCTGATTCCATAATACAGTTCCCTAACCTTTAGGACTTTTTTCTATGAATTTTGGTACATTCTTATTCCAGTGTTAATTGTCTTATTTTATTCCTATGTCCTTGCATATGATAAAGTGTAGTTGAACAAACACTGTATCATGTTTCTTTAAGTGTTGTTATTTGGCACTGTTCAGCATGTGACATAATGTGTTCTATTGTTGTCAAATTGTTGACCTAATCTACATTTGCTGTCTGTTTTTTTTTTTTTGTGATATTTTCATTGCATGATTATTTTGTTTGCAATGCCTGATCTTTTTGCCGCTATTATTTCACTTACAGTTCCTGCTTTCAGATCTTTCTACGACAGCCATAGGAACATGTCTTTTTCACTAATCAGCTTTCTATCTATACTTCTAATGTAATGGCCATGCATTACTTTGCTTTCCCATTTTTTCTTTAAGGACTCTTGTGATCTTGCTTTTGTGTGTTGTCTTACTTTATTTTCTTTTGTCACTCTCTTTATGGGATTCTGTTCATTTTATTGCTGTTTTAATTTTTTAATTCATATTTGGTTAATTGCATTTCTGGCTTTTAACAGTATTTACAGACTCGTCTTCTTATATTTTGTGTTCAGATATTCTGCAGTATTGATTATCTCTGATTTTGTGTTGCTTAAATTTGTAAGAAGCCTTATCCTCCTCTTTTTTTTTTAACATGTAGCCTGTCTGTATCAGCTTTTGTTATTGTTAGTATCTTTCTAGTCTGTGTTATTTTTTCTGCTCTCCAATTAATTGTACCAAAACTGTATCTTAATACTGGGACAGCTAATGCTCCAGTTGCTGTAATTTTATTCTTGGTATTCAACTTGGATTTTTGTGTTATTCTTAAGCTCTTAGTTTATTCCTTCTTACTTTTCTTACACTATGTTGCAATCTTTGTGCAGTTTTGTTCATTTTTTACTTTTTCAAGGTGGAGTTTCATATGCTGTTCTCTCCCATTGTTTTGGCAAACATGACCCTTGTCTTCTCTGCATGAATGAATCTAGGGGTTTATCTATGGTCCTTGTATAGATCAATAGTGGGAGGGTATATAAAGCGATGGCCAGATTGATCAGGTTGGCTTACACCATGTTACTTACCCTTGACTAATCAGTTACTCACCTTACACATGCCAGCCACTGCCAGATCCATATAAGTGTCCCAAAGCACCTTGGTCCTTACCCTGACCAATCACATGACATGCCTACTGTCAGGCTGATATAATGGCTCACAGATTCATTTATGTGAAGATGGTAATTCTAATACTTAAAAAAGATAAGAAAATCTTTATTTCCCTAACTGTGAAAGCCAACTGAATATGCTGAACATCAACCATGGAAGACAAAGATTAGGATTCAAGAATACAGGAAAGCTGTATACACAATAATAAATTAATTAAGACAGGCAGTATCATAACTGGACCCAAAGTAATAAAAACATATACGAAGTGCTCATTATAGAGAAATGGATATAATTGCTTCTTTACAGGAGACCAGGGTTTCAAGTTTTAACTTTATTTCCCAAGAAGGACTTCAACACTCAAATTTAAACATTTTATAGAAGTCTCAAGAGTGCATATGTAACAATATAGAGCATTTCTGGCACCTGCTGTAGTCTATGGTAGACTTATTCATGAAGTGTCTAGTCCAGCCCTATCAAACATGTGAAATTTAGGGTGCATGTAACATGCAGGGTATGATGTGTCCTACTCACATTTTGATATACATAAAATTTTATTGTTTATTGTTTATTTTATTGTTCATTTTTATTGCATTCTATTGAACAGAAGCCCTGACAAATTAAAGAAGAGAGTATTTTACATCCTTGTATTTTTCTGCATAGAAAAATTTAGGGATGAAGATTGGTAAGGGAATGTGACGTTATATGTTGTGGCCCAAGTTGTCAAGTTGGATTTTGAATTTGGCAGGTCTGGTTTTGTCTGTGGGTTTATTGGTTCTGCTTACATACTGGATCTGCATGGGTCAGTTTGGTTGTGTGATCATCCGACTCGCCTAAGCAGTGGGCAGTTTATAGAATGGTAGAAAAAGTTCTGACTGTATTATGTTATAGATCCTGATCATCACTGCTACTATAAAAAATACTGAGTTAAATAATGTCATGCTCAGATATTATAAATGCTGTCAAGAAATTTAAATCATGTGATTGGTTGCTTGTCATCTATGAGACTTGTGTCTGTGTCAGAGTGGTTGTACTTACGGAACATATTACATCAGAAGATAGCTTACATGTTTGTTACATAAGAGCTGAATGGATATCCACTTGTTAGTTTTGTCATGTCGTTTTGAAAATTTTGCCGATATACACTAGTAAGTTCATCATTCAGGGTACACTGTATGGTTGCCATTTATTCTGTGAATATTCCTTAGGCATCATAGAGTAATAATATCCTACTTTATATTCTTTGTCTTTGGAATAGTTAACCTGCTATTAAAATGTTCTCTTCATATACATAAATTAAAGTAATAATAAAAAAAAATTAAGATTGAAATCTTATTCTTGAAATAGCCTAATCAAGCATTTGCATTTTGGTTACTTTATTACAAAAGGAAAATGACCAAATTGACTCTTGTTTCAAAGTTTCTACAATTTTAAACTATTATGTATGACATAACAAAATTGTTTGTGATAAAATCAGTAAGCAAGTGTATGGGACACAAATTTTGCTAGGGAGGCTATGCAATACACCCATCGCACAAGACATATTTCCCTAAAATAGACTGAAATGGATCAAAAATTGTCACCGCTCAGCCCCTTAATAGATTGATTATGCCCAAATACCAAGTAACAAATCATCATAATCCATCAGTGGTAGCTTCTACAATTGATAGATTGTCCTTGTTAGTTATGTCTCAGTGTTGTTTGAAATCAAGTAAGGCCTAAATATGGAAGTGTGGGCATCAGAAGGACATAAAGTATGTGCCAACTTGGTTGTTTGTATATGGAAAACAATAATGAAAATGAATTTAAAGTAACATAATATTGAGTGGTAGTCCAATGAAATGAAAGTTAACTCCATACTAAAGAAATGCTCAGTTACTTTAAACTAATATATAAGTTAAAATGTACATATGTGCGTGAGTGCCAATGCATACCAAAAGAAGAAAAAGTGTTTTTTTATTATTACTTGTGCGATACAATATTATGAACAACATTTTAATGTGAATGATATAAATTTGTAAGTGGTTTTACTAGTGGTCTCCAGACTAAAGTAGCATGTGAGGGAGTATAGCTTTCTTACAGGTAGAAGAGGTGGAAAAGACAGTGGACAGTAAGAATTCAGTTTCATTTTAGCAGGTAACAGAATATGTGACAAATGTAACACAAAGAGCCTTCATGCAGATAAGTATACCACTCTTGAACAGTAGTTGACGTTATTCATTCAGTAACACTCTGTGGATTTTTACATTACAGCATTTTAGCATTTATATAAAAATAACACCTCTAATAAAAAGAGTTCTTGTTTTTCACTTGAGTATGAAAGATATGAAAAGAATTAACCATTTAAGATTTGAGGTTCTCACAGCAGTGGTGATGAAGATTTGGATCCTCTGGGAAGTTACACCATGTTGATCAGTAGACATTTGCCTACATTTCAAAGTATTGTGGTGCTTCCTTATTCAGGGTCCAGCAGTCTTCCTGGGCTACTGGACCCTGAAGATAAAGGTATTAGGATCCTTTGAAATTTCAGTTACTGTTTACTTATCAACATAGCATGAAATCTTAGGAGACTAATCTTCTGTACCATGTGACGTTCAGTTCAATGTTCATAAGTTCTTGCTGAGAACTTACCACATTACCATATAGCTGTTGACATTTTGCAACACGGTTGTTTCTGCTTATTTTTAATGTAATTGTGCCAAAAAACACCAGCATCAATCTCTCTCTTTTCAAATCCCAAGTCTATATTTGTTTTTGTTTTTTTATTTGTCTGTCTATCCTTGTTGCTGAATAAACTGTAACAATTTAAAGAGGTAATCAATTTGTAAAGACAAGAGTTATACAAGTAAGTGTAAAATATTTGCTCATTAAGATGAATTGTTATCTGCAGAGTGGTATGAAAAGATGAGTTATCAAGCATGCTTTACATAATCAAATGTTCATTATTTCATCACATGATACATAACACTACTGTTCTCCAGTAACAGTAGGGTTTACAGTATATGGTGATACATGACTATAATTTGACCTTTACAAAACCTTAAGCATTGATTGAAAAGGTAAAACTTAACCGCTTATTTTACTGATTGCGTGTTATGCCAGTCTGATTGTCTGAACCTTGAATAGTCTTCATGTATTCTTATGTGCTAGTGTCATTATAAAAACATTTGAATATATGAAGTATGAATCGGGTGTAAAGTAGAAGTTGTTTTATATAGAGAGTACAAAAAGTGGTGCACAAAAAGAGTGGGGATAGGTAGGCAACCTTAAACCACAACAACACGGGAAAGTGATAATTCCCCTACAGGGAATCTTTGATCAGACATCATGGTTAGAATGAATCTTCAAATGGGGCAATATCCAAATTGGACCTTGTATTACAGAAATTGTTCATTCTACTTTTTTCTTTTGATCTCCTCACATGCCCCTTTCATTAATGTGCACACTATTATGCTGCATTTGACAGTCTTGTAATGCATGATTCAATCTCTTTTGTATTAGGTTTTCTGCCCATTCCATTTGTATGTGTGCACCATTTTTTTTAGACAGAGGGGGCACTTGAAGGTAGGGTGACCACCTGTCCTGATTTTCATGGGACAAACCCAGAAATGCACCTAAAATTCCCTGTCCTGAAATTGGCGTGATATGTTGAGCAATCAGCCAAATGAACTCTTTCTTTATAAAACCTAAATGGCAGCACTCTCCACACTGAAGGCACACTGTGCCACAATCTGCACATTAGGAACTATTTGAAAAATGAACCAGCATATTCATACTTCAAACAAACTGTTGTAGTTTTGAAATTGAATTGCCTATCAACTTGGATTTAAAAAAAAAAGTGTTTGGCATAATAAAGCATGCACTTGCACTGTTTCCGAACAGTGAAGCCAAGCAAGCTTTTCAGTAGTGACAGATGGTGTCAGATAGTTCCAGCAGCAGACAGTGTACTTCCAAATGTTGCACAATTACTCTTGTACTATCTGTTCCTGGGTGCAGTGTGTATGTGGAGTGAGTGTTCTCACTTCTGAATTGCTACTGGTGAAGTTAATGTATTAAGAGCAGCATAAACTTAATAACACTTTAAACTGCTGTAAACATGAATTACATGTAAACTTGTAATGATTTTACGCATGTGTTTTTAAGGACAAAGAAATCCACGAGAAAAGCAAAGTCAAAAAATATGTTTTTAAATTTAAATAAGGAACCAAAATTGATAAAATGAAAATGTTGATTTTTGGTTATTAAAATTGCAACAATACATGTCACTTTTATGTATGTACCAGTTTTAATTGCCTGTATTTTCTTGATCAAATAAAAATCTTTTTGTTCTTATACAATTATTTGTTCTTTTAAAAATTTCCTTATTATTGCATTTTAAAATTTGACATGAAAGACTTTTTAAATAGCATGTATTTGCAATAATAATTTTCGTATGCGAACTAAAACTAAACCACTGCAATGGCAAAACCTTGTACTGTACATTATTGGCATAACCCCCCAATACACCAGAGTATCGCAGACATTGCTAGAATGTCCCATGATATGAATGTGGTCACCCTGCTTGAAGGTTATTAACTTTTTATAGGGGATTGTTTTCCTCTATGTCTTGCTATGCATGGAAGTTTTCTACAAATCTACATATTCATGTGTTGTTGTGATATTTTCAATTAAATTTTAATTGAATGGTAGATTTGGCTTCACAGTGCAGCCTGATAATGAGTTAAAATGCAGCCACTTTTTTTAGCTTGTACAACCACCACCCCACTCTGTAACATGAAGCAAATAATTGATTAGACTATTAATCTCAATTACATATTCTGAAGCAATGTCAATTGTTCCAGCATCTTTAGCAAGAACAGAATTAAACTGAATGTAAGTTTTCACTGTAACAAAACAAGTTACTGAAGTATATATTAGTACTTGTTTTGCAATAATTACCAACTTAATATAGAAGAATAATTTATAAATCCTCTGCATTATGTCAGAGAAGCACTGCCTAACCCAAAAATGAAATAAGACTGCTATGGTAATTCAGACCTCATTGAAGCTATCCAAGTGGATTGAATGACAGCAATTAGATTGGCAATATGTAACAGTAGTTTTACTTTCCAATGTGGATGTGATGGGAGACTGGAAAATTAGTGCTTTTGTTACAAAGACAGGAAATTATATTTCTGCCTTGGTACGGTACCCCGATGTGTTAATAATTGTATTTACTGAAATGTATGTTATCAAGATTATCCTTACTAAGATCACAACTTCAGAATGTTGGATACTCTGCACTTTGATATGAAAACTGTGGATTCTGAAAATAACTATGTTCATGCAATTGTCTGATTTAAAGAGGAGAAATAAAAATGTGTATGTAATAAATATATTTAGATATAACATATACAGTCAGACATATTGTAAAACCCACATCAATTCAGATATTTCAGACATTACAAGGAATGTTGTATATTCATAAAACCATCAAAACACACATAAATTCTGTATATCACTTATTTATTTTTAACTCCTACATGTTTGGTCATGATAAACCATCATCAGGGAGGTCTGCAATATAAATAATAATGATTTGATGGTTTCATATTTTACAACATACACGGTGAAGAATGAACTAAAATTGGAAAAAAATGTTTGAAATTTATTTCTCCCTTATGTAAATTGAGTGACCTATTTCTAAAATGCAATATGTTACAATTGTGGTTTATTTCCTTCTTTCCACATGTCAAAACCAGCTTCCTGTTTTGTTATTGTTAAATTAAAATAAACTGCATTTCTTGAAAAGATTTTACAATCTGTCACACTAGTTCAGGTTTAATTTCAGGAATTGTTTTGAATTAATGAGGTTTCACTGTTTGTATCTGTATATACATATTGCATTTTGAAAGAGAGAACATTAAAGGCAATGCAAAGTTTGTAACAGTCATTCTGTTAAGGATAGCTAGTGTTTTGTTTCACATAGCAAAAGGAACAAACTTTCCCCTACAACTTTCCTAGCCTTATGGTACTTGCTAGCACATCATCCTTCTGATTGTCCTCATGAAGAACCACTATGGAATAAGGCATGATATTACACAATTATATATTTTTTAATCCGGTGCCAAATAATTTAAATGTTTCAAGTAACAGTTCATTTGCAGGAATGCTATCATATATGCACTTGTTTGTATTGTGGAATACTGTAGGGTTGCTGCGATGGACAACTACAGCACTCCAACAAATAACAGAATTTATTGTCTCTAGTCTAGTTGTACAGCAAGTCGCCTGGTGGTGTAGAAGCCATAAGTGACGGTGCAGTTCGCCGGAAGAGAAGCAGGACGTTGCTTGGTAGCAGGTGTGCTGTGATGACTGGAGGCGCAGCCGAAGCAGCTGGGTGGCGTGTTGCGGTCTGCTAGCCGTGTAGCGATGTGTAGCGATGCTGCACGGCTGATGGATTGGAGGTCCTCAGTGTGTCGTAGCGGCTGATGAAGGTGCCGTTGCAGGGCTGAGTGCTGCAGGGAAGAGTGCTCTGCTGCCAGCTTAGTGCCCGGCCCACAAGACATCATGGCCGGACAACCGGGTGTAGTTTCTTCCTTCTTTATGGTCTGGTCCGGTTATCCTCTCTTGACGTGCTCTCTTCTTGATGAGAGTGTTGGATGAAGCTAGGCCAAGCCAAGTCAAAGTTCTAAATGGGGGCGGAGAATTGCACGAAGCGTGAGTTGACGTCCCTCTGTCTGTTAGCCATACCTGCATTTGATCGCATAGCTGGGCTCTATAACAGACACCTTAACACTAAGAGGGGAATATGCTAACGCTAAACGATTTTGAAGTCAGCCTGAGGGCCTTGACTCATCTTGCCAAAGATAGCCCCTAGGTGGCACTGGACTAATTATGGGAGGGATAAACTTTGCTTGGTTGGCTTTCTGGGTTCTGAGCCCAGACTAGCTCAGTCGCAAACCGGAGGTATGCGACTTTTTCCAGACGCTTAGATGAAGCCGCCGCGCCTGGGAGGGGAGTTGCGGGCCGTCCCCCGACTTTGCGTCCTATACCCTGGCATTTGCATTACAACTGAGGAAAATCACGGAAAACCGCAGTCAGGGTAGCCGAAAGGCGATTCGTTTAGTCGACTTGGCCATCGCGGGCGATTGCCTCGGCTGGCCTGCTGGCCCTTGCCGCCATTGGCTTTCGCGTCAGGCGACGGGGTCAACCCTCAGTCAGCTTAAGTATTTGCCGAGTTGCTGTATTAGGGGGGTTCTCCAAGTCAGCTAACTTTGAGTCAAAGCTCGCAGTCAGGGCTCTGATGTGGTCGGCAAACAGCGGAACACCCAGATCCTCGTGTATCTGCCTGTTACGTGCCATGGGGCACCATAGCAAGACGAAGACACTGTGATCGTAACACCTGTAGCCTCCGGACATGGGATCGGGCAGATGACCTCCATGCGGGGACCGCGTAATCCATCATGGGGCGGATGAGTTTCTTATATAGCAGCAATCTGTTCCTGACAGAGAGATCACTCTTTCTATTCAGGAGGGGACCCAGCATGCCCACGCTCTGAGCAGTCTTCTTTCTAACCTGATCGATGTGAGGCGACCAGGTGAGTCTTGAATGTAGGGTCACCCCCAGATAACGAGTAGTGTCGACCCATTGGATTGGTTCCCAGAAGAGTGTTAATGGTCGGGGCTAGATGAAGCGCCGCCCGGCACGCACGAATATTATCACGGTGCTCTTATAGACATTAATGGCCATTCTCCATTCGCTCAACCACCGTTGAAGGTCGTTGAGTTATGACTGCAGGTAGCTGATGAGCAGCGTTGGCTTACGCGTCGTGGCTATGATGGCCGTTCGTCCGCGTAGAGGGCTAAATCGACGTGGTGCGAGGTTGAGGGCATGTCTTTGACGTACAGACTTAAGAGGACAGGGGAGATCAATCCACCCTGAGCCACTCCAGCACGCATGCCTCGACGAGATGACGTGG
>Ga0209629_10000860_pt1 | contig 17886 bp, 18 predicted proteins | sample TergutCu122P5_FD_187286 | JGI IMG/M metagenome (GOLD analysis project Ga0209629, IMG submission 187286) | Cubitermes ugandensis P5 segment gut microbial communities from Kakamega Forest, Kenya - Cu122 P5 (SPAdes) (version 2) | ecosystem: Host-associated > Arthropoda: Insects > Digestive system...
AGTTGGTTTTGCGCAACATCCCCGGCGCGATACAGATGATTGTATAGACAAAACCCCGCCGCGCGGCGGGGTTTTGTCTATTATTTTCAGTTCCCGAAAAACCTGTTGTGAATCGCTTGCACGGCCATATCGGCGTATTGCTCCTCGATGAGGACGCTGACTTTGATCTCGCTGGTGGAGATCATCTGAATGTTGATCTTTGCGTCGTAGAGGGCCTCGAACATCAGCGCGGCGATGCCGGGGGCGGACATCATGCCCGCGCCCACGATGCTGATTTTCGCCACGTCGGTGTTCACCGAGACACGCGTAAAGCCGATGGACTCCCGGTGCTCCTCCAGAGCGGCTTTTGCGGGCTCCAGATCGTGCTTCGCCACGGTGAAGCTGATGTCGTTTGTGCCCTCCCGCCCCACGGACTGCAGGATGATGTCCACGTTGATCTTCGCGTTGGCCAGCGCACGGAAGATGCGAAACGCCGCGCCCGGCACGTCCGGCACGCTCACCGCCGCGATGCGCGCCACATTGGTATCCTTTGCGATACCGCTGATCTTCATCTGTTCCACTTTTTTCGTGACCTCCTTGACTTTTGTCCCCGGCGCCCGGACATAGCTGGAGAGAACCTCCAGATTCACGCCGTAGCGCTTGGCCATCTCCACCGAGCGGTTGTGGAGCACCTGTGCGCCCAGAGAGGCCAGCTCCAGCATCTCGTCGTATGTGATCTCGTTTAGCTTCTTCGCGCCTTCCACCTTCCGGGGATCCGCCGTATAGACCCCCTCCACGTCCGTATAGATCTGGCACTTGTCCGCGTGGAGCACGGCGGCGATGGCCACCGCCGTGGTGTCCGAGCCGCCGCGGCCCAGGGTGGTGATGTCGTCCTGTTTGTTGGTGCCCTGAAAGCCCGCAACAATGACAATCCGGCGCTTGTCCAGCTCCTGACGGATGCGCTCCGTGGAGCAGCGCTGGATCCGGGCGTTGCCGTAACTCAGATCCGTCTCCATGCCGATCTGCCAGCCGGTCAGTGACACCACCGGCAGGCCCAGTTTTTCCAGCTGCATGGCCATGAGCGCGATGGAAATCTGCTCCCCGGTGGAGAGCAGCACGTCCAGTTCCCGCTTGGAGGCGCTGGGGTTGATCTCGGCGGCTTTTTCAAGGAGGTCGTCCGTCGTGTCCCCCTGGGCGGAGAGGATCACCACCACGTCGTGGCCCTCGCAGTAGGTGTCCGCGATGATACCCGCGACCCGCTTTATTTTTCCGGCGTCCGCCACGGAGCTGCCGCCGAATTTTTGCACAATCAACATCACAATCTTTCCCTTCGGAATGGGTCTGGTTCACTATATACAGGGTGGTTAAGAGCGGGGCCTTTGTAGGGGCCGCCGCCCTCGGCGGCCCGCGTTGCGATACAGGGCACGGGACGCCCAAGGGGGCGTCCCCTACAAGGGCCGGGGTGGTTTCGTCCCTCACTCCAGCACGCGGAACAGCGAGAGCGGAACCTGTCCGCCTGTCAACTCCATAACTTCATATTTGCTCATCGGCTCCGTGAGACAGGCGTCCTTCCCCTCCGCCCGCACGTACCAGCGGCTGACCACCTCGTCCGAGTCCGTAAAACTGCCGGGGGAGGCCTCGTCCCAGTCCAGATATTTCCGGGCCTTAAAGTGCTTCGCGGCGTCGATCACGTCCGCAACCACGGCGCTGGCGGTGGGGCGTTTGCCCGCGCCCGCGCCGTAGAACATGGCCTCGCCGATGGCGTTGCCGTGTACCACGATGCCGTTCATCACGCCGTCCACATTGGACAGCAGACTGCCGACGGGGATCAGGTGCGGGGCGACGTAGGCGGTGACGGTGTCCTTGCCGGTGCGCAGGCCCCGGCCCAGGAGCTTGATCTTGTAGCCCAGGCGTTTGGCGCTCTCCACATCCCCGGCCTTGACCCCAGCGATACCCTCGGTCTTCACATTCTCCACGTCCACCTCCCGGCCGAAACAGAGGTCACTCAAGATGCAAATCTTCCGGCAGGCGTCCAGCCCCTCGAGATCGGCGGAGGGGTCTTTTTCGGCGTAACCCTTTTCCTGCGCCTGCTTTAACGCCTCGTCGAAGGACACGCCGCATGCGATCATCCGGGTCAGAATATAATTAGTCGTGCCGTTTAGAATGCCGTAGACCTCGTCGATCTCATTGGCGGCCAGACATTGGGTGATGGGCCGGATGATGGGAATGCCCCCGCCCACACTGGCCTCGAAGAGGTAGTTGACATTCCGCTCCTTGGCGATGCGGATGAGCTCCAGCCCGCGCGTGGCCACCAGTTCCTTGTTGGAGGTGACAACGCTCTTCCCGTGGAGGAGGGCGCGCTTGGTGAAATCATAGGCCACGCCCGCGCCGCCGATGGTCTCCACCACGATGCGCACGTCCGGGTCGTTTTCGATGACAGAGAAATCCTGAACCATCAGCGCCGCCCAGGGGTTTTCGGGAAAATCCCGGACGTCCAGGATGTATTTGACAGAGATCTCCTCCGCCGCGCTCCGGGCGATGCGGGAGGCGTTCTCCTCCATCACCTCGACCACGCCGCCACCCACCACGCCGAAGCCCAATACCGCGATATGGATCATAATAGGGTCAGTCCTTTGCTGAATGTGTGTGAATGCCGTGAATTGTAGGGAACGGATTTATCCGTTCCACTCTTCCGTATGGAGGAACGGATAAATCCGTTCCCTACTCCCCCTGATAATACTCAGTCTGCTTGCCGGTCTCATAGACCTGGTCGATGCCCTCCGCCCAAACGCCTATTTTCCCGGAATCGGGATACAATGCCACGTCGAGCTCACCGCGGGTGTCAAAGTCCAGATACACGAGAAGTTCGGTGTCCGACGTGTTCGTGAGCTTGTGCGCGCCGCGCTCGCCTGAGGGGAAGAAGAGAAAGTCCCCGGCGGACACGGCCCTCTCCCCGTCCGGCGTTTTTAGCATACCGCCGCCGCTGAGGATGTAAAAACCTCCCTATCCCGCCAAAATCTCAATCTTAATGACGTCAGGCTCCGCGCCGAGGCGACGTGTGAACTCGTCCATAGAGACGCGCATCGCCGAGGTCTCGGCGGAGATCGCGACCACCGCCGCGCCGTTGATTGGAATGCTCTGATTAATGGTTAGAATATTGGCGGACATCCCGGCAAAAATGGTCAATACGGAAGAGAGCGCGCCGGGTCTGTCCCGGAGCAACACGTGAAAGGTTACAATGTCGCGGCCGCGGAAGTCCCGAAAGGGGGAAACCGCGTCCTTATACTTGTAAAAAGCGCTGCGGCTGATGCCCACGCGCGCGACCGCCTTCCCCACGGTGTCCGCCTCCCCGGTCTCGAGAAGCGCCTTTGCCGCCATGACTTTCAGAAAAATCTCAGGCAGCAATGCAGCGTCCACCAGGTAATATTTTTTTTCTTTTGCGCCTGCCATGGGAGGCTGTCCTTTCATGAAAGTCATTTGTCTCTACAGGTAAAACGTATCATAACACAACCGGGGCGATTACGCAAGGGATTTTTACAAAAAAGCAGGTGAGCGCCGTGTACAGCCGCATTCAAAAATTATTGGTTCATCTGCTGGTGGCGGCGCTGGTGATCGCGGGGCTGTGGCTGACTTTCCGCTATCTCCTGCCCTGGCTCTCCCCCTTTTTGCTGGCCATGGGGATCGCCGCCGCGTCGGAGCCAGTGGTCAGGCGCATGTCAGGCAAACGCTTTCCCCGGGCGGGGGCGGCGGGGCTGTGCACCTTTCTGCTCCTGGCCGCGCTCATCGCGATCCTGACCCTGGGCCTGGGGCGGGCCCTCTCCGAACTCGGAAATCTGGCGGGGGCGCTGCCGGATCTCCTCGCGAAGGCCAGCGACAAACTGAGCGCCTGGCAGGACAAAATTTTGGCTTACATCGCCAAAACCCCCGGCAACTTGAGTGGTTTTCTCCAGGCGGCGCTGGACACCTCCGTTGCGCAGCTGACCCAGCTGCCGGGCGTCATCTCCGCCGCGCTCTTAAACCTCGCTAGGGGCTTCGCCATGCAGCTGCCGGCGATCTTGCTGTTTGTCATCACCGGCGGCATCGGGGCCTATTTCTGCTCCGCCTCGTTTCCGGAGATTCTGGGTTTTTTAAAGCGGCAGCTGCCAAAAACCTGGCAAACCAAGGCGCGCCTGGTCTATGGGGACTTGAAGCGCAGCCTGGGCAGCTGGGCCAAGGCCCAGCTCATCATGATGGGCATCACCTTCTGCGAGCTGCTGCTGGCTTTTCTGCTCCTGCGCGTCCCGTACAGCCTGCTGCTGGCCGTCGTCATCGCGCTGGTCGACATGCTGCCCGTGTTCGGCACGGGGACAATACTCCTGCCCTGGGCGGTCATCGCGGCGCTCTCGGGAAACAATGGCCTGGCGCTGGGGTTGTTCATCACCGAAATGGTGATAACACTGGTACGCAATACGGTGCAGGCCAAGCTCCTGGGGGATCAACTGGGCCTGCACCCGCTGGTGACGCTGGTGGCGCTCTACGTCGGCTTCCGGGTCATGGGTTTCTGGGGGATGCTGCTGTTCCCGATTTTGGCCGTGCTGCTCAAACAGATGAACGACCACAAGATGATCCGGCTATGGAAGACGGTGGAAAATGAATGAGGGCAAGGATTCGACAGGGGCATTTGGATAAACCACCCCGGGACTGTAGCAGATGTTACCTTCTACCACAACCCCTTTTGAGGTCAAGAGCGGACACCCCCAGACTTCTCCTTTGGCCTCTTCTATCGTGTAACGCCCCCTTTTTCATATCGGTGAATACCGCGTCACCGCGAGCCCCGAATCCTCCTGCTCAATATCCGCCAGGCCAGGCCGAAGCAGACCAGCGCGAAGACCCCGCAGAAGATCAGCATCCCCCAGAGCGGCACATCCAGCCCCAAAAACCCGATGCTCTTGGCGGAGAAAAAGTCCTGGCTCAGGAGGGTATTCGCCTGATCCGCGGGCACGTTCAGAACATGGAAGGCGTCCGTCAGCACCGTGCGCTTGAGCCAGATGACCAGATGCGTGAAGGGCAGCACGGAGCCGACCGCCTGTGTAGTCTTGCCGAGGTTCGAATAGGGGATGTAGATCCCGCAGAGAAAACCCAGAAACGTACCCGCCAGGCTGCCGATGACACCCAGAGCGGCGGGGGATTTCACCAGCGCCGTGATGAGGGACATGAGCGCCGCGCTGATGAGAGAGGCAATTGCCAGGATCCCGGCCACCGCGAAAAACGCGCCGGCGGTCACCCAATAGCCGGTGAGCAGCCCGATGAGGAAAAAGGCGGCCGCCCAGGTGAGCAGGTTGAGCGCGAAGGAGACGAAAAGCCCGCTGATGTATTGGGAGAGCAGGAGTTCGGAGCTATGGGCGCGGGTAAGCAGGAGGCTGTCGACGCGCCGGGATTTGAAGTCATCCGCGATGGTGGAGAACACGCCGTTACTGAGGGACATGGAGTTCAGGATCATGACGCCCGCCATCATCTGCAGGTAGATGAGAAAATTCTGCGCGCCGCCGCTGAGGGGGAAGCCCGCGTCTGTCATGCCCCGGACGAACATCTGGGCGATGAACAAAAAGTAGAGCGCCACCAAAATGAGCGTGCTCAAAAAGGAGAAGAACACGGCCATCCGATCCCGCAGAAACAGGCGGATGCTGCGGCGCGCCAGGGCGATGACTCTTTGGATGCTAAGCATGGGCCGCCTCCTCCCCGATGCGCTCGCCGACGGCGTTCAGAAACACGTCGTCCATGCTGCCGCGCTGTGCCTCGAAGAAGAGGATATTCGCCTTGAGCGCGTTTAGCAATTCGATGGACGCCTCCGTGTCATCGATGGGCACGGCATAGGTGTCCGCCACCTTTTGAAATCCCAAATCCCGTTGATTCAGACCCTTTTCCAGGGCGGCGGCATCCCGCGGCGTGATGAGAAGGCGATCCTGGGAGTACCTCGCCTTGAGTTCGGCGGGGCTGCCCTCCGCCAGGAGTTTTCCCCGGTGGATGATGACCACGCGGTCGGCGCCGGCGGCCTCCTCCATGTAGTGGGTGGTGAGGAAGACCGTCATGCCGGTTTTTTGGCGGATGTCGCGGAGGATGTTCCAGACCTCCGCGCGGGTGCGGGGGTCGAGGCCCGTGGTGGGCTCGTCCAGGAACAGCACCTTCGGCGCACAGAGCAGGGCCCTTGCGATCTCCGCCTTGCGCTTTTGCCCGCCGGAGAGGTTTTTCACGCGATTTTTCGCGTAATCCCCCATATCCAGCAGGGAGATGAGTTCCGCCGGCCGGGTTTTGACGGTGGCGCCGCCCTCGAGGGTCAACGCGGCGTAAAGCTCCAGATTTTCCGTGACAGTCAGGAGCGCGTCGAAGACGTTGTCCTGGAACACCACGCCAATTTTCTGGCGGAAGGCGGGAAAATCCTCGCCCGCGCCGTAACGGACGTCGCCGCCGTCTCTTTGCAGCAGGCCGATGAGCATGTTGATGGTGGTGCTTTTCCCCGCGCCGTTCTGCCCCAGAAAGGCGAAGAGGCTCCCCTCCGGCACGGAAAAGCTCAGGTTATCGACGGCTTTGTTCGCGCCGAAGGATTTTGAGAGATTCGAGACGTCAATGACTGTTTTCGTTTTGTTTTCTCCTTTCGCCGGGCAGGATAACAGATCCGCCGGTTGCGCGCCACCAACCGGCGGTTGGAATGTTGTCAACTGGGGGTTGCGGGGAAGAAGTCAAGGATGACCGCTCGGCCTGCGGCCACCCCTCCTCGAGCTTAACTTGACCCATAATTTTTGCAGTGCAGTTCAAGTGCTTGTCAAGCCTTGACCTTTTACTTATTCACTTCCGGTTTATCTGTTCTACCCATCAAATAATCAACAGAAACATCAAAGTAATCGGCGAGTTTGAGGAGCATTTCGTAAGACGGGTTGACATCGCCCGCCTTCCATTTGCTTATAAGCCCGTTGTCAATACCAGTATCCTTCGTGAGCCTATAGCTAGAAACATTGCGCTCTTGGAGTATTTTAACAAAAAAGTCTTTAAACATTTGTGCAATCCTCAGAATCAGAAATATTTCAGATATTTGTATTGACATCTGAAATATTTCTGATATAATGGAATTATACCACGGAGCAAGGAAAAATGTCAATTACAAGGAGAATAATCATGCAAAGCGTTTTGGAAGACCTGTTTTTCGGTGAGATTCAGCCCAGCATCTGCAAAAACGCGCGAGCGAAAAAAGCCGGACGGATCATGGACGAGAACGAGGAGATATTGATGAAATTGCTGGAAGGGAAGGAGAAAAAACTATTTCTGGAACTCGTAAACGCCCAAGGCGAAGTGAACGGCAGCAGCGCGGTGGAGAATTTTATTTGCGGTTTTAAACTCGGCGTGAGGATGCTTATGGAGGGATTATCACCTGATCTAAAGTGAGCCCTTACCCTTATTCCCCTGAGGAAGGGTGCCCGAAGGGCGGGGTTTTGTTCCTTCTACTGCTGTCTTAACGCGTCGATCGGGTTCTGGTTCGCGGCTTTGACCGCCGGGAACACCCCGAAGAGCACGCCGATGAGCATGGAGAACAGCACGCCGATCACAATAAACGGGACGCTGATATACACCAGAGTCTGGGACATCCGGGACATGACCTCGGCCAGGACGATACCGGCCAAGACTCCGATGAAACCGCCGACGCTGGTGAGGGTCACGGCCTCGGTGAGAAATTGGAACAGGATCACCCGTTTTTTCGCGCCCAAAGCCTTTTTCAAGCCGATCTCCCGGATGCGCTCGGTGACGGAGACCATCATGATATTCATGACGCCGATGCCGCCCACCACCAGAGAGATACAGGCTACCAGAATGAGCTGCCGGTTGGTGGCGCTGGCCAGATCCTGCATCTGCCGGGCCTTTTCAAGCAGATCTTGGCTCTTGTAGGTGAGGGTGCTGCCCTCCGGCAGGGACAGGCGGGCGTTTAAAATGTCCGCGGTCTGTTTTCCGGCGTTTGTCATGCTGTCCGTGTTCACGGCCTTGACCGCCACGCTCTGGGGCTCGTCAAACTGGAAGACGATGGGCCAGGCGCGGTTCGGGATGAAGACCCCGCCGCCGGTGCTGGTGGCGCCGCTGTTAACGGAGTTATAGTAGTCCTGGATGGTGTCATAGGTTGGGGTAAAGGCCGACCCCTGCATGACCACGCCGATCACCACAAAGGGCTCCCCCATGATCTCGAGGGTCCTGTCGAGGGGGCTGGAGTCCGGGAAGAGAATCTTGGCCGCCGTATCGTCGAGGATGACCACCTTGCGGCAGAGGTCGTAGTCGCTCTGCACAAAGCTCCGGCCCCGGAGGAGGCTGTAGCTGAAGACATTGAAATAGTCCGCGTCCACGCCCAGGACGCGCCCGCTGTCCAGCGGCAGATTCCCGTTGAAGACGGAGTTGTTGATATAGCGGGAGGTGAAGAGGGAGACGGCGCTGACCTCCCGGAGTTTTCCGATCTCGTCTTTGACATCCTGAGTGATTACGGGGATGCCGGAGGGGAGCGTGTAGTAGGAGAGGTCGATGGGATAATCGCCGTCATAGAGCTGCACGGTGACAGAGTTGTTGCCCGCGCCGATGAGGTTCTGTTTGATCTGCTCGTTGGTGCCCTGGATGGTAGAGACGATGGCGATGATGGCCGCGATGCCGATGATGATGCCGAGCATGGTGAGGCCCGAGCGGAGCTTGTGCGCCCAGATGCCGTGGAAGGCAAGCCTGATGTTTTCTAACATGCGCCCACCCCCTAGTAGTAGCCGTAGAACGTGTTCGGGTCAACCACCTGGGTCTTGACACCCGCTCTGGCGTTCTTGTCGTAGGCAAAGGCGATGTTGTCGTCCAGACTCAGTCCGGTCAGGATCTGGTAGTAGGTGCCGTAGACCAGTTTGCCCAGCGTGACGGGGCGCTGCTCCAGGCGTCCGTCCGCCCCCGCCACGAAGACATAGGCGCTGCCGTCCGTGTCCTGGCGGATGAAGGGCTTGTCCAGGAAAATTTGATTCCCCGGCTGAATCGCGCCGGACAGACTTAAGCTGACGCCGCTGCCCGCCACGAGGCCCGCGCCCGCCGGGACATAGAGTTTAAAGGGGTAGTAGCTCACATTCATGTTGCCGGCGCCGCTGTAGTAGGAGCCCTGAAGCGGCATGTCGCCGATCTCCACAACAGTCCCCGTCAGCTGGTTGCCGGTGTTCCAGTCGGAGATGCCGACCTCCTGGCCGAGGGTGATGGTGTCCAGATCAAACTCGCTGAGCTGACCCAGAATGTAATAGCCGCCCCCGCCGGAGACGGAAAACAGGGGGATGCCGTTGCTCTGCGCCGTCTCCACATCGACAAGGTTTGTGACGGTGCCGTCGATCTTGGCGTTGACGGTGCCGCTCTCCAGGAGCTTTGCGGTGGTCATGTGGTCAATCTGCTTCTGCCTCAAATCGAGCTGCATGCCGTTGAGCGCGAAGACCATGTCCCGATACATCTGCCTGATCTCGGCGGCCGTCAGGCCCGGGCCGGGAGGCGGCGTGGGGGCCGGAGTGGGTGAGGGAGACGGGCTCGGCGAGGGCTCGGGGCTGGGGCTCTCTCCGGGAGAGGGGGACGGCACATAGGGGTCATAAGGGGCCAGGCTGCTGTCCAGAATGGTCTGGAACGAAAAGCCCCCGTCGGTCTCGAAAGTCATGAGCCAGGTGCAGTAGAGCGTCCCGTCGAAGACGTTGCCCGCGCGCATCTCCAATGCGACATAGACGGGAGCGGTCTTCTCCCGGAGGGCGTAGTCCACGAGGAAGTCGCTGGCGATGGTGGCCCCGGAGGTGATGAAGTAGCGGAAGGGGTCGCCCTGGGTTCCGGCGCCGGCATAGGGCACGGAATCTTTATTGAGCAGCCGAATGGGCTCCGGCGCGAGGGGGGCTTCGGTCGGCTCGGGGCTCGGGTCGGGGCTCAGGCTCGGGCTGGGCGTTTCCGTCACCTCGGCGGCCAGCAGCTTGACGGGCAGGCCCGTTTGGCCTGCTGTGGCGGCGAGAGGGGCAAGGGGATTATAGTTGCCGAGGACTGAGGCGTATTTCTTCTTGAAGGCGTTAACCTCGGCCTGCTTGGCTTTGATGTCGTTCTGGGCAATTTGGATGCTCAGCTCCTGGGCCTGGGACTGCAGGGAGAGGAGCGTGGTGTCATAGACCAAAAGCGGCGTACCCACGGTGACCTGCTGCCCCTCCTGCACCAGAATTTCCTCCACGGTGTCCTGGTCGGAGACATACACATTCTGGGACACGTCGGCGCTGACGGTGCCATAGGTCGTGGACTGATCCTGATACCAGGTCATGGCCACGTTCTGGACGGAGATCACGTTGACCACGATGCGGGACTGTGAGACGCGGTACCAGGCGAAGACCCCGCCCACAATGACCCCAGCCGCCACGGCGCAGGCGATAAAGACTTTCAGGCCCCGGTTGAGTTTTTTCTTAGTCCTCATACCAGACCTCCTCGCCTTGTGGGGCGCCTCCGTATTGCGGGGCGGGATCATATTGCGGGGCGATGTGGGCATCGCCCCCTACGGTGTCGCGCGGCGGGGCGTCGGGGACGCCGCGCCCTGCGGGTTCCCAGGCGCCGGCGGCCGGCTCCGTGAGCCGCCCGTCCAGGATGTGCAGAATGCGGGAGGCGCGCCGGGCCACGGCGAGTTCGTGGGTGATCATGATGATGGTCACGCCGTCCGCGTGCAGCTCGTCGAAAATCTCCATGAGCTGGTCGCCGGAGGCGGTGTCCAGCGCGCCGGTGGGCTCGTCCGCCAAAAGCAGGCGCGGCCTGTGGATGATGGCCCGGGCCACGGCCACCCGCTGCTGCTGCCCGCCGGAGAGCTGCCCGGGGCGGAAGTGGATGCGATCCTCCATCCCCATGCGGGTGAGCGCTTCCCGCGCCCTGGCGCGGCGCTTCTCCCGGCGGACGCCGGCGAAGAGCAACGGCAGGGCCACATTGTCCAGGGCGTCGTATTCGCTGAGGAGGTTAAAACTCTGAAAGATGAAGCCCAGCTTTTCGTTGCGCAGCGCCGCCAGGGCGTTGTCGTCCAGGCGGCCCACATCCCTGCCGTCCAGGCTGTATGTGCCGGCGCTGGGGCTGTCCAGACAGCCCAAAATATTCATCAGCGTGCTCTTGCCGCTGCCGGAGGGGCCCATGATGGCCAAATACTCCCCCTCCTCCACGCGGAGGCACACGTCTTTCAAAGCGGGCACAGGGATCGTGCCCGCTATATAGTCTTTGCAGACGCCGGATAACTCAATTAACATGGTATGTACCTCAGCGCATGTTGGAGCCGGTGGCGGGGGGCATCGGCATCGGCACCGGGGCGGAGGTGACCTGCGGCGCGGAGGTATATGCCGGCAGATCCGAGCCTGTGCCGCCGCCCTCCGGATAGCCCGGCCCCACGTTGACCCCTCCCCCGCCGGGCAAAACCTCCCCGCCGCCGGGCAGGGTCTCTGCGGGAGTGGGCAGGGTGTTGGCGGCGTTGCTGTCCCGGGTGACGCTGCGGCCCGGGGTCAGTGCGGGGTCGGGGAAGGCGATCTCGTCATCCAGCGCGAGGCCGGAGAGAATCTCATAGCGCTGGTTTGCCCCGTCATAGGCCCCCAGTGTGAGCGCCCGCTTCTCCAGGTGATCCCGGCTGTCCGCGGCCCAGACATAGGCGTTGCCGCTGCCGGTGTAGGCAGTGCCGTCGTCGCCGACGATGTAATATTCCATGAGCCAGATGCCTGTGCTGTTCTGGTCGGTGACGGGCTCTATGTACACGTGCTGCCCCAGGAGAAGGCCCTCGGAGCTGTCCAGCTCGACGTAAAAATTATAGCTGGTGGAGGTGGTCATCGTATTACTGCCGACGCCGCCGTAAATCATGCCGCTGCTGCTGTTCCCCGTGACGGGGTTCTCCGTGTCGATGGTTGAGACCTTGCCGATCCAGGTCTGGTCGTTGTTCACCCGGGAGCGGATCGTGACCGCCGTGCCGATGGGGAGGCTGGCGACATTCATCTCGTTGATCTGGCCCATGATCCGGAATTCCCCGGCGGCGATGATGACCATGTAGGCGGGTTGCGAGCCGTCAGGATTTGTCTGTCCGGAGGCGGGGTCGGTGATGGACTGCACCGTACCGGCCATTGTGGAATAGACGACGGCATTGTCGATGCTGTCGCTGAGCTTTACGCGATCCTTCTGCTTCTGCTGGAGGTTAAAATCGTCCTGCTTGAGCTGAATCTGGAGGCTCTGGATCTGGAGGGTATAGTTCAGCTTGTCGGCGGCTGTGGTGGCCGCCTTGAGGAGTTTTTGCAAGTCGGCAATATTGGCCTGGAGCTGGGTCATGCCGCTCTGGGCGCGGGCGATGTCCAGATCCATCTGATCCAGATCCAGTTTCTGCTGGGCCGTGTCGTAGGAGAAGAGGGCCTGTCCCACGGTGACTGGATCCCCCACCGCGACAAAGGCCTCGCCCAATACGCGGCTCGAATCCAGCTGCACATTCAGGGTGTCCTGGGGTTCCACGCGCCCGGCGTAGCGGTTCTGGAGGCCGCCGGAGAGCCCCAGGATGTCGCTGACTTTGGAGACCGGCACGGGCGGCAGGTTCGAACTCGGCCCCCCGCGCAGCAGGAACCAATACGCGGCAAAGGCTCCGGCCGCCACGGCCAGAAACAGAAACGTAAAGATCAGGGCCCGTTTTTTACCTCTGCTCATAGCGCTTCCTCCGAGTTTGGTGAGGGTAATACCAGTTGTTGGGGAACCGACGGACAGGATTACCAATATATTGTTGTATTGTATAACATTTCTCCTGAGGTTTCAAGTAGGAAAACAAGAAAAAACTATATTATTTGTGTGATTTTACGACAAAATTTATAAAAAAATAGGGTCAAGGGCTTGACAGGGGCATTTTAGATGACTCCTTCAGTCAGCGCAAGGCCGGCGCTGCCAGCTCCCTCAATTCAGCGCAAGGGCAGCACTGAGAGGGAGCCACGGCGCCGCCCCGCTTTTTTGTGCACTAGCTTTGTTGCACAGCGGCTCCCTCTATGAGGGAGCTGTCAGCGCGCCGTCCGCTGACTGAAGGAGTTATGCAATGCCTTTGTCAAGCCCTTGACCTCATCGGTTCACTTCCGGAATGTCCGTTCTGCCCAGCAGATAGTCGATGGACACGTCGAGATAGTCGGCGATTCTGATCAGATTTTGCCACGTGGGCGTTTTCATGCCGTGACAATACTCCCCCATTAAACCTTGTGATATGCCGGTTTCTTTCGCGACCCTATAGGGTGTAATTTTTTTGCTTTGTATAAAGCTCACAAAAATATCCATGAACATTTATATATCTCTCCAATCTTTCGCAATTGAGAAATAAAATGTTGACTATTCCTCAATTGCGTAGTATAATATAAATATGACGACCTGAAACCAATTTTGAAAGGATAACCCTATGAGTTACATCGATGACATTTTTGCGAGGCTGGATATACAGCATCTCCGGGAATTCCTGCTGCACGGCGTGGAGTGTGTGGAAATCAACCCTCTGGGCTACAAGCAGCGGCTCCAGGAGGCGTGGGAACCGGTAAGCGCGGTGCTTAGAAGCCGTTTCCCCGAGCCCGAAGAATATGAAAAAATTACAGATGAAGTCCAACATTACGCGTCCGTTACGGAAGACGTCTCCATGGAGATCGGCCTGAAATGCGGCGCGATTCTGGCCGCGCAACTGCTGGGCGGATGAACTGGGTCTTGCCCGTCATTGCGCGCGCAGCGAAGCAATCCAGAAGGGTTGATAATTTTAAAGTCTCTGGATTGCTTCGTCGCCTTGCTCCTCGCAATGACGGAAGAAATACGCCTACTCCACAATTCCGCTGTCGCCGCCGATGTGCGAGATCACATAGGGGGTCGTCTGATAGACATAGTAGTTGAGCCAGTTGGTGTAGAGCAGCTGAGCGTGGGCCCGCCAGCGGACGACAGGGGCGCGCGTGGGGTCGTTGTCGGGAAAATAGTTCTCCGGCGGCGCGATGGGAAGGCCGCGGTCAATATCCCGGCGATACTCCAGCCCCAGGGTCTCCGGGTCGTACTCCGGGTGGCCGGTGATGAAGAATTGCCGGTTATCCGCGCTTTTGACGGCAAAGACCCCGGCGGTGTCCGAGACCGCCAGCAGTTCCAGCGCCGGGTTTTGGGCGATGTCCTCCGCCCGGATCTCCGTATAGCGGGAATGGGGGGCGTAAAACACGTCGTCAAACCCCCGGAAGAAGGGGGAGTTCGGTTTCAGAATTTTGTGCTCAAATACGCCGAACACCTTCTGATCCAGGCTGTATTTGGGCACACCGTAGTGGTAGTAGAGTCCCGCCTGGGCCCCCCAGCAGATGTGCATGGTGCAGTGCACATGGAGCTTTGACCAGTCCATGATGTCACAGAGTTCCGGCCAGTAGTCCACATCCCGGAAATCCAAATTCTCCACGGGCGCGCCGGTGATGATGAGTCCGTCGTAAAAGCGGCGACGGATCGCGTCCAGGTTGGTATAGAAGGCGGAGAGATGTTGTTCATCGACATTGCGCGCGCTGTGGCTGAAGGTGTGCAGGAGCTCCACCTCCACCTGCAGCGGGGAGTTGGAGAGTTTTCGGAGGAGCTGGGTCTCCGTCACGATCTTTGTGGGCATGAGGTTCAGGAGCAGCAGTTTGAGCGGGCGGATGTCCTGGTGCATGGCCCGGCGCTCGGTCATGACAAAGATGTTTTCCCGCTCCAGTGTGGCCCTTGCGGGCAGAGAATCGGGGATCTTGATCGGCATGGGGAAGCCTCCTTTTTGTTTGTTCCGCCCTTACCGTCATTATAAAGGCTTTTCCCCTCAAAAGCAAGGCCGGGTACGGAATTGGAATCGAATTGGAATTGGATTGGGATTCGCTGTTGAAAATCCCCGGTTTTTGTGTTATAATGAAAAAACAGCATGAGGTGGGGGTGCGCGCTTGAAACGGGGCAAGATATCCAACAACGTGATCCGGCGGCTGCCGCGCTATCTGCAACAGATGGAGGATCTCGCCAAAAACGGCGTGGATCACATCTCCTCCAAGGCGCTCGGCCGTCAAATGGGGCTGACTCCCTCCCAGATCCGGCAGGACTTTAGTTGCTACGGGGAGTTCGGTCAGCAGGGCTGGGGGTACAGCGTCCCCTATCTTCGGGAGCAGATTTCGGCCATTTTGGGCATGAAGCGGGGTTACCGGCTCATCCTCGTGGGCATCGGCAATCTGGGCCACGCGCTGCTCAAAAATTTCGGCTTTGAGCGTTATGGCTTCACTCTGGCGGGCGCTTTTGACGTGAATCCGGAGTTGGTGGGCACTGAACTCAGCGGCCTGCGGGTCGCGCACATCGACACGCTGGAGGAGTTTCTAAAAATGGAGGCGGTGGACATCGCCGTTTTGACCGTGCCGGGCGACGCCGCGGACGCCACCGCCAAACAGCTCGCCCGCTGCGGTGTGCGCGCCATCTGGAACTTTACAAACACGGAGCTGGCGGTCTCCCGGAAAGGTACCCTCGTGGAGAACATCCATTTTTCGGACAGTTTATTGAGCCTGAGCTATTTTTTGACCGAAAGTTTAGACGCAACGTAGGGGCCGCCCCCTTGGGCGCCCCGCAATCCCTGGGGGTTCCCTATAGAGCGGGTCGCCGAGGGCGGCGGCCCCTACAGGACATACCCCCCATTGATTCCCGATGATCGGAGACTCCTATGAAAAAGAAACGCCTGATCGCGCTCATTTTATCCCTGCTGCTGGCCGGCGGCGGCGTGGCCTATGCCGTCACCGCCGGAACGGCGAGTGACCCGCTCGTCTCCCTGAGCTACGCCCTGGGCCTCTATACCCAGAGCGCCCTCAATCAGGCCAACACCGCCATCAACAACGCCCTGAGCCCGATTCGGAATTCCGCGGCGGCTGTGGCGGGGGGAAATACCGGCAGCTTCCAGACCTATAGCTTTCAGGCCGGGGGGAGCGTCAATCTCACATTGGGCGGCTCGCTTACGCTCCTATCCGGCTCTGCGCGGCTGACTGTCCGCACGGGGGAAGTGATCAATGTCAGCACCGGCGTTGTCACCGCCTCCGGCTCACAGCTTGCGGTTGGCAACCGCTATCTGGGGGCGGAGGGCAGCTCCGCCGCCGTGACTTTTCTGAGCGACGGCAGGGCCGCGTTGGACGGCGGCGCCCAAGTCGTCAGCGCGGGCGGACAGGCGCCCGTTTTCAGCGACGTGCCGGTCACCCACTGGGCCTACGACTATGTGACGAAGCTCGCCTCTCTGGGCCTCGTCAACGGCGTGGGCAACGGCAAATTCAATCCGGACGCCCAGATTACCCGGGGCGATTTTGTCACGATTTTGGGCAGACTTCAGGGCATTGACCCGACCCAATATATGGGCGCGTCATTCTCGGACGTGAGCGCCACGGCCTACTACGCCCCCTCTATCGCGTGGGCCAGCGCGAGCGGCCTCGTCAACGGCTACGGCGACGGCACTTTTGCCCCGACCGCGCAGATCACCCGCCAGGAGATGGCCACGATCATCGCGCGCTACGCGGCCTTTGACAATAGGCCCCTGCAGGACGGCAGTTCCTCCGCAAGGTTCGCGGACGACGGGGCGATCGCCTCCTGGGCCTCGGCGGCGGTGTACAGCGCCCGCGTGGCGGGGCTCATCAACGGAAAGGACAGCAACAAATTTGACCCGGCCGGCAACGCGACAAGGGCCGAGATCTGCGCGATTATCGCAAGGTATATCGGGTAAAATATTGTATCGCTAAAAGCAAGCTAATAGAAAACATTTTGAGGGTTAACTTATGTCAGAGCTCATTGCGGCCCTGGCCACCGCCCCAGCGCCCTCCGCCATCGGCGTCCTGCGCCTCTCGGGGCCGGGGGCCATCGGCGCGGCGGAAGCCGTGTTCCGGGCCAAAAACGGGAAAAAACTCAGCGATACGGAAAGCAAAAAGCTCGTCTACGGCGGGCTTTTTGCACGTGACGGCGCGCTCTTGGACAGTTGTCTGTGTACGGTCTCCCGCGCCCCGCACAGCTACACGGGGGAGGACACGGCGGAGTTCTTCTGCCACGGCTCCCCCGTGGCGCTGGCCCAGGGGCTTTTGGCGTGCTTTGCCGCCGGGGCGCGGCAGGCTCTGCCGGGAGAGTTTACCAAGCGGGCCTTCTTGAATGGGCGCATGGATCTGACCCAGGCGGAGGCGGTGGCCGATCTCATTGAGGCCGCGACGCCGGAAGCCGCGCAAAATGCCGCCGGACAGCTCAGCGGCGCGATTTTTCGCGCCGCTGAGGGGGTGTACGCCGCCCTGCGGGACATCTGCGCCCACTTCCACGCCGCCCTCGAGGAGGACGACACCGCCCCCTTCTCCCTCCTCGATTACGCCCCCGCGTTGGAGGGCGCGGAGCGGGATCTCTCGCGCCTGCTGGAGGGTTCTGCGCGGGGGAGCGTTCTCAAAGACGGGATCCGGGCCGCGATCATCGGCAGGCCCAATGTGGGAAAATCCTCGCTGCTCAACGCGCTTTTGGGCTATGACCGCGCCCTTGTCACGGAACTGCCTGGCACGACCCGGGACACCGTTTCCGAGCTTTTGCGCCTCGGCGGTGTGCTCCTGCGCCTAACGGATACCGCCGGCCTGCGCGAAACGTCTGACCCTGTGGAGCGCGCGGGGGTGGAGCGGGCGCGTGCCGCGGCGAAAGGCTCCGCGCTCGTCCTCGCCGTCTTTGACGGCAGCGAGCCGTTCGGCTTCGGCGACCGGGAGACGATTTGCGCCGCGCGGGAGGCGAAATACGCCGTCGCCGTGATGAACAAGGCCGATCTGCCTCAGAGACTCGATTTGGCCGAATTACAGGCGGAGTTTTCGCATATTTGTCCCGTCTCCGCCCTGCGCGGGGAGGGCCTGGAGGCGTTGGCCGGCGTTGTGGCGGGGCTATTCC
>Ga0209629_10000861_pt1 | contig 17883 bp, 24 predicted proteins | sample TergutCu122P5_FD_187286 | JGI IMG/M metagenome (GOLD analysis project Ga0209629, IMG submission 187286) | Cubitermes ugandensis P5 segment gut microbial communities from Kakamega Forest, Kenya - Cu122 P5 (SPAdes) (version 2) | ecosystem: Host-associated > Arthropoda: Insects > Digestive system...
ATCCTCCTCCTCCTCCTCAAAACAATCTTCAACGTCGCTAGCCTCAGCACCTGATTCTGAGTCAGTGTCAGCAACCAGAATTTCACTGATGACTTTCTCCTCAAGTTTGATTTTTTTTCCTGGCCATTGCTAGCAACTACAACAGTCTGCCTTATTTAGTTTCCTCTATATGACTGGGTACAGTTGCAGTTGTTGTATGCCGGCCATGTCCTGATGGAAAACGTATCATAGGTATTGTTCCCGGGTGAAGGCGGAGCTCGAACTCTGGTTAAGATCTGGCTGTGAAGGACTGCTGGCTCTGACAATAACCATCATACAAAGTATATAGATTTTATTGTGAGCAAGTAATGGAGTTACAAGGAGGGTGAGAACTCAGGTGGTTGGTAATCTACCCTGGTGAAGGCTTAGTGGTCCTGACTGCTGGATGTCTGGTGAAGAACTACTGTATTCTGTGTTAGAAGCGATTGTTGTGAACACAGAATGTGTGGAAAATTTGGGGCTAATTGCCGTCCAGAGTTCTCATATTCCTGAACTTTGTGCCGTGCGTGATTGTGCTCCAGCATGACATCCAGTCATAAGGTGCACTTTGACACAGGCACAGTTCGGGTTACATTAGTCATCACATGTCATTGAATAGACATGTTATCTTCAACGTAAATTATGCAGTATGCGAACCATACAGCAACACATATATGCAATTAATCAATAAAAAGACATAATGCATGTCAATTATACAACACCTCCCCCCTTAGTGAAAAGCCATTTTACACCTTAAATGGCTTGGGGTGAGCACCATTAAAAATGAGACTTGGCTACTCGAGGACGTAGGGTCCTCTTGGGTGATTGAGAAGTGGCATCTGTCACATTTAAGCTGTCGTTATTGTTTTTGATATTAATATTGACGGTGCTTCCCTGGTCACCCGATCCAGCAGTATATGACACATCGGCAGGCGTAGCAGGTACCTCCTTTTTACAAAACCAAACAGTTGTCCATTGCCATGTGTATGTATATAGCTTGTACAACAAATAGATTGAAACAACACTCACTACAAGAAATAGTAAAACAGAATGGGTATCACGATATACTACATGGTTGTTCCTCCCTTCCTGTTCTTTCACGTCCTCCAACAAATCTGACACTGTCTTGCTAGCATACTTTAAATCATTCAGGTGAGAAACAGTTTTTCTGTAAGTTAGATCCACGGTCAGTTCACTGAGATTAACTCGAATACCTAACTCTTCACAACAGTCATATTGGAGAGTAACCTAGGATAAGAGGTCTCCCTTTATTTGTGTACTGATGTTACCAACCATGGAGCTACCATAGAGTATGGCAGTAGTGCCATATTCCTTACAGCCTGGGTGTACCTGTAATTCACCCACTCCTTTTAAACTAACATCCACAGGATGTTCGTCATGACAGAATATGGTTATGGTATCAGAGTGGGGAGCAAAGTAAATCCATGTGTTGTTTGCAAGTTGGGTCTACACGGTATGAGAGAGTCTCACCAATCTAGTATCACACACACTGAGGGAAGGGTTTCTCTCTTATGAAGCATCAGCACTGCACATGATTCCACAGTAGTGGTGGATAGTAGTATATGTTGGTGTTTGCACACATATTGGCCTGTTTCCTGCACCTTGCACTGAGCTAACTCGTTTTCCTTCATAGTAAAATAATATTGTCTAGCTCTATCTAGGCATAGTACAGATTCACCTATGTCTGTATATAAGAAACTGTTTTGATTCGTATGTACAGGTATGGGAATCATCCTCACTAACGGTACGGATATCACATATCCCAACCGTTCCCTGTAGATGTATACGTGTATATCGCAGAATTGGTATATGGTGTGAATGTAATCCTTACCCAACGGGAAGGGAAAGGTGGTGTCAGAGGGAAATGAGGGACTGCTGTTCCTCAGGGCATCCAATAGTAAGGTGAGTAATGCCACATGTGGCGGTAGTGTTCCTTTCTGTGCGTCCGCAATGCTGTCTACTAGAACCTCAAGCATTTGCCGGATGGCGTGCGAGGCGTCTAAAGCCTTGGCTATATGATCCTCTATCGTAATTTTAAGGGAGAGTAGGTAGGTGGCATTTTCTATCTGTGAGCTGAAGGTCGTTACATACTTCTGTAGTTGACTTAACCCTTCTCTCATCTTCCTCTCATTATATTCTATGTCTGTTCAGTTGTTGTTTCACAAGTTGTGTTAGAACGGTAGAACCCTGTTCAAAACGCTCTATCTGGTCATGATAATACTGTGCATTTTCATCATCCGTAGTTCCAAACAGTGTCTTACTAATTTTACCTACAAAATTAAATAATCCTCTTTTGTATCTCCTGTTATCTTCTCCTCTCTGCACAATGTCTGACAACAATTTCTGTGTATTTCTTATCTGCTGAAGTCTACGGGCCATGGTGTCACCAAAGTGGCTACATGCAGTCCTGTTTTTAACAATCGGTCTAGAACGTATCCTGTCTATATAGTGAAGATATCGTTCAAGGTCGGTGGTCTCGCTAGTTGTCATCTGTGTAGGGACATACATTACTACTGTTCACGCAGTGGTCAATAGGGTGGCGTGACCCAGATCCTCAAAATAGACACCACGTGATTCTTGATAAATGCCCAGTTCATAACCGGGATTTCCCACTGCCTTTCTAAGAAATGTCCAAATGACTAGCGTGACAAGTTCAGACTTTATCTGTAACAAGACAAACACGCAGTGCTTACTATCTCCTCTCATCCAATAGAACGGTTTCAGGCATTTAATGTGTACCTTTGTTCATTTGCGACCCTTGGTTATGGTAGCATTACCTTATCAATCTCAGTTATAGTGTAAGGTCCGATCCATTGTGCCTTCAACTTGCGCGATCTACCACGGCGTACTGTTTCATAAAAAAGTAACACTTTATCTCCTACCTGCAATTTCAGTGCCCTCACCATCTTATCATAGTGTTCTTTACTTTTACCTTTGCTCGCAGTTAGGTTCTTGTGAGTTTGCTGGTGAACTGTCTGCAGTCGGCTTCTCAGTCCACAGACATAGTCATCATAATTATATTGAGGTTCGGGTGGTCCCTTTAAAGCGGAGGGTAGGGCGGAGGGGTGTCCAAACAACAACTCAAAAGGAGTAAATCCAGTAGCGGAGTGCTCAGTTGTATTGTACATGTAAGTCGCAAAAGTGACCCACTGATCCCAGTTGGTCTGGTCCTCTTTCACATAGTGTCTGAGGTACTCAGCCAACACACGGTGACTCCGCCCAATACTTCCTTGTGATTCAGGGTGAAACACAGTGGACTGGATTTTCTTAATCTTAAGAATCTTGCAGGTGTTCTTAAATACTTCACTAATAAAGTTGGCACCTTGATCATTTTGTAGGATTGGAGGTGTGCCATATGTTAGTACTGCTTTCTCCATGAAAGCTCTGGCCACCATTTCGGCGTCTTGTTGACCGATAGGTACGGCCACTACATATTTGCTAAGGTCGTCTTGAAATGTCAGAATGTATTTATTATTCCCCTGTGTCACAGGTAATGGACCTACCATGTCTAGGTAGCATTTCTCAAAAGGGCATTCCACAGTTGTCGTTATTTCCGTGGGTGCCATGCGTTTGGGAGTTAGGATCTTGTTTACCTGACAGCTTCTACATTGCTTCACATATTCTTTGACCTCCTGCTTCATGTTTGGCCAAGTATAGTGTGACCTAATTGCGCAGTATGTTTTATTCATTCCCCTATGACCGCCTACAGGAGAATCATGAAATTCATACAGGATCTCCTTTCTCTTATTCTCATCTGATTGGTCCTTGACTCTACTGATGCTGCCTATCCTACTCAGGGCGTCGTCATTAGGGTTTAGTGCTCCACGTCTGTGTATGATCTCATAATTGTACTCTGCCATCTGAATTCTCCATCGCATTAGTCGTGATCCCGAGTCCTTGACATTCATGACCCACACCAGTGGTTTATGGCCACTGACTACCTTAAATCTCCGTCCATATAGGTATGGCCTAAAATACGAGGGTTATCAAGAAAGTAAGTTCCGTTTGCGAATATTGCTGCTCCAGCATGGCGGTCACGATGGTGCGCATGCATGCCGAGTTTTTTTATTCTTTGTCAAGGCACGGACGCAATTTGCAGACATTTGAACAGTGTTTATGCATCATGCCGTGTGTTTATAATGTTTAAGAAAATTGAGAATCCCGCCGCATGTGAAATGTGGTCTGTAATCCGTTTCATGAATGCAAAGAACATGAAACCGGCTGAAATTCATCGCCAACTTTGTGACGTGTATGGAGAACATACCATGAGTAGTTCAATGGTACAGAGATGGGTGCAACTGTTTAATGAAGGACGCGAAAATGTGCATGATGATCCGCGGAATTGGCTGACCGTCTGTGGTGAATGAAGATTTGGTGTGTGCAGATGAAGAGAAGATTAGAGAGAACAGACGATTCACCATTACGTCACTTTCCCTGCATTTTTCTCAAATTTCACAGTCACTTCTTCATGAAATTGTGTCTGATGAACTTGGGTTTCGGAAATTGTGTGCATGCTGGGTGCCGAAGATGCTAACGGAAGAACACAAATTGAAAGGCAGGCCAGTGCGTTGGGCTTTCTGACACGATACAGTGAGGAAGGCGATAACTTATTGAGCCGTTTAGTCACAGGGGACGAGACATGGGTGTCGCACACAACCCCTGAATTGAAGCAGCAGTCCATGGAGTGGACAAAGACGAAATTCAAGCAGACCACTTCAACTCGGAAGATCATGTGCACAGTGTTTTGGGACAGAAAAGGCATTCTGCTTGTGGACTTCTTGCCTCAAGGCTCCACAATCAATGCAGGTGTCTATTGCGACACATTTAAAAAATTGCATCATGCGATCCAGAATAAGTGACATGGCATGCTTAGCCGGGGAGTTGTGATGATTCATGACAACGGCCACCCACACACTGCCGCCGCAACGCAAAATCTCATCACGACATTTGGCTGGGAACAATTTGATCATCCCCGTACAGCCCAGACTTAACGCCAAGTGATTTTCATTTGTTCCTGCATCTTAAATCCTTCCTTGTTGGCTGGCGGTTCCACGACGACAATGAGGTCAAAGAAGCCATTACCACTTGCTTTGCATCACAGGCGGCATCATTCTACAATGAAGGGATACAAAAACTGGTGCAATGCTATGACAAGTGCCTCAACAATGGTGGAAACTATGTTGAAAAGTAGTGTACGGGGTGTACATCAAATGGCAATATACATGGTTTGTAATATATTCTTGTTTTTTTCCTAATAGCCCATCGGAACTTACTTTCTGGATAACCCTGTACTTGGTGGCCCATACTATAGCGAGCAGTTCCTTTTCGCTAGTAGTGTATTGGGTTTTGGTGCTATTTGGACCCTGGCTAGCATATGCTACAGGTAAGTCTTTCCTAATTGGTCCCTGTGGCAATACAGCGCCCAGTCAACAATTACTGGTGTTGGTTGTCAGGATAAACTCTTTTGAAAAATCAGGGTACTGCAAAGTGGGATGACTAATCAGCTTGGATTTTAGATGCTGAAAAGCGCTCTCTTGTATTTTGATCCTCTCAAACTTAGCATCCTTTTTTAGGAGTTTGTACAGGGGTGATGCGATTTGACTGCAATTCGGAATAAACTGTCTATAATAGCTGATCATGCCACAGAAAGTTTTTAGTTGTTTTGTGTTGGTGGGTGTGGAGAACTGTTCAATTGCTGCTACCTTTTGAGGGTCTGGCCTTACTCTTGCCTCTGTTAGTTGGTGACCTAAGTAATTTACGTCCTTTCGGAGAAACTCACATTTATCGGGTTGCAACTTCAGTCTGTAAGTTTGCAATCTCTCCAGCACTTCTCGCAACTTTGTATTGTGGTCTGCCAATGATTTGGCATAAATGACGATATCATCCAAATACACAAAACAAAGAGTACCGGTTAGTCCACCTAATACAGAGTTCATCATTTTCTGGAAAGTAGCAGGGTCCATTTTTAATCCAAAGGGGAGTCTGCGGTATTCCCAATGGTCCTGTTTGGTACTAAAAGTGGTCTTCGGTACCTCTCCGAACTCTAATTCGATCTGATGATAGCCCATCACCATATCAAGGCATGTGAAATACTTGGACTGACCTAACTGATCCAGTATTTCGGTGATGTCGGGTAAGGGGTAGGCATCCCCAATAGTTTTCTCGTTCAGCTTACGAAAATCTACCACCATGCGCCATTTTCTTTTCCCGTCTGGACCCGCCTTCTTTGGTACTACCAGGAGGGGGCTGTTCCATGGGGAATCACTTTTCATAATAATGCCTTCCTCAAGTAATTGTTGCACTTGTCGGTCTGCCTCCTCCTTCTGACTCTCAGGTAATCGGTAGGGTCATGTATTTACTGGTGTAACTTCAGGCTCCAACGGTATAGTGTGCCTGGCTGCGTTTGTGGAACTTAATTTATCCCCTGGTAAGTAAAACACGTCTTGATAATCAAAACATAATTCAAGGAGTGACTTTCTCTCCTCGTCATTGAGGTGGTCGGTTCTCAACCTGTCTACAACTCTCTCTCTTCTACTGAGACTCTGGTCACCCCTGTCCTTGTTTTGTTCTGTAAAGCCTATCACTGCGGCCTCATCTTTATCGTTATCTTCTAGCTCTATTAGTTGCACTTCAGGATTGGGTATCTCTACCTCCTTCTCCCTAGCGTTGAGAATGCTGGTGATGATGTGACCATTGTTCACCTTGACTAGACTCTCTGCCAAATATACTCCTGTGATTATTTCTGATCTTTCTACTAGGCCCTCTCTCACACGTGATTCTACATTCACCGGCAGTTGTACTATTGTTTCAGATATAGCTGGAAGGGTTAGCCTGTCTACCCTTCTGTCCTGGGGCGTTTCACTTCCCGATCCCAGTAGGTGTCCTAACTTCTTGTGCACGGTAATCCCTTCATACTGGAAAGTCAGTAATCTCTCCCTATAGCAGATGTGGGCTTGCATCACTTTAAAAAAATCATGTCCTAATATCCCATCCTCTTTTAGGTCTACCTGTTGACTCACTAACTGGAAACTATAGGGGATATCTAATCCATCTGCTCTTATCCAAGTTTCTATACTGCCATGGGTCTCAAGGATCGACCCGTCTATACACTTGACACGTACTCGGTCCCTTTATTCAAACTCGGCTGTCCCTAGCAGCTTTTTACTTTTCACCAGGCTAATGTCTGCTCCACTATCCACCAAAAAATATAGTTTATCCCCCTTGTTCACGTCTAGCTCCAAGCTCCAATCACATCGTTCTCTATTTACGCTGCCTACTGAGTGGAGGCGACGGTCGGGTGGCTGCTCTCCGCCAGTCTTAACTCACTTCCTGATATGATTGTCGCTGTTTTCCCTTCTTCACGGCGGTTTCCGACAATTTCAGGCTAAGTGCCCCTTCACACCACACCGAAAACAAGTAGTTTGGCTTATTACTCCAAACCCGCCAGCTACAATTGGATTTACTCGTGCTTCTCCTTTACTTCGCGAGTAGCACTTATTAGTGGAGTGACCCAGCTTACCACAATAACTGCATCTCAGTGCAGAAATTCCTTCTGAGCGGTACCTGTCTTGTTTCAACGTTATAGCGCTCTCCTCTACCAGTGCTGTTTCTGCTATTTCATCAAAGTTTTGATAGTTTCAGCTCTGAACTATGGTCTGAATTTGATCGGAAGCTAGTCCTTGGATAAAACAAATATTGCGCAGCCTATTGGACAGGTGTAGTATGCCTTCTCTTGCCCCCTCACTGCAGTTCAGTAACGCAGCTTCGCGAAACTGTGACCCTAGTGTCTGAATTTTTTTGGATCCAGTACATCACTCGCTCGTCCTTTCCTTGTCTGGCTTTGAAAAGTTGGCTAGCGTGATAGTCTAAATTCCGTTTCTCTATCTATGAATTTTGTAAGAATTCTGTGAGTTCTGCCCAGCTATCAAGATTTCTATGACTAATTGCTCTCCTTGGTTCGCCACTGATATGTGTTATCACAAACTTATATAGAATAGCCTCCTGTTCAGGATTGATTATGGCAAATGCTGTGTCCACATTCCCAATGAATGCTAAAACCTCCTGTTTGTTTCCTTTAAATGGTGGAATTAACTTCAGGGCTTCACCTACACTAATAAAATCTCTGTTCATTTGAGAAACACCACTGCTTGTCGCGCTTCTGGAACTAGGGCTGGAGGGTCCATGGGAAGGAATAAGTTGAGTAAAGACTTACCCTAAACGTTTCGATGCACCAGAGGCTGTCTTCCAGGTTGTGCATATCTCGACCCTGTTGTCAGCTCCCTCTTGAACCTTGGATGTCTGAATGTCTCACGTGATGCGACGCTCCCTTATTCTTCTCTGTGTATATGCAGACTCCACTCGTGGCTCCAGTGGCGACTCCCTCTCAAGTCCAAAATGCGTCTCAAGTGATGCAGACTCCTTTGCGCTTCTCCTCACAGTCTCACGCTCTTCTGTCTTAACCACGCATCTGACACTAAATTGTAAGTTCTGTTGTTTCACGGCCATGTTCCGATGGAGAACATATCATAGAATTGTTCCCGGGTGAAGGCAGAGCTCAAACTCTGGTTAAGATCTGGCTGTGAAGGACTGCTGGCTTTGACAATAACTTGTCATACAAAGTATATAGAATTTATTGCGAGCAAGTAACAGAGCTACAAGGAGGGCGAGAACTCAGGCGGTCAGTAATCTACCCTGGTGAAGGCTTAGTGGTCCTGACTGCTGGACGTCTGGTGAAGAACTACTGTATTCTGTGTTAGAAGCGATTGTTGTGAACACAGAATGTGTGGGAAATTTGGGGCTAATTACCGTCCAGAGTTCTCATATTCCTGAACTTTGTGCCATGCGTGATTGTGCTTCAGCATGACATCCAGTCATAAGGTGCACTTTGACACAGGCACAGTTCGGGTTACATTAGTCATCGCATGTTGTTGAATAGGCATGTTATCCTCAATGTAAATTATGCAGTATAAGAACCATAACAGCAATACATATATGCAGTTAATCAATAAAAGACATAATGCACATCAATTATACAACACAGTAACCTAATGCCGCTAAGATAAGAACATCTTCTACAGTGGCAGCAAAACAGATCTAAAACTATGATGTATACTGTATAAAATTCAAGCTATTCGAGAGTGCCCAAGACGTTTTTAGTAGTACAAACACATATAACATGCAGTGGCCCCGATCTTAGATGCAACATGATAAATGAACACCAGATAACAACAAATATATTAAAAAAAACATGTAAGTACATACTGGTTTCAGAGAAATTTCGTTCACCCCAATATCACAATACACCGTGTAACTGAATATTCAAGCCAAACAAAGATTCAACACAATTTTAACTATTTAAAGAGTCATGTGAAAAAAGTTTTAAAAAAGCAAGAATTATATATGAGAAGCTCTACATATGTACAGTTTAATGCTACGTCAATTTAAAAAAAAAGTTTTTTAAAAATTTGTGAAATCTCGTAAGTTTCTAAACATATCTATGCACACATACTGCTGTTTTAAATTATGTATTTTATTGCCTGATGATGATCTATAAGACTGAAACATGTACTATTCACTGATGAATTTAATAAAAGTTTGTTGTGTTTGATGGTAATACACATACTAATGCTACTACTTCCTCTGTTGTTCACTCCAGCTCTTTCTTGGTCTTCCTCTTCTATGTTGTCCTTGGGAGTTCCAACTCAAAATTTGCTTGTCTGTGGCCAAGGAATCCTTCCTCAGTTTATGACCAGTCCACTTCCATTTCCACAGTTTGATTTGTGTTCCCACTGGTTTCTGTTGTGCATGCCCCTATGGTTCTTCATTGGAAATAATAATAATAGGCCAAAAGATCTTAAAATTTTTCCTAAGGCACCTGTTTATAAATGTTGCATGCTCTTTGTGATTGTTTATGTAACCATCCATGTTTCACACCCATATAGAAGAATGGACTTGACATTTTTAATATATACCTCACCATGTAACATTCACTGAGAGCAGTGTGGACTGCCAATGTAATAGTCATATTCTCTGACAAACATGGCTAGCTTGGAAAATGGTGGGCCAGTTTTAGTTTACATACCTGAGGAGACAGTACAACACTAATATATGTCAACTAGCATCCCAGTGGTAGTGTATTCATTGTTAGGGTTGAATCTCCCATGAAGGAGTTGGAATAGTCTACCACAGGCATAGAGAAGAGCACCTAGATGGCCTTCATATAAGCCCATCTTAAAGCATGTAATGATGCCATCCATAAGACTCTGCTGTATGATGATGGAAAAGTCCAGTTCCAAGAGGACCACTCCTGCATTCAGCATTCTTGTGTGGTTCAAAAGTGACTCTAATGGCAGGACTGTGTCAAACACATGACTACCAACACCCAGTATGAACCCCATTGCAAATGTGTGGGTGCGAAGGAAATCATGCAAGAAGCCTGGCCTGACCTCCCTCCAAATAATATAGGTGGTGGTGTGTGGAACAACTGGGTCAGATTTTTGGGATGAAATTGCTTCATTTCAGCTCATGATTATATACAATCTGTAATTGAGTCCATGTTGAGATAAATGTGGTCTGTAGTTAGCACTCAGGAGTTCTGGACATTGTGTTACGATGCAGGGTCTTGAAAACAGCCCTTTTGAAGGCTAAACTATTTTGTATACATAAGTAGTAAGTGGTTTAAGAAATGTAAGTCCTTTCAAGAAACATAAGTGCATATGCAGTGTATGTATTTTGCAAATAAAATTGTTTGTCTGTGGCTGCATTTGATTGTGGGACCTTTAAGTCAAAATTCTGGTGAATAACAAATCATGGACAAGTAACAGAAATACTAACTTTCCTCACACTTCTAGCCTCAACATTACAGCACAAATGACATATAATTGAATGGTATAACTTGGCTATTTCAAGTGATTAAGTATGTTTTGGAATGTGCATGCATGAAAGAAAAATTGAACTGCTTAGATGACCTTCATATCAATTCTAATCTCTTACCAATTTGTCTGTTATGAAGTATGCATATCCAACCAAAGTGCATTCTTCATGTTTGTTTTACCATGGAATCTAGTCATGTGGACAGAAAAGACATTTACACTAAATGATTAATTCATCAAATTAGGCAGACATTTTGGTTCCTGGTTAACAGTACATGAGACAAATAACTGTAAGTAAATGAATGTAGAGGAGAGCCAGGTAACTGCAGTGATATAAGGCAAGTAAAAATAATTGGAATTATGATGCCAACTCAACAAATCACTTTCAGTTTCAGACTCCACAAATTTAAAGTGCTTGACTTTGTTGTACAGCACATATACTTTTGAGAATAATTAATTAATTTATTTATTTATCATTACATTTCAAAGATCCATAAAAGATAGCAAAACCATTGGATGTGGAATTAGTTGTCATACAACACACAATGGTTCTATATTAACATGTGTGTGTGTGTGTGTGTGTGTGGTGGTGGGGACTAATCAGCCTGTGATAAGTGGGTCCCTTTCATTACGGCATGTCGCGTTCTCAGGTTGTGGATGGAGGAACAGCCTCCAGTATGGAGGGTTGCTGCGAATATATCGAATAACCAGTCGCAGACAGCTGACAAGGGGTGGGCTTCCAGCATGGGGGTTGGGCGAGGTGCTGACAACTCCTCACCATAAAAACTTGCTCTATTATTAAACATGAACATGTGCCTTGTACCTGGACAGATACTTTGGTATGATCTTAGCAATGGAAAAGGGACATGAGATTCGGTACCTGGAATGTTAGGAGCCTGTATAGGTCAGGTTCACTTACAACAGTAGCCAGGGAATTAGCAAGATGTAAATTACATTTAGTGGAAGTGCAGGAGGTTAGGTGGGACAAAGGGGGCATGGTAAGAGCAGGGGATTATAATTTTTTCTATGGGAACAGAAACGAAAATCATCAATTGGGAACAAATTTTTTTGTACAACACAGAATAATATCAGCAGTTAAGAGAGTTGAGTTTGTTAGTGATAGGATGTCATATACGAGTATAATTCTGAGAGGTTGTTGGTGTAAAATCATTGTTTTGAATGTGCATGCACCAAGTAAGGAGAAAAGTGATGATTCAAAAGACAGATTTTAAAATGAATTAGAGCAGGTTTTCGATCATTTTCCTAAGTAGCATGTGAAAATTCTGTTAGGAGATTTCAATGCAGAAGTGGGGAGAGAGAATATTTTGAAACTGACATTTTGGAATGAGAGTCTATGTCAGAATAGTAATGATAATGGTGTTAGAACTTTGTCATATCCAAAAATCTAGTTGTTCAGAGCATGATGTTCCCACACCGAAACGTTCATAAGTACACCTGGACCTCTCCTGATGGGAATACTCATAACCAGATTGATCATGTGTTGGTAGCTAGGAGATGGCATTCGAGTATATTCAATGTATGATCTTTCAGGGGAGCTGACTGTGATACTGATCACTATCTGATAGTTGCAAATGTTAGGGAAAGATTGGCAGTAAGTAAGCAAGCAGTACAGAAGTTTTATATGGAAAGATTTAGTCTCAGGAAGCCAAATGAGCTGGAGGTTAGGAAACAGTATCATATGAATATCTCAAACAGGTTTGCAACTTAGGAGAACTTTAGTGATAGACTAGGTCTGTACAAATTGAAGTTGCATAAACCATGGCTTGATGAAGAATGTTTATGCTTTTTAGATCAAAGGAAGCAGGCTCAAATGCAGTGGTTACAGGATCCAAACCAAAGCAATCAAAACAATGCAAGACGTGAAGCTAGCAGACACTTGAGGAACGAAAAGAAGGAATATCTGAAAACTAAAATTGATATAGTTGAAACTAACAGTAAGATAAAAATATCATAGACTTGCATAGGGGCATCAGTGATTTTAAGAAGGGTTACCAGCCTAGAACTAATATAGTACATGATGAGACGGGTGATTTGGTTACAGACTTCCAGAGCATTTTGGCTAGGAGGAGGAACCATTTCTCTCAGCTGTTCAATGTACATGGGGTGAGTGATGTTAGGCAGAGAGAAATAAACATGCTAGTTCCTGAGATGAGTGTCTGTGGGGTTGAAATGGGTATTGAAAAGCTAAGGAGACACAAATCACCAGGTGTTGTCAATCCCAGCAGAATTGCTTAAAGCAGGACGTAGAACAATTCGCTCTGAGATCCATAACCTTATTAATTCGATATGGAATAAGGAGGAATTGCCTGAGAAGTGGAAGGAGTCCATCATTGTACCTATTTATAAGAAGGGCAATAAAACAGATCTTAGTACTAACAGAGGCATATCACTTTTTTTCAACTGTATACAAAATTTTGTCGTACATCTTGCTGTAAAGTATAACTGCATATGCAGATGAAATTATTGGGGATCATCAGTGTTGATTTTGATGCAACAGATCAACTACCGATCACATATTCTGCATTTGTCAGATATGTGAGAAAAAATGGGAATCCAACGAAGCAGTCCTTCAGCTATTTATAAACTTAAGAACGCATATGATACAGTTGGGAAGGAGGTCTTGTATAATATTTTCATTGAGTTTGGTATCCCCATGAAACTGGTAAGTTTAATAAAAATGTGTCTGGATGAAACTTATAGCGGAGTCTGGGTAGGCAAAATTTGTCTGACTTGTTTCTTATTAAGGATGGTTTGAAACAAGGGGATCCTTTATTCACCATTGCTTTTCAACTTTGGTTTAGAGTACACCATTATGAAGGCTCAGGTAAACCAGGGTGGCCTGAAGTTAAATGGTACACATCAGCTTTTGTTTTATGCTGATGATGTTAATATTTTGGGTGGAAGCGTACATACTATAGAGGGAAAAACAGAATCTTTAGTAGTTGCTAGTAAGGAGATTGGTCTAGAGTGAATGATGATAAAACTAAGTACATGTTCATGTCTTGAGATCAGAATGCGGGACAAAATCACAATATAAAGATTGATAATAACTTCTCAGAAATGGTGGAAGAGTCAAAATATTTGGGAACAACCTTAACATATCAAAATTATACATGGGAAGAAATGAAGAACAGATTGAAGTCAGGGAATGCTTGCTAACATTTGGTGCAGAATCTCTTGTCTTCGAGTTTGCTATCCAAAAATTTAAAGATAATATTCATAGAACTATAATTTTGCCAGTTGTTTTGTAGGGTGTGAAACTTGGTCGCTGACATTGAGGGAGGAACGTAGGCTGTTTTTGAGAATAGGATGTTGAGAAATGTATGTGGTCGGACAGTAAAGTTCGTGAACTCGTCACTGTGTGCTTGCCGTGGCAGCACTGGACAAAAGCCTTAGTATGGTTTGATGACATTGACATATCAGCGTTTCACAGCTGTGTTGTTGTTGATCTATGGCAGTCTCTTTCTGAGTAGCATCTATTACTGTCTGCGTGTGTTTTGGTGTGCTGCCACGAGAATGTCAGAGCTTGAATTAGAGCAATGAATGAACAGTAAATTTCTTGTTAAACTTGGAAAGAGTGGAAATGAAACCAGAGAGATGTTAGTGCAAGTTTATGGGGATAATGCTATGAAGAAAACAGCAGTTTACAAGTGTGTGAAACATTTTTCTGAGGGAAGAGAAAGTGTCACTGATGAAGAGAGATCAGGATGGCCAGAAACAAGCAGAACTGAAGAAAACACTGCAAAAGTTCATCAAATTGTGCGTGAAAATCATCAGCTGACTGTCAGGAGCATAGCAGAGCAAGTGAACATTGACAGAGAAACATTTACGAAAATATTAACTAAAGATCTTGACATGAGGAAGGTGTGTGCAGAAATGGTCCCAAAGGAGCTCACCAAAGAACAAAAGCAAAGAAGAGTCACAATTTGCCAAGACCTTTTGGAGAGGCAAGATGACATTTTGGGCTGTGTCATCAAAGGTGATGAAACATGGGTCTACCAATACAACCCTGAAATGAAGCGGGAAAATGCACAATGGAAGACTGCCAATTCCCCACGACCAAAAAGTTCCGTCAGTCCAAATCAATAGTCAAAATAATGTTGCTGACTTTTTTTCATATTGAGGGATTGTTCATTATGAATTTGTACCAACTGGACAAACGGTCAACCAAGTTTACTATTTGGAAATACTGGAAAGGCTGTGTGATAAAGTTAGACGGAAACGACCTGAACTTTTTGCCAGCAACTGATGGATCTTGCATCACGACACTGCACCTGCTCACACAGCACTGTCTGTGAGGGAGTTTTTAGCTACTAAACAAATAATTGTGTTGGAACACCCTGTGTATTCACCAGACCTAGCCTCCAATTACTTTTTTCTGTTCCTGAAGATAAAGGAAATATTGAAAGGAAGGCATTTTGATGACATTGATATCATCAGGAGTAATACAACGGCAGCTCTGAAGGCCATTCCACAAAACCAATTTCAAAATTGTTTTGAAGGGTGGACTAGGCGCTGGCATCGGTGCATAGCTTCCCAAGGGGAGTGCTTTGAAGGCGACCACAGTGGTATTCAGCAATGAGGTTTGTAGCACTTTTGCCGTGATGAGTTCGCGAACTTTATTGTCAGTCATATTTGGGCCTCAGAGGGACAAGGTGACAGGGAAATGGTGAATTCTACGTAATGAGGAGCTTAATGATCTGTACTCCTCGCCAAATATTGTTGGGGTGATCAAATTGAGAAGAATGAGGGGGGTGTGGCTTGTAGGATGTACGGTTGAGAGTAGAGATGTATTCAGGGTTTTGGTGGGGAAACCTGCAGAATAGGGATTACTTGGAAGACCCAGGCATAGGCAGGAGGATAATATTAAGATGGATCTTCAGGAAGTGGGGTGCGAGGGCATGGGCTGGATCAATCTGGCTGAGGTTATAGACAGGTGGCAGGCACTTGTGAATGTGGTAATGAACTTTTGGGTTCTATAAAATGCTGGGAATTTCTTGACTAGCTGATAACTGATTAGCTTCTCAAGAAGGACTCTGCTCCATGGAGTAAGTCAGTACGCAAGTAAGTAAGTAAGAACTAGTCATCATGCGTACATAGGATTTGATCTAAAAATGATTACTTATCTTGTATATATTAAAACATTCACATACAGTTCCATAAATTAGACACAATTAATATACTTAATGAAATAATGCATAAAGATAAAGGTATATTTCACCCTAGAACATGCCATGAAGGTCAAGAAGGTGAGTAGAGGTCTAGATCTGCTGTTTCTTTAACCTTGGCATTAGATGGGGGTGTGTGGTCAACACCACACCCCAGCCTCTTTACCCCCAGGAAAGGCCAGGTACCCATTGTATAGGAGGCTGGGTGGGCCCCAGGGCTGGTCTGGATGGGTGCAGAAAATGTTGTCCCTGGATCATCAAGCCTGTAGTGAGTCTCTATACTGACTGTGCTGTCCCAGCCCACAATAAAATAATGCATACATGCAAAAGCATGTATAGAATCAACAACAATCAAAATGTAATAATAATTACTAATGTATGTACAGATATATTTTTAGTCATGGTATCTGTTAACACAGTAAGAGAGTGGGATACTGATCCACTTTGTAAAGTATGAGGTTTTCAGAATGGTGTTGTTAAGGACTCAGATCTTGTGGGATGTGATACTGTTCCATTGGGTGAGTGGAACTATTCATCCAAATAACACACTGTCACATCCTAGAACACCTGAATTCTTATCTACTATGTTTCATCTTTGTGGAACTTGTGAGAGTTTATCCATTAACGAATATTACATATGAGTAATTTGCCTTTCCTTCCAGACATTACCTGATCAGCAGCATTGCTACTTCATGACTGAGAGCAAAAATCTGGAGGGAATCTTGGTTTCAAATATCCCTTTCTCACATCCAGCTCATGTTCCACAGATCCTTGTATTACTGCGACAGCAGGCTTTGTTCAATGTTCTTGTCTCAAGTTGTATCAGGTCAACCAGCAAACAAGGTATGTTCTGCTTTATTTTTTTGTTTCAGTATGATTGTTAATGTTGATATTATCATTATTACTGTCTTAATAGTTATGATACTGACAAGAATTAGTTTTCTGTAAGTATGTTTATGTACATTCATGTTTATTTACCATTAGTTCCATCTGAGAGGGGAGTTAGTGATGTGATTAATTACCATATTTCCCGGCCCATAAGATGCACCATGATTTTTTTGTTAGAAATTTTATAAAAAAATAATGATGAATGTATTTTAATTTTAGTAATGTTTTGGAAGAAAACAGGATTGTTATATACCAAAATTAGCAACCATAATATAATTTATGCATCATAGAAACCCAGAAAATCATCATCACTGCCACTAAAATTATCTTTGTGGTTGTTTTCACTTGATGCGTCACTTTCTTCATATAAAATGTCATCTTCACTTCCATCTCGTGCATTGCTAATGCCACATTTTTTGAAAGACTTTACAATAGTCTCACTTTTAACTCGCTGCCAGGAATTTTTCACCAACTCGCAAACATTAGAAATTGACGGCCATTTCACTCTTCCTGCCAGTGTAACGTAATGAGTTGGTGCCTCGATCCACTTTGCCCATACCTCATGCATAAATCCCTTGAACGGTTTATTAACTGAAATGTCCAGAGGCTGTAATTAACTAGTTAATCCACCAAGAATTACTGCGAGATGCGTCTTCAGTTTAGTGGGAAGCCTTTTTCTTGATTCTGTTACATGTGCCTTGAACTGATCGCACACTAATAAAGATGGTTTTTTAACCCATTTGAACACTAATTTTTCAACCCTTCAGCGAGGGGCATTTAAATCCCAGTTCAGGCGAAAATGGCAATTTTGTACATTTGTATTTTATTCATGCAAATTAATTTTTATTGACTTCAATACATACCCCTGTTGTGCTGTGATGTTGGGTTGGTCCCTG
>Ga0209629_10000862_pt1 | contig 17881 bp, 12 predicted proteins | sample TergutCu122P5_FD_187286 | JGI IMG/M metagenome (GOLD analysis project Ga0209629, IMG submission 187286) | Cubitermes ugandensis P5 segment gut microbial communities from Kakamega Forest, Kenya - Cu122 P5 (SPAdes) (version 2) | ecosystem: Host-associated > Arthropoda: Insects > Digestive system...
CGCCTTGCCGTGAACGCGAATGCATCGGTTTTATTTGTGCTGCCATTTATGCAACTAGACACTAGATGACAGACCCTAACGCCAATGCTGTTCAGTTAAGCGCAGCCCCATGATTTCGTCATTCCCGCGAAAGCGGGAATCCAGGCGGCGCATCCATCTTGCAGCAAGGCCCACTGGATTCCCGCTTTCGCGGGAATGACGACTTGAAACGAAACCTTTTATAACTGAACAGGCTCTACCGCCGATCGGCCAGTGCGTGGGCGATGGTGCCCAGATCCACGTATTCCAGTTCGCTGCCGGCGGGCACGCCGCGCGCCAGCCGCGTGACCGCCAGCCCCCGGCTTGAGAGCGCTTGCGTCAGAACGTGCGCGGTGGCCTCGCCCTCGGCGGTGAAATTGGTGGCCAGGATCACCTCGCGCACCACGCCGTCGTCCGCGCGTTGCAGCAGTTGTTCGATACCGATGTCGCGCGGGCCGATGCCGTCGAGCGGACTCAAGCGCCCCATCAGCACGAAGTAGCGCCCATTGAAAGCGCCGGTGCGCTCCAGCGCGGCTTGGTCGGCGGGGGTTTCAACCACGCACAGCAGGCCGGCGTCCCGGCGCGGGTCCTGGCACGCCGCGCAGATTTCGCTTTCGGTGAAGGTGTGGCACAGCGCGCAGTGGCGCACGCGCTCGACGGCCTGATGGAGCGCCTGCGCGATGCGCCGCGCGCCTTCGCGATCGTGCTGCAACAGGTGAAACGCCATGCGCTGGGCCGAGCGCTGGCCGACGCCGGGCAGCCGGCGCAGCGCGTCGATGAGCGTATCCAGGCTGCGGGCGTCGCCCATACCGGAATCAAAACGGGAGTTTCATACCCGGCGGCAGCGGCATTCCGGCGGTGACGCTGGCCATTTTTTCGGCGCTGACTTCCTCGGCCTTGCGCACCGCGGCGTTGAAGGCGGCGGCCACCAGGTCTTCCAGCATATCCTTGTCCTCGGCCAGCAGGCTGGGGTCGATGGTGACGCGCTTGACATCGTGCTTGGCGGTCATCAGCACCTTGACCAGGCCGGCGCCGGATTCCCCTTCCACCTCCACCGTGGCGAGTTGGTCCTGGGCTTTTTTCAGGTTGTCCTGCATGGCTTGCGCCTGCTTCATCAGGCCGGCGAGCTGTCCTTTGTTAAACATGGGTGTATCGTCTTTTCAGGTTGGGAGATGAGGGTGGCGGCAGCCAGCGGCTATAGCGGCTACAGCGGCTTGAGGCTGCCGGGTACGATTGTCGCGCCAAAATCGCGCTTGAGTTCCTGCACGAACGGATCGGCCTCCAGCAGCGCCTGCGCGGCCTTCATGCGGGCGTCGGCGGCGAGGGCATTGCGGCGCGCGGGACTGTCGGCCACGGGGCCGGCCACCACGCGCAGCCGCACCGTGTGCCCGGCCTGCGCCAGCGCCGCTTGCAGCCGTTCGCGCGCGGGGCTGTCCGCACTGGCGGCCGACTGCGCCAGCGAGGTGTTTTCAACCCGCAGCGTCCAGAGTTCCAAAGCGCCATCCGCGCCGCCGGGGGCGCGCTCGGCCAGTTCCGATTGCAACGCCAGTTCTCGTGCCAGCGCGTTCACGCTGTCCTGCTCGATCAATTGCCGCACCAGGGCCAGCCAGAAGGCGGTGTGCCGGGCGGCGGGCTGCGGATTGCCGCCGGCCGGCACTGGCGCCTGGCTTGAACCCGCGGCGTTTTCATCGGACATGGCGCAAGAAGCCGCGTCAGGCGTTTCTTCCCCGGCTGGCTGGAGCGGCGGGCGGTCATCGGATGCCGGCTCGTCGCCGGGGCCGGCATCCGGCGGCGGCTCAACGCCGTCGTCCCAATCGCCCGATTCCCGGCTGGGCGGGGAGGGCGGTTCAGGTGGGGGCGCGCTTGCGGGCGTCGAAGCCTCGGCTTTATCGGATTTCAGCGTTTTTTTTTCAGCCGGATCGGTTTCAGCGGCCGCATCCGGCGGTGCGCCGGGAGTGGATGCGCCAGGCCGGGCCGCCGCCGCGCTGGCTTCCGCCTTGAACGGCAGCAGGCGCAGCAGCGTCATGGTCAGGCCCGCGTATTCGTCGGGCGCCAGGCCCAGTTCGGCGCGGCCGTGAATACACAGGCTGTAGAGCAGTTGCGTTTCGTCCGGTGGCAGCAGCGCCGCCAGCCGGGCGATTTCGGCGGCGTCGGCGTCGCCGTCCTCCGGCATATTGGGCACGGCCTGTCGCACCGCCATGCGTTGCAGCGCGGCGGCCATGTCTTCCAGCACCGCGGCCGCCGACAGGCCCTGCGCGCGCAAATGCGCGATGCGCTCGACCACCGCCTTGCCGTCGGCGGCGGCCAGCGCCGCGATCAATTCAAACACCACGCCGTGATCGACGCTGCCCAGCATTTGCCGCACGGCGCTTTCTTCCAGACGCCCGGCGCTGAAAGCGATGGCCTGGTCGGCCAAACTGAGCGCGTCGCGCATCGAGCCGCGCGCGGCCCGCGCAATCAGGCGCAGCGCCTGCGCGTCGGCGTCGATTTGCTCCTGCGCCAGCACGGTTTGCAAATGCGCGAGGATGGTCTCCGGCGCCATCGGCCGCAAGTTGAATTGCAAACAGCGGCTCAAAACCGTGACCGGCACCTTCTGCGGGTCGGTGGTGGCCAGCACGAACTTGAGGTATTCCGGCGGCTCCTCCAGCGTCTTGAGCATGGCGTTGAAGGCGGTGTTGCTGAGCATGTGCACTTCGTCGATCATGAAAACCTTGAAGCGCCCCTGCACCGGCTTGTAGACCGCCTGTTCGAGCAGTTGCTGCACCTCGTCCACGCCGCGGTTGGAGGCCGCATCCAGCTCGGTGTAATCGACGAAACGCCCGGCGTCGATTTCCGTGCAAGCCGGGCACACGCCGCACGGCGTGGCCGTGATGCCGCCCTGCCCATCAGCTCCCACGCAATTGAGCGACTTGGCCAGAATGCGCGCCACCGTGGTTTTGCCCACGCCGCGCGTGCCGGTGAACAGATAGGCATGGTGCAAGCGCTGCCGCGTCAGCGCGTGCGTGAGAGCCTGTACCACGTGCTCCTGGCCCACCATTTCCGAGAAATTGCGCGGACGGTATTTGCGGGCCAGAACCAGATAAGACATGGGCGCTGATTTTAGAACCTGCTCATAGTCTATTCGGGGCCGCGTTGGGTCGCAATCGGGATGAGTTGATGGCCCAGGCGCGCCGCATGGGCTATATGCCCATGCAAGCGAGTGGGGCGCCAAATCGCCCGATTTCGACCCAACCCGCAGGGCAGGCGCCTTTTCCGGCGGTCTGCGGCGTTGCAAATCCTCGCCATAGCATGGCTATGGCTGCGGTTTGCGCCTTGCATCCCATCCCGAAAAGGCGCCTGCGCGGCCCCGAATAGACTATGAACAGGTTCTTAAGGATCACCCAGGAGGCTTTGGCGAAGGCGCTGGGAACCCGTTTGCAATCCCCGATGATTCGCGGCTTGCGCTGCCTTGAGCCACAATCGCGAGGTAACGGCTATTCACAAGCAAGGAACGCATCATGCAAAAACGCACACTCGGACGCAGCGGCCTGGAGGTCTCGGCCATCGGGCTGGGCTGCATGGGATTGAGCCACGGCTATGGGCCGCCCATTGAAAAAGCGGCGGCCATTGGGTTGATCCGCGCGGCGGTCGATCAGGGCGTGACCTTGTTCGACACCGCCGAGGTCTATGGCCCCTACACCAATGAAGAAGTGGTGGGCCAGGCGCTGGCGCCGGTGCGCGATCAAGTCGTCATCGCCACCAAATTCGGCTTCAAAATCGGCGCTTCGGCGGGCGGCACCGACAGTCGCCCGGAGCACATCCGCGCAGTGGTCGAAGCCTCGCTCAAACGCCTGAAAACCGACCGCATCGACCTGCTGTACCAGCACCGCGTCGATCCCGCCGTGCCGATCGAAGACGTGGCCGGCACGGTCAAAGCCTTGATTGACGCGGGCAAGGTGCGGCACTTTGGCCTGTCGGAAGCGGGCGCCCAAACCATCCGCCGCGCCCATGCGGTGCAGCCGGTGACAGCGTTGCAAAGCGAGTACTCGTTGTGGTGGCGCGAGCCGGAAACCAGCGTACTGCCCACGCTGGAAGAGTTGGGTATCGGCTTTGTGCCCTTCAGCCCGCTGGGCCGGGGTTTTCTGACCGGCGCGATAGACTCGCACACCACGTTTGCCGCAGGCGACATCCGCAACGTGGTGCCGCGCTTTACCGCCAAAAATCGCCGGGACAATGTGGATCTGGTTGATGAACTGGGCCACATCGCGGCGGGCAAGGGCGTCACCCGCGCGCAGATTGCGCTGGCTTGGCTGCTGGCGCAAAGACCGTGGATCGTGCCGATTCCGGGTACCACCAAACCGCACCGCCTGCAAGAAAACCTGGGCGCCGCCAGCCTCACCCTCACGGCCGGCGAACTGGCCGCCATCGAATCGGCGCTGCGGCAAATCAGGATAGCGGGCGAGCGCTATCCTGAGCAGATGCAAAAGCAGATTGATCGTTGAAGCCGGAAGAGCGCCGGCCGGTTCGGCGCTGCGCCGCCGGCACGGCATTCGTTATCTCAAGGAGACGGCACCTTGACCTTGACCGTAAACATATAGCTGGCGCCGGATTTATCGGAAACCGCAATGGTGGCCGTGTCGTCGGTATTCGATCCGGCCACAATGGTAATATCGCCGTTGTCACTGGTGCCCGAAACGCCCCCGGTAGCACTGCCCGAAATTTTGGCCACGGATGTATTGCTGCTATATACCTTATATGGTGCGGTGCCGTATACGGTAAAGTGAAGGTCTTTCCCTGGTTGTAGAGTAATGGTAAGATTGGGGTCTGTGCCCAGCGAACTCAACAAAGGTGGCAAAGGCGGAGCAGGTTTTACGCAAATAGAAAAACTCAATGTGGTCTGGGGGTAAGAGGAATCCTGAATCCAGACGGAATTATCATTACCGCCAGCACCACCGCCGCTGTCACCACCACCACCGCTGCTGTTTTTACAATTTCCGTCTGAATCGACGTTTGAGGTTTTTTCAAAGCCCAGAAGGTATAGCGTACCGTCATCCAGTAAGGTGGGAATAACGCCACCTCCTTGAAAAACATAATAAGGCTTTTGACCACCTGATATTTTAACCGGTTGGGAGTATTGTCCAACCGTCAGCGCTACTCCAGCAATATTGGGCGTCATGGTCAATTTGGCGGTCGGCGGAAGCAGCGGTGTTCCGGGATCGCCGCCGCCACCGCCGCACGCGGTCAAGGCAAAAGCCGTGCCCAAACCCAGCAGGCCTAACAATTTAAAACCAGATGATCTATTCATTTCACTATTCCATGATACAATATTTATAAATTTGAACATAAAATTCAAATCCGAGCCAAGGTCTTGCCGACCTCAGCGCAACGTGGCTTTTTCATTCAACATCTTGGGCGTGATGAACACCAGCATTTCAGTTTTGGTTGCGCTTTTGGCATTATTCTTGAAGAGGTGTCCCAGAACGGGAATGTCGCCCAACAATGGAACCTTCTGCACCGTTTCGCTCTCATCCATTGTGTAGATACCGCCAATCACCACGGTTCCGCCGTTCTCGACCAGAACCTGTGTCTGTATCTGCTTGGTGTCAATCGGAATGCCCGCATCGCTGGACAGCGTGGTGTTGGGCGTATCCTTGTGAATATTCAAATCCAGAATGATATTTCCATCGGGAGTGATTTGCGGCGTAACCTCCAAGCTTAATACTGCATTCTGAAACGATACCGAAGTCGCCCCGCTGGAGGTCGCTGAATTATAGGGAATCTGAGTACCCTGCGAAATAGTGGCCTTGGTTTGATCGGCCGTTACCACGTGAGGGCTTGAAATCACACGCCCTTTACTGTCGGCTTCCAGTGCATCGATTTCCAGATTCAGGAAACGATTCGCCGCGGAATTGAACAGCGAAATGGCGAATGACGATGAGGCTCCGGCCAGTGCGCCGGTGGTCGAAGCCGGCAGGCTGACAAAGGTCGAGTTACCGGTACTTCCACCGGGTTGATTGGTGCTGCCCTGCACGGCCGCATAGTTGGCGCCAAGGGCTACCCGGCTATTGCCGCCAATGCCATAACCAGGCGTGCCGCCTTGCCGTGCGCGCAAATCGACGCCGCCCAGCTTCACACCCAGCGACCTGCCCCAATCATCGGAAGCCTCGACTATGCGCGCCTCGATCAGCACCTGCCGCATGGGCACATCGAGTTTTCTGATGATTTCTTCGACCTGTTGCAGTTGTGAAGGTACATCGGAAACAAATAGCTGATTGGTGCGCGGCTCCGCAATGACCGTGCCCCGGTTGCTGAGCAAGCCGCTGCTTTGACCTTTGGCGCCGGCAGACCGCAGTTGAGCGGCAATTGTGGCAGCCTTGGCATAATTGAGCTGGAAATTTTCTGTTCTCAGCGGTTCCAGGTTGCTGATATCCTGCCGCACGGTCAGATCGGCTTTTTCCTTGGCGGCCAATTCATCCTTGGGCGCGATCTGGATCACATTACCATTGCGCTTCATGCCCAGTGACTTGGCTTGCAGGATGATATCCAGCGCCTGATCCCAGGGCACATCCTTCAGACGCAAAGTCAGGTTGCCCTGTACCGTATCAGAGACGATGATGTTGAAATTGGTGAAATCCGCGATAACTTGCAGCAATGCCCGGATATCAATACTCTGAAAATTGAGCGAGAGTTTATCGCCACGATAACCTGGGCCTTCCGTCAATTTATTCTGGTCGATTTTGGGCTGGCGCACTTCAATCACCAATTGGCCATCACTTTGATAGGCAGAGTGTTCCCACTGCCCCTGGGATGTAACCGTCATGCGCACCTTATCACCGGTTTGCACGGCGGCAATGGTTTGTACAGGAGTTCCAAAATCACTGACATCCAGGCGGCGGCGCAAGCCCTCAGGCAGGCTGGATTTCAGAAAATCCACGATCAGGCTTTGTCCCGAGTCCTTGATATCGACGCCTGCCTGGCCGCTGCTCAGATCTACAATAATTCTTCCAGAATTATCCGTTCCACGCCGGAAATCAATATCCTTGATGGGCAAGGCATCTGTATTCTGATTTGTGGTGAATACCTGTATTGCTTGTGGCACGGAAGAGGGCGATGCCAGCGGCGTGAGTGAAATAAGGATTGATTGATCTTGTATTTTGGTTTGATAACCGGTTGGTCTGTCCAGATTAAGCACCACCCGGGTACGATCTCCTGCCTGGATGATATTGGCCGATTTGATATTGCCCTGATTTATATCCATTTGACTGCGCGGCAGCCCATTCTGCACGCCTGGAAAATCAAGTACGATCCGCGCCGGGTGTTGCACCACGAAGCCTGCCGGAACAGCCGCAGGTGGCCGGTCCAGGTCTATTTTGACCATCTCGACGCCCCCCTGCATCGCGCCTGTGATGGATTGGATATGCGTTGCTTCCTTGTCTGCAGAAGGGGTGGCCACTTGGGCCGAGGCTATCGTTGTAATGCTTAGAGCGCCCAGCGTGATGTTGGCAACTGCCCAGCCACAACTCAAGGCGGCAGCACTGGCCATGGCGCGAAAAGATAATCTTGGCAGCTTGTTCCGAGTGCTCATCGTGATTTCTCCTGCGATTGCTGCAACTGCATTTCAGCCTTGCGCTCGACCCATTCACCAGCCGAGTTCTGGATAATTTCACGCAGTTCGATGATATTTTCTGTAATTTTGGTCACTTTACCGTAATCCTGTCCCAGATAGTTGCCTACTCGGACTTGGTAGATCAAATTATTGGCCTTGACCAGGGCCACCTGCTGGCCATGTTTGTCTATGTTGCCAATCATGCTTATGATGTCTCGAGGAAAACCCTCCAGCGGTTCCTTGCGCCGGCTGAGTTCTGCTTGCAGTAAAGCATCACTGCCCGAGTTTTCAGCCTTCAGGACTTTGGTGAGCCGGTCCGTATTGAACGGATCGGGCATACTCGACTGTGTATAGGCCACGGGAACAAATGGGACAGGCCGGGCAATCGGCGTGACCCGGGGTGTGGTGGTCTGCCGTTGCTGATTCATCCATTCCTGGATATCCTGATGCTTGGACGAACATCCCCCCAAAACAGCAAGCGCCAGTGCCAACCAGACTGTTTTGCTTGCGGCTGCTGTCATTTCTTGTCTCCCTGCCCCTTGGCTTTGCGCTGTGCCTGGATTTCATCCGGGTCCAGGTAGCGAAAAGTTCGGGCGGTCGTATTCAGGGTCAACTGATCGGGATGCTTTTTGTCGGCTGGGATCAGATTGAGCTCGTTGAGGGTTACGATACGCGAAAAAGCTGCCACATCGGCGGCAAATTTACCAATATCATGATAACGGCCTGTGATCTTCAGGGTAATGGGTAGCTCGGCATAGTATTCCCGGAGAACTACATTGCCAGGTTTGAACAACTCAAATTGCAAGTTGCGCTCCAGGCCTGCCTGATTAATGTCGGACAAGAGTGCATCCATTTCGGATTTGCCGGGCAATTGTTTTTCCAACAAATCAACGTACTGAGTGACTTCCTTTTTTTGTTCCCTGAGAATGTTCAAATTCGCGGCTTTTTTCAGTTTACTGGTGTAACTCTCGCGCAGCTTGGTTTCCTCCTCGCGCACGGTATTGAGTTGATCGTGCAGGCCGCTTAACCATATAAACCATAGGAAACCCAATACCGCCAATGCCACTACCAAGAGCAAGGCATACCGAGGAATGGCAGGGAAGGTGGCGGGATTGCTAAAGTCAAGTCCTTTGAACTGCGTGCTCAGGCGACTGGTCAATTCCGACAGGTCGATATTCATGGAGGTTTTTTTTGTTGCCATGGTTACCTCCTGGTTTGGGGTCCGGCTGTAGTCTGCCGAGTTGAAGGGGTTTCCCCCAATTGCACCAACATCACCCGGACGGTAAAGTTGTACACGCGCCGCTGATCCCGGGAACTGAGCGCCAATTGATCAGCTTTGATTTCAATCAATTCTGGTTTGGTAAGCCATTCGCTATTTTTTGAAGAGAGGTTACGCAATAGCTCCGATACCCGTTCCTGGGATTGCGCCACACCCGTGAACAGAATGTTTTTTCCTTCCTGTTTTATGTCGGTCAAATACACACCATCGGGCAACATCCGCACTGCACCGTTCAGCAGATGCACCGGCAGATTGCGGTTGGCTTGCAGGCTTTCGACCGCCTGTTGTCGTGCCTTCAGCGCGGCAATTTGACTCTGGAGATCGGCTACATCTTTTATTTCATTATCAAGGCGGGCGTTTTCTTTGTTCAGGAATGCATTGCGTGACTGCTGGGCGTCAATGGCCACCTGATAACCCAGGTAGATACCACCAGCGATTAACGCGCCGGCCACCGCCGCCAACACGAGCATCACGTTATAGGCATCTCTGGCGCGTTTGCGCGCCAATTCCCGATGAGGAAGAAGGTTGATTAAAATCACGGCAGAAACCTTCGCATTGCCAAGCCGCAGGCTGTGAGGTAAGAGGGCGCTTCATACCGCAGCCTGGCTTCCCGTATTACGCCTTTACCGATAATCATGCCATCGAACGGATCGGCAATACGGCACGGAAACGAAGTGTGCCGTGTAATGGCTTCGGGTAACCCGTCCAGAGCAGCCGAGCCACCTCCCAGCAAGATCAGGCTGACCCGGTTATTGGGGGTACTGGTGAAAAAAAGTTTGAGCGCCTTTTCAATTTCCTGTGTCAACAAATCAACAAAAGGCGCCAGTACTGTCTCGGCATAGTCATCAGGCAGATCATTTTCGCATTTTTTGCGTTCGGCCTCGTCGTGCGTAAAACCATATTGGCGGGTCAGTATATGTGTTAGCTGTGCGCCGCCGAAATTTTGTTCTCTTTCATAGAGCACATCGGTACCGCGCAATACCTGCATGGTTGAATTTGTGGCGCCGATCTTGAATAGGGCGATGATGGCGTTCTGTTCGCTTGCGGAGAAACGGTCAATGAGGCGCTGCGCGGCCAGACGGGCGGCATTGGCGTCCACCTCCATGACCACGGGCGTAAGACCCGCCGCTTCAGCCAGGCCCTGGCGATCTTCCACCTTCTCCTTGCGCGAGGCGGCAATCATGACCTCCACATCCTCTTCGGAATGGGGGCTGGGGCCGATGACATGAAAATCTATATTGACTTCATCAAGCGAAAATGGAATGTATTGGGTTGCTTCCGCTTCAACCTGGGCTTCCATTTCCTGCTCCGACAGGTTGGCGGGCAGCAGAATTTTTTTGCTGATGACCATTGACGCGGGCAGCGCCAAGGCTGCGAACTTGGTCCTGGTGCCGCTGCCGGCAACCACGCGCCGCACGGCTGCGGTCACATCATCAAAGCGCTCGATATTGCCTTCGTTGATCCATCCCGCCTCCAGCGGCACGGTGCCGCAATGCTCCAGTACCAGTGTTCCATCACCAGTCTTGCCCAGCTCGACCAGTTTGACACTCGATTGGCTGATGTCCAGCCCGATCAGCGGTGCAGGTTTGCGGCTGAACAGAGAACTGAAGTCCAAGGTAAAAACCCCACTGCAAAAAAATGTTACAAGTTACAAGTTTAGTCGTCCCCTCCTAGAGCGCCAAGTGAAGGAGACGGGATTGCCTGCCGGTGTTGCCAAAAACAAACGGGGGGAGCCGCCCAACATTGCAGAATGGCAACGATGGAAAGGGGGCGTTCCATCGTGTCCGGTACTCAGAACCTGTTCATGGTCTATTTGGGGCCGAATAGACCATGAACAGGTTCTCAGATAGGTCACAATCGCCCCCTCTACTGCCCGAAACAACAACCGCATGTCCTCTCGACCTTCGCGCGCCGCCGATTCCCGTACCGCGCCGCGCCGTACTGCGTTGGGCTGGGCCATCCGCATGATGGCTTGGCTGTTTAGCCTCGCCGTGGCGTTCGTGCTGTGCGTGGCGCTGGCCGGCGCGTTGGCGCTGGTCAGCGCCTATCCCAATTTGCCTGACGTTTCGGCGCTGGCTGGTTACCAGTTCAAGCTGCCGTTGCGGGTCTATACCTCCGAGGGCAAGCTGATCGGTGAATTCGGCGAAGAGCGCCGCAATTTCATGCCAATCAAGGACATTCCCAAAGTGATGATCGACGCGGTGCTGGCGACCGAAGACGCGCGCTTTTACCGGCATCACGGCATCGACTACATAGGGCTGGTGCGCGCGGCGCTGGCCAACATTCGGCATCCCCTGAGCCAGGGCGCTTCCACCATTACCATGCAGGTGGCGCGCAACACCTATCTGAGCAAGGAAAAAAAGCTCACGCGCAAGATCTACGAGGCGCTGCTGACGTTCAAACTGGAACATCAACTCACCAAGGATCAGATTCTGGAAATTTACATGAACCAGATTTATCTGGGCAACCGCGCCTACGGTTTTGCCGCCGCGTCGGCCGCGTACTTTGGCAAGCCGCTCAAGGACATCACCATTGCCGAAGCGGCAATGCTGGCCACGTTGCCGAAGAGTCCCTCACGCGACAATCCGCTGGTCAATCCGGAGCGCGCGCGCACGCGCCAGTCCTATGTGATCGACCGCATGCTCGAACAAGGCTTCATCACCGCCGAGCAGGCCAAGGCGGCCAAGGCCGAGCCCTTGAAGGTGCGCGCGGCCGGCGGGGATTTCGAAGTCCATGCCGAATACGTGGCTGAGATGGTGCGCCAGATGGTGGTCGCGCAATACGACGAGCGAGCTTATGCCCGCGGCCTGAATGTCTACACCACGTTGATCGCCGCCGAGCAGTCCGCCGCTTACCAGGCGCTGCGCCGTGGCATCCTCAATTACGAAAGCCACCAGCCGTACCGTGGCCCGGAAGAGTTGATTGCGCTGCCCCAGAACCGGGACGAGCTGGACAACGCCATCGACGAGGCGCTCAACGATCACCCCGATTCGGGCGATCTGCTTGCCGCCGTGGTGGTCAGTGCCAGCCCGCAGCAGGTGACGGTGCAGCGCCCAGGCGGCGAGCGCATCAACATTACCGGCGATGGTCTCAAGCCGGTGCAGTCGGGCCTTTCGGCCACGGCCAGGCCGGCCATCCGCATCCAGCCCGGCGCGGTGGTGCGTATCGTCAAAATCACCCAGAATGGTTCCAAGGAGCAGTGGCGCATCACCCAACTGCCCGACGTGCAGGGCGCACTGGTCGCAATTGATCCGCGCACGGGCGCGATCAGGGCACTGGCGGGCGGCTTCGATTTCGATCTGAACAAATTCAACCACGTCGCCCAAGCCTGGCGCCAGCCGGGGTCGAGCTTCAAACCCTTCATCTATTCGGCGGCGCTGGAAAGAGGCTTTTCGCCTGCCACCGTGGTCGATGACTCACCGCTGTTTTTCGGCGCCGCGACCACCGGCGGTCAACCTTGGGAGCCCAAGAACTACGATGGCACATTCGAAGGGCCGATGCTTTTGAAGCGCGCGCTGGCCAAGTCCAAGAACATGGTCTCGATCCGCGTGCTGCGCGCCATCACGCCGCAATACGCGCAAGAGTGGATCAGTCATTTTGGCTTCGACGCAGCGCGCCATCCGCCCTATCTGACGATGGCGCTGGGCGCCGGCTCGGTCACGCCGATGCAAATGGCTGTTGCCTACTCGGCGTTCGCCAATGGCGGCTACCGCATGAACCCGATGCTGATCACCCGCATTACCGATCACGCCGGCAGAATTTTGGTTCAAAGCCAGCCCACGCCGCCCACGGACGCCAACCGCGCCATCAGCGCGCGCAACGCCTTCATCATGGACACGCTTTTGAATGAAGTCGCGCGCAGCGGTACCGCCGCTCGCGCCCAGGCCACTCTCAAGCGCCCCGACATTTACGGCAAGACAGGCACCACCAACGATGCCATGGACGCCTGGTTCGCAGGTTTTCAGCCGACACTGGCGGCGGTGGTGTGGATGGGCTACGACACCCCGCGCAGCCTGGGTGTGCGCGAAACCGGTGGTGGCCTGAGCTTGCCGATCTGGATCGACTTCATGCAGACCGCTCTGAAGGGCGTGCCGGTTACTTCGCTGACCCCGCCTACCGGCGTAACGCAGGCCGATGACAATTGGTATTACAGCGAAAACGTTCGTGGCAGTGGTGTGGCTCGCCTGAATGATTCCGGCCCGTTCATCCAGGACGCTCCCCCGGACGCAGCTCCCGCAGCCGCGCCCGAGGCTTCCAGTCCGGGCGAACGCAGCCGGATCTTGGACATGTTCAAGAATTGAGGCCAAGCTGAACCGGCCTACGCGAGTTGGCTGGGCTGCGGTTTGCGCCAATCCGAAGAGTTGCTTGTGCGGCTGAATAAATCAGCATCAGGAATGAATTACAATGCAAAGTTTCGCGGTTGAACGGGATGGCTTGAGCCGGATACGGTGAAAGTTGCAAGTCCAGTTCTAAGAACGTGTTTGCGATCTCGGCGCGAGGTGTGCGGGATGCGGATTGGGATGGGCTGCAAGGCGCAAACCGCAGCCATAGCCGGTAGCTATGGCGAGGATTTGCAACGCGGCAGACCGCCCAAGTCCGCGCCCGCACGCCTGCGCAGGGATCGTAAACACGTTCTTGCAGCAATAGCTGTTCTATCTTCACCGTGGTGGCTGTAGCTCAGTTGGTAGAGTCCCAGATTGTGATTCTGGTCGTCGTGGGTTCGAGTCCCATCAGCCACCCCATAAATTCCCAATATAAAACAACAAGTTATGATTATGACGCGGCTTTGTTGGGACAAATCGCCGCGCAAGGTTTCTTCCAGGGGCGGGCTGGTCTTGCTTGATTTTGGCGAGGCGCGTCAGATCGTCGACGGCATGATCCATGCAACTACCCGTCCTTGCCGCCGGTAAACGCCACGCCATGCCGCGTCCGCCGGGGTCGGGCGACGCGCTGCTGCTCGCGTGCCTGGCCCAGCGCGACAAGGCTGAAAAACGGCTGACCGCCATCATTTGCGCCGACGCCTTTGATGCCGCACGTCTGGCCGATGAAATCCCCTTCTTTGCGCCGGATTTGCGCGTGGCGCGCTTTCCGGACTGGGAGACGCTGCCCTACGACCGCTTTTCGCCGCACCAGGATTTGATCAGCGAACGGCTGGCCACACTGTGGGCGATCCGGCAGGGGCTGGCCGACGTGGTGCTGATCCCGGCCACCACGGCGCTGTACCGGCTGGCGCCGCCGGCGTTTCTGGCCGGGTACACGTTCCACTTCAAGCAGGGGCAAAAGCAGGACGAGGCGGCGCTGAAAAGCCAGTTGACGCTGGCCGGTTACAGCCACGTCACGCAGGTGGTCAGCCCCGGCGAATACGCGGTGCGCGGCGGGCTGATCGACCTGTATCCGATGGGCAGCCCGATGCCCTACCGCATCGACCTGTTCGACGATGAGATCGACTCGATCCGGTGCTTTGACCCGGACACGCAGCGCAGTCTGCACCCGGTGCCGGAAGTGCGCCTGCTGCCGGGGCGCGAGTTTCCGACCGACGAGGCGGCGCGCACGCGCTTTCGCCAGCGCTGGCGCGAATGCATGGAGGGCGACCCGACCAAAAGCCGCCTTTACCGCGACATGGCCGCGGGCGTGGCCACCGCCGGTATCGAGTACTACCTGCCGCTGTTCTTCGACCAAACGGCGACGGTGTTCGATTATTTGACGGGCGGCCCAAATAGCCAGCCCGCCACGCTGGCGCTGCATGGCGATCTGGAAGCCGCTTTCACGCGGTTCGCGCAGGACACGCGCGAGCGCCACCGCTTGGCGCAGGGCGATCCGGAATGGCCGGTGCTGCCGCCGGATACGCTGTTTTTGTCGGCCGAGGATTTTTATCTTGCCGCCAAGGCGCATGCGCAGGTAGCCATCCGAACCTCCCCGCCCCCAGCGGGGGAGGGCTACTCACTCCCTCTCCCGCTTGCGGGAGAGGGCCGGGGAGAGTGGGAAAAAAGCCCCCAACCCAACCTTCCGGTAGGGGCGGGCCTTGTGCCCGCCCCATTCGCCTGCCTGCCCGATCTGTCCGCCCAGCGCGGCACGGAAGATCCGTTATCCAAGCTGCAAGCGCACGTGGCCGCCGCGCCGCGCCGCACGCTGGTACTGGCCGAAAGCGACGGGCGGCGCGAAAGCCTGCTGGACTTTTTGCGCGCATCGGGTCTGCATCCGCCTGCCTTCGATTCGCTGGCGGCGTTTCAGGCCGGCGCGGGCGAGCGCCTGGGCATTGCCACCGGCGCGCTGGCGGCCGGCTTTGCGTGGATCGAAGGCGGCATTGATTTCGTCACCGAAACCGAGCTGTTCGCCGCCGCGCCGGGCGTGCATCGCCGCCGCCGCCAGGAACGCACCAGCGACGTGGAGTCGCTCATCAAGGACCTGGCCGAACTGCGGCCGGGCGACCCGGTGGTACACGCGCAGCACGGCATCGGGCGCTACCGGGGGCTGGTCAAGCTGGACCTCGGCACGCAAGACCAAGACGGCAACGGGCAGCAGGAATTTTTGTATCTGGAATACGCGGGCCAAGCAACGCTGTACGTGCCGGTGGCGCAACTGCACCTGATCAGCCGCTACACGGGCGTCAGCCCCGACGAGGCGCCGTTGCACAAGCTCGGTTCCGGCCAGTGGGAAAAAGCCAAGCGCAAGGCCGCCGAGCAGGTCCGCGACACCGCGGCGGAACTGCTCAACATCCACGCCCGGCGCGCCGCGCGCGCAGGGTTTGCATTCCGTTTTCAAGCGCAAGAATACGAGGTGTTCGCCAACGATTTCGGCTTCGAGGAAACCGCCGATCAGCGCGCCGCCATTCACGCGGTGATTCAGGACATGATCTCGCCGCGCCCGATGGATCGCCTGGTGTGCGGCGACGTCGGCTTTGGCAAAACCGAAGTGGCGCTGCGCGCGGCCTTCGTCGCGGTAATGGGCGGCAAGCAGGTGGCCTTGCTGGCGCCGACCACGCTGCTGGCCGAGCAGCACTATCAGACCCTGGTTGACCGCTTTGCCAAATGGCCGGTCAAGGTCGCGGAAATGAGCCGCTTTCGCTCCGCCAAGGAAATTGCCGCCGCCGCCCAAGGGCTGGCCGGCGGCGGCATCGACATCGTGGTCGGCACGCACAAGCTGCTCTCGCCTTCGATCAAGTTCAAAAACCTGGGGCTGCTCGTCATCGACGAAGAACACCGCTTCGGCGTGCGCCACAAAGAAGCCATGAAGGCGCTACGCGCCGAAGTGGACGTACTCACGCTCACCGCCACGCCGATTCCGCGCACCCTGGGCATGGCGCTGGAAGGCTTGCGCGACCTGAGCGTGATCGCCACCGCCCCGCAGCGGCGGCTGGCCATCAAAACCTTTGTGCGCAACGAAGGCCACGGCGTGATCCGCGAAGCCGTGCTGCGCGAACTCAAGCGCGGCGGGCAGGTTTATTTTCTGCACAACGAGGTCGATACCATCGAAAACCGCCGCCTCAAACTGCAAGAAATCCTGCCCGAAGCGCGCATCGCCGTGGCCCACGGCCAAATGCCCGAGCGCGAACTGGAGCGCGTGATGCGCGACTTCGTGGCGCAGCGCCACAACCTGCTGCTGTGCTCGACCATCATCGAAACCGGCATCGACGTGCCCAGCGCCAACACCATCGTCATCAGCCGCGCCGACAAATTTGGCCTGGCGCAATTGCACCAGTTGCGCGGGCGCGTGGGTCGCAGCCACCACCAAGCCTATGCCTATTTGATGGTGCCCGACCTCGACAGCCTGACCAAGCAGGCCGGGCAGCGGCTGGAAGCCATTCAGCAAATGGAAGAACTGGGCAGCGGTTTTTATCTGGCGATGCACGACCTGGAAATTCGCGGCGCCGGTGAAGTGCTGGGCGAAAACCAGAGCGGCAACATGCAGGAAATCGGCTTTCAGCTCTACAACGAAATGCTGGCCGCCGCCGTCAAGGCCCTGCAAGCGGGCCGGGAGCCGGATTTGCTCGCCCCCATGCAGGCGGCCACCGACATCAACCTGCACGCCCCCGCGCTGCTGCCGGACGACTACTGCGGCGATATCCACCTGCGCCTGTCGTTCTACAAGCGCCTGGCGACCGCGCCCACGCAAGACGGGCTGGACGCGCTGGTCGAGGAAATCGTGGACCGTTTCGGCAAGCTGCCCGCGCCCGCGCAAACGCTGATCGACGTGCACCGCCTGCGCGTGGCCAGCCAGCCCTATGGTGTGCAAAAAGTCGATGCCGCGCCGGGCGCCATCAGCATCACCTTCCGTTCCAACCCGCCCATCGACCCACTGGACATCATCCGCCTGATCCAGCAAAACCGCCACATCAAACTGGCCGGCAACGACAAACTGCGCGTCGAGCGCGCCTTGCCCGACCCGCAGGCGCGCGCCCGGCTGGTGCGCGACGTGCTCAGGTCGCTCAAGTTGGAGACAGCGCGGTAGGCACTGAGCCGGAAAAGTTCCGGAAAGGTAAAAAAGATGAATCAAGGCACGGAGTTACGCTCTCAGAGGAGGGATCGGGACTTTGGAACTTCGGGTTAAAACTTCCGGCTCAAAAATTCCGAATTCTTCAGACCGAAACGTAACGGGCGCTCGGCGGCACGGCTGATGCCGATGCGCGGACCGCACACGATGGCGGCGCCGGGCACAGCTTGCCTGGGCGTGATCAGAGCGAACGGCGGCGCATTCAGTGACGCGCCGTCGTGCTTGCGCGTGACGGCCAGCGCCTGGCACAGCCGCCCCGGCCCCGCGCACAGCAAACGCACGTCATCAAGGCCGCGTCGCTCTTGCATCCGCGCGATGCCCTGGACTGGCTCAAGCGCGCGGATCAGCACCGCCGAACCGTACCCCGCTTCGCGGCAAACCAAGTTCATGCACCAATGAATTCCGTAGGAACGGTAAACATAGACATGCCCCGGCGGGCCAAACATCGCGGCATTGCGCGCGGTTGGCCCGCCGTGGCTGTGCGATGCCGGGTCGTCCATATCGTAGGC
>Ga0209629_10000864_pt1 | contig 17861 bp, 13 predicted proteins | sample TergutCu122P5_FD_187286 | JGI IMG/M metagenome (GOLD analysis project Ga0209629, IMG submission 187286) | Cubitermes ugandensis P5 segment gut microbial communities from Kakamega Forest, Kenya - Cu122 P5 (SPAdes) (version 2) | ecosystem: Host-associated > Arthropoda: Insects > Digestive system...
GGACACTATCGCGTTCTTCTTCCGACAAAGTTATCGGATATTTCGTTCTCATATATATCCCCCGTCGATACATTTGAGAAGATTATATCATTTATATTTAACTTTGTCACTATACTAGCCTCTAATCTCTAGCCTCTAGCCTCTAGCCTCTAGCCTCTAGCCTCTAGCCTCTAGCCTCTAGCCTCTAGTTGCTTCTCCACTCTATCTTCGATACCTTCCCGTACATCTCCACGTGATTTGTCTTGCAATAGAACGGGATGCCGACCCTGCATTCCTGCCCGGCGATCTTGATGATGGCGGCGGTGGGATCCGCCTGGGACTTGATGACCACCCAGCCGTCCTTGTACATGCTGTTCTTGCTCAAAACGATTTTCCCGCTGGAGTCAGAGGCGATATACGTCGAATCTTCATAATGCGAGGAATCTATAACGCCGTCCACAAACGCGTTCTTGGCGACGCATCTGTCGCCCTGCCTGAGCGCCAGGAACGCGCCCTCCGGCTGCTGTTTCAGATCCACGGTGACATAGACGTCGGTGAGGCCCGTGCTCGCGGCGGAACCCTGGGGTTTTGCGTGCTTTAAGTAGGTGTACCCGCCAAAAACCACCCCGACGAGGATAATTATTATGACAAACAGATCCACCACGTTGATTACGCCGAACAGGCGTCCTTTCTTGTCAGGCATGTCCAATCTCCTTTTAAGCCGTGTGATTTGCGCACGGATACGTCGTTAATTTTACATAGTTAATTTATACCAATAGCGTCCTGTCAAACACGCCGGCGAGCTCGCGCGTAAGCACCTTGCGCTCGTATTTCATGATCTCGCCGCGGTCGGGTTCAAACGCGTGGGAACCCTCACGCCAATCATTATACAACTTTAATATACTATTTTCAATCCCCCGCACGTCCGAAAATCCGCAGGATATGCCGATGCGCGTCCTTTCAAGCAGGTCGCGGGCCGCGCCCTCCGGCAGGACGCCTAGCACGGGCCTGCCCGTGTTCATATATTCAAATATTTTGCCGGTATAGAACGCGTCCGCTCCAACCCCCTCGCCCTCGAGCAGCAATAGCGCGTCCGATTTAAGCTGCTCCCGCACGCAGTCGCCGTGCCGCATGTACCCCAGGATTTTGACCACTCCGGCCAGCCCGTACGCGGCGATGAGGGCGTTAAGCTTGTCCGCGTGATAATTGCCTATGAGCTGAACCCTTACGCAATCCCCGGCGATGCGCCCGCTCCGGATGAGATTGCGCAGCGCCTCAAAGAAGAAATCGGGCTTGCGCCTGCCATAGAGCAGCCCGGTGTAGGTTATCGTAAAGCGTTCGTTTTTATTGCGGACGCCCTCAAGCCCGGCGAAATCCTCCGCGTCGTAACCGTTGGGGATCACGTAAAACCTGGCTTCATCGACGATCCCCCTGTTGTTGTTCAGGAAGTTGCGGCGCATGACCGGGGTATTGGCGATAAGGCTGTCCGCGGCGGCGAGCACCCGGCGCTCCATGCGCTTTTCAACGACCGCGCGGACGGGGTTATGCGGCTTATCCAGGGTATATGGGTTGTTGGTCCATTCGTCCCTGAAATCCGCGACCCATTTGATGCGCGGCAGCTTTGTCCTGATATAGAGCCCCAGCAGATGGTCGCTGTAGGGCGTGGAAGTGGAATATATCAATTCTATACCGCATCCGCGGATCAAGCTCAGCGCGGGCTTTCTGGCGGCCATCTCCCAAAGCCGCTCGCCGTCCGGTATCAAGACCTTGCGGGCTATGGCCTTGCCCATTATCCCCAGGCGCTCCGCGAGGTCCCAGTCCGGCGTGCGCTCCACCAAAACGCCCTCGGGTATATCCTTGAGCAGGCTTTCGTCCTTCAGCGCCATGCGGTTTATCTGCCGCGTCAGCACGACCGGCTCGTAGCCGAAGGCCCGCAGATGCTTCACAAATTTTGAGGTCCGCTGCACGCCGGAGCCGCCCATCGGCGGGAAGGCGTGCGCGATGATCAGTACCTTGCGCATCGTTTCTCCTTATAATTAAGGCAACCTCTATAAACCCGCCATTGCGAGGAGCAAAGCGACGAAGCAATCCAGGAAGTCCCGGTTTATGCGTATACTGGATTGCTTCGCTTCGCTCGCAATGACTGGTTGCGAAGTTAATAGAGATTGCCTTAATTGCCCAGCAAGTAATAGTTCAGCCCCGCGAGCCCGGCCTTTTCCCGGCTGACGGAGTTGCGCGCGTCCAGCAGGTTTTTTGAGCGCATGAGCGCGGCCAGCGCCGGCAAATCAAGGTCATCGAATTCCTTGTGGTTCACGGCCAGGATCATGAGGTCCGCGCCGCGCGCGGCCTCGTTCAGGCCGCCCGCGAGGAACGGGATGTCCCGGCGGCCGGCGATGTGCGGATCATAGGCGCGCACCTCGGCGCCCTTCCCGCTCAGCAGTTCGATCAGCGCCATTATAGGGCTTTCGCGCGTGTCGTCGATATTGGGTTTATAGGTTACGCCCAGCACGGCGCATATTTTTCCCGCGGCGCCGCCCATTATGCTCACCGCTCGGGCGGCGACGCGGGCGGGCATGCTGTCGTTTGTCAGCCGCGCCAGCCTTATGATGTTGGCGATTTGCGGCCGCTTCTCCACGATAAACCATGGGTCCACGGCGATGCAGTGCCCGCCGACGCCCGGCCCGGGCTGGTGGAGGTTGACACGGGGGTGCTTGTTTGAGAGGGCGATGACCTCCCAGGCGTTGACGCCCATGTCCTCGCAGAGCATGGCCAATTCGTTGGCCAGGGCGATGTTCACGTCCCGGAAGGTGTTCTCCATCAGCTTGCACATCTCCGCGGTGGTGGCGTCAGTGATATATATCTCCCCCCGGACAAAGCGCTTGTACAGCCAGGCGACCATTTCCGCGCTCTCCCGGTTTAAGCCCCCCACGACGCGGTTGTTGTTAACTAGCTCCTCCAATATTCTGCCTGGCAGGACGCGTTCCGGGGAATGGGCTATGTACAGGTCCTTCCCGGTGTCCAGCCCGCTTTTGGCTATTATCGGCGCGATGAGTTTCGCCGTGGTCTCCGGGGGGGACGTGGATTCCAGTATGACCATGCAGCCCTTCCTGACGTATGGCACAATACTCTCCGCCGCCGCCCGAACATATCCCATATCCGCCGTCTTATCGGGGTTAATGGGGGTGGGCACGGCGATGATGAACGCGTCCGCCTCCTCCGGCTCCGTAACGGCCCTGAGCCTGCCCTGCCGCACAGCCTGCTCCACCATCGCACCCAGATACGGCTCCTCGATGAGCACGCGCCCCTCATTGAGCGCCCTGACGACGTCCTCGTTCACGTCAACCCCCAGAACCTCGCAGCCGCTGGAGGCGAACATCACGGACGTGGGCAGACCGATGTAACCCAGGCCGATGACGCATATTTTGATCTGTGTTTCCTGCATTTTAGACCCTCTTCTAAGAAGAAATTATTGAAATAACCGGATTAGCCCAGCCAATACAAAATAAATCGGGAAACGAAATTGGGAAATCAGCTACTGAATCGGTTTTAAGATTAAAAACTCCAGGTATCCATGCTCCAAGAACAATTCCGAGGGTAACAGCTATTAATTCAGCCGGGAGAGCGACAATTGCGGCGATGAAAAATCTTGCCAACAGGCGTTTAATGCTTTTCCGATTCACGGCCATCCGCCTTCTTGTGAAATCACGTTCTAAAATCGACGCTTGTCAAACTTTTTGAATCGGCTCCTTGGGTTGTAATTCCTCGTAGTTTGCTCGAACTGACTTTAAGACTTTAGTGTTTTTACTGAATTGCGGCACTAATTCCTCATAGCGCGACTCACGCCGCTACCGGCTAAAGCCGGAAGACTTAGATACCGCCTGAAAGGCGGACTAAAATAGCTGGCGCGAAATTACTCCAGCTTAGCCCCTATGCGCGGGCGAGCGGAGTGGCATAAGCGATAACCATGATGAAGTTTTGTAGTAAAACGTTCATCAAATGCACTTCAGTATCGCCAATTGATGTTTATAAGGTATCAGATGGATCAATGAATTTATCGCCGATAAATAAACTTATAGCCGTACAGATAATTTTATATGCACAATGCCATTTAAAAAGCCGACGGCTAAACTGACACTTTCAGGTGTAGCTTAAAGGTTTCGGTTTAAGCCCCTCACAGTGGCGTCTTTTCAAACCACCCTTTGAAGGGACGGTCCGGTGATTACCAAAATATATGATTAGCAGAATTACATGTTTTTCATTTACAACGATTTTCCGGACCTAAAGGGACGGATCTTGGCCCGCCCGCCTAACACCGGATGAGATTAGTTCAGTTAGTCATACTTATATTATTTTATTAAAGAAGCTCGGTACTTCTGCGGAAAATGGGCTTCAATTGCATTTGCGCAGCGCCTTTCAGATCCGTATTATAATCAACTACGGCCCACCGTACGGCTTTCAGCCGTTTTTAAGTCTTCCGGCTTCAGCCGGTTGTATAACCCTTCTCCGCCCGGAAAAAAATCAGCGCCTGGTGAGCTTTTTGAACACCTCCCGCGCCTCTCCGCGTATCTCGCCGGAGACAAATAGCAAAACGGCGTAAATAACCGCCCCCGCGGCAACGGCGGCGGCGAGCCCCGGCACGGAGCCCACGCGCGCGCCGATAAAATAGACGGAAACCGCCATAACGCCCGCGCTCAATATTATCCTGGCGTACACCAGCGGCGTGAGCGTCCATCTGATATGCCGGGAGCTGCCCGCCTTGCTGAGGATATAAAGAAACAGGAACGCGCCCAGGGTGCTGCACGCGGCCGCTATGTATCCGAATCTGGGCACCAATACGATATTTGCGGCGATATTCACCGCGCTGGCGATGACGCTGTTGCGGAAAATGATATGCGTCCTGGCCGTCAGCTCCCAGGGCTTATTGCTGTATTCGGTCAGAGCGGAAAACAACATGCCCCCCGCCACAAACGGCATCACCAGGAAGCCCGCCGCGTAATCGCGCTTAAACAGCACGTGCGCCATGGGGTAACACAACGCGGCCACACCCGCCACAGCCGGCGCGCCGATCAGCAGATACCCGCGCACGGCATGGCTTATAAGCCTCTTTGCGTCCTCCCGCCTGCCCGCGCTCCAGGCCCGCAGGATCGTCGGGTACGTGCCGCGCATCACGGCGTAGGAGAGCACCGTGAACGCCGCGGAGATAAGGGAATAATTGATGGTGTATACGCCGACGTCCGCGGCGTTTCCATAATGGCCGATAAAAAAACGGTCTGAGCTGTTTAATATCGTTATGGTCAGAATATTGCCGATAAGCGGCACGCCGTATACAATAAAACTCCTCTGGATATCCGGCGAGTAAGCGCGGCGACTGACCTGACGCAGCAGCCCGAGCCGGCACAGCGCGATTGCGGATACGCACGAATCAAATATAAAACTGGTCAGCAGTATCCATTCTATGCGCGCCCCGAATAATTTTGACAGAACAAATAACCCAGCGAGCTTGCCCGCGACGGCAAACGCCGACAGGAACAAATTGAGTTTTACGGCCCTGTGCGCCGCCAGCAGGGACGTGAGGATCTGCGCGGTGTTATATGAAACGAACATCAACACGGCCAGGGTCAGCCAGTTGGCCGGATAATTATTGTTAAAGACGGTGAGCCAGCCGTTTCCGGCGCACAACGTGTTCGCCAGCAGTATGAAGCCGCCGCCTAACAATACGGCCGCGCCGTTGACGATCAGCCAGAGGAAAAACGCCGTCGAATAAAAATCCTTCAGGCGGCCGTTATTCAGATAATCGCTCAGATAGCGGTATACCGGCTGCGCGAGCCACTGTATGCAAAGCATGCCGCCCGCCGTTATCACAACGTTAAGCAGCGCAAAACGGCCATAGATTTCTTTGGAAAAGAGAAAGGTGTACAGCGAGGTGGCGGCGATGCCCACGACGCCCTCGATAGTCTTGGCGGCCAGGTAAAACAATGTGTCCGTGAACATCACTCGCTTGGGCGAGCCGCCCGGCACGCCGTCCTGAGGGACGCCCGCCCGCCCGTTATTTGGTTCGATGGCCATACCGCCTGTATCCAAAGACATGTCCCCTGCCGCTTTCAAAGATATCGCGTTTATACTCATACTGTTTCTTTTTTATCATTGACATAAAGCAGCCATACCAATTCCAGCTTCACACATTCCCATGTTCGGTCAGAACGTTCAGCGCCCTCTGGCGCTTCACTTCCCTCCATGGTAATGGTTCAGCTTGGAATTGGTATTACATCCGGAATGCGCGCAGACACAGCGAAATCCTTTTGTTTATCTGCGCGCGCCAATGGAGGATAGCTGATTTATGTCTACCTTTATCAAGAAACAGTATCACACGCCGGCGCTTCGCGCTGGCAATTAATAATTATAGCACAACATCTCCAAAAAAGCCAATAAATTTCATTTGCGTTACATGGGTTGTCATAAGCGTCGAATTTTGATATAATCTTTTTGATATAACCCCTCAGCACCTCCGAAAACTGAAGTATGATGCCCAATTTTACCATAGGAGGCAAAAAATGAAAAAACCTATAATCGTCATCTGCGGTCTTGTTTTATGCTTTGTACTGGGCTGGCTGGGCGCTCTCACCGTGAGCGCCTCAAACGTTGCGCCGGGCGGCCCGGACGATCCGGTAGTTTCAAAGAGCTATGTAGACGCCAGGTTCAGTCAGCTTTCCGCGCTTATACAGCAGGTGCAGGCCGGACAGACGGCAAGCGGCGCGCAGGCCCCGGCCGTCGACGCCGACGCCCTGGCCGCGCAGATCATCAGCCAGGTGCAGTCGCAGATCGGTACGGGGGGTTACGCGCCCGTGGAGCTCGCCGCCGGCCAGGTGCTCATCGGGCACGAGGGCGCGCAGATCATACTGCGTTCCGGCAAGGCCGCGGCGTATTCGGAAGTGGCGGATGGCCTCTCAAATATTACGAACGGGGCCGACATGAAAAACGGCGCGGCGCTTTCCGCCAATAACCTGCTCATCGTCCCGCGCTATGACAAGCGCGGCGTAAAGGCCGTGAGCGGCCGCGTCTGGGTGCTTGTGAACGGCGGGTATGACATACAGTGACATCATATATAATAATGACATAAGGATTTGATTTGAATGCGCATAAAAACGGACATAAAACAAAAACTGAATATTAAATTCTTGGCCTGCGCGGCGGTCTGCGCGGCCGCCGCAGCGTTCGCCGTCCTCCCCGCCCTCGCCGCCGATGTGTACTATGAACGCGGCACAAAGGAGACCATAGCCGGCGGCGTCATATATCAGGAGAGCCGCAAGCTGACCGGGGACGGCATACTGGACGTGTACGTCCTCACCGTCCCGCTGAACAGGCCGGGCGTCGGCGTCTCGCCCGTCACGCCGAAGCCCGGCGGCGGTTACCGGGAGACGTCCTTCGATATGCTGAAGGAAGCGGGGGCCATCGCGGGGGTCAACGGCGATTTCTTTACCACGATCGACGGGGATTACTCGGCGGCCGTGGGGGCGCTGATCCAGAACGGGAAGCTGGAATCCCTGAATACGGCGCTCAACACCGAAAACAGCAAATCCCGATACGCCTCGTTCATGCTGGACGATAAAAACAACCCGTTGATCCAATACATAAGCTCCGCGATGAACTTCGCTATAAACGGCAAGGTCATAATGGACATAGCCTCCCTGAACAGAACGAGCGATCTCTCCGCGCCCGTATGCGTCACCGGCGATTACTGCGCGGACACCGCGGTCATGGATTCATGGGTCAAGGACCTAACGAAGATCGTCGTGCAAAACGGCTCAGTGACGTATATATCAAAAAAGGGCGAGACGGTGGCCGTCCCGCCCGGCGGCTACATAATCGTCTTAAACGGCGCGAACGCCGATACATACGCGCCGGGCATACATATCGGGGACGCCGCCAAGCTGAATACCTGGACGAGTCTCAACCTGAGCGACATAAAAATGGCCATAAGCGGCTCCGCGATATTGCTGACGGACGGCAAACCGGTACAGGACAACGGCTATTTTCCGTCCGGGCGCAACCCGCGCACCGCCGTGGGCTATACGCAGGACGGCAAAAACCTCATTATAATGGCGGTGGACGGGCGCACGGAATCCGTGGGGGTGACCAAGGCGGAGCTCGCGGCCCTCATGCTGTCTTACGGCGCGTACAACGCGGTGAATCTTGACGGCGGCGGCTCGACCTCCATGGCGGTCAAGCGGCCGGCGCAGTCCATACGGCAGACCAACAACCCCTCGGACGGCGCCCCCCGCCGCCTGGCCAACTCGCTGGGCGTCTTCTTCGACGCGGAGCCGTCCGCGCCGGTATCCCTGCTGATAAAGCCGGCGGCCGACATGATATTCAAGGACGTCGGCGCGCCGATATATATGTTTACCCAGGACGCCAATTTTCAGGCGGTTCCTATAAACTATTCCGAAGCGGAATTCTCCTCCGACGATCCCGCCGGCGTATTCAAAAACGGCTGTTTTTATCCGTCAAAGCTGGGCGATGTCACCATAAACGCCCAGAAAGACGATCTGAAGGGGCGGACCGTTATCAGGAGCCTGAGGCTGGCTCAAATAATCCCCGCCAACTCCATGCTCACGGCGTTCATGGGCGGGAGCGTCCCGGTGACGTTAAACGGCGTCAGCGCGGACGGCTACACCGCGCCGATACTGGCGGGCATCACGTATACCGTGGTCCCGGCGGAGCTGGGGCGCGTGGAAAAGGGCGTGTTCTACCCGCAAAACCCCGGCGCGGGGTATATCAAGTGCGCCGCAGGGGCGCTGGCGACGGCTTTTGTGAACATCAGCGTCTCCCCGAAGCCGACTGTTAGCACGATAACGTCATTTGACGAATACGCCCAGGTCAGCGCCGGCAAAGGCGATGCCGGCGGCGTGAGCTTTGCGGGATACCCGGAGGGGGTCACGGGCGGGGTTGCATTCACTGACGGCGCCGCGGGGCCCGCCGGCTCTTCCGGGCCGTCGCTCAGGCTCGATTACGCGATGGCCATCAGCGACGCCACCCAGGCGGCGTACGCCGTGTTCCAGCCGCCCAGGCGGCTCCCCCCGGCGACGCAGTCCCTGCGCATCTCGGCGTACGGGGATAACTCATTTGTCTGGCTGCGCGCCAGGCTCGTGGATTCAAAGGGCGGCGGCTATACCGTCGATCTGGCCCCGCAGGTGGACTGGACCGGCTGGAAAGATTTGAGCGCGGACATACCGCGGGAGGCCGTCCAGCCCGTCTCGCTCGAGCGCGTGTACGCCGTGACGCAGGGCAACGCGGACGTCTCCGAACACAGCCTGTATTTTGACGATATCCGCGTCGTCTCCTCGGCGTCCTTCGCCCCTGTGGAGCGCCCCCCGGACACGCCGTATACGGATCCGCTGGCGGCCAAGCTGGGCGGGAGGCCGAAGAACGCCGTGGACGTAACTGTCGCGGCGGGGGCCGTGGTCTCCTCCGATAAAAAACCCAAAAATTACGCCGCCGCGCAGAAGCAGGTCTTCACCGCCATGGGCAGGGACGCCTCATACATGCTGTTTTGCGGCTCCGGCGGCGATCCCAAAAGGGCCGGCGCGCAATACACCTACTGGACGCCCAAATACTGGCTGGACCCATACCCCAACGCCGACGTCATCAACCTGAACGCCTCCGGGGGCGGGCTCATCGCCGCCGACGCGCGGCAGTGGGCCGCGCTGACAAAGGACACGGCGGCCAGCGATAAGCCCAATATAATAATCATGATAAACAAAAGCCCGCTCAATTTCTCCCTGAGCGAGGAATTTGCCACCTTCAGCCAGGTCATGGACGATCTGGTCTCCGCGGGAAAAACTGTGACAGTCATATCGTCGGAGAACACCAACGATTGGGCGAGGGCGTACAACGGCGTCCATTACTTCAATCTTAAGGGCGTATACAACGGCGGCGTCTACAACCCGTCCGCGCAAATGCTGCGGCTGCGCTTCTCAGACGGCGGCATGCAATATGAATTTCAAGATCTGGGGCTGAAATAGATATGTCTTTTGGGGCAAACAATTTTGGGGCAAATAATTATGGGATCGAAATTGAGCGCAAGTTCCTGCCTGAATCCATCCCGTTTGAGCTGTCCGGGTTTGAGAAATTTGAGATCACGCAGGCGTACGTCTCCGTAAAGCCCGTGATACGCATCCGCCGCTCAAACGGCGAGTTCATCCTGACCGTCAAGGGCAGGGGGGACGGGATATCCTCGCCGGAGTATGAAATGCCGCTCGACGCCGAAGAATTCGCGAACCTCCGGGGCAAGACCGAGGGCCGCCCCATAGAGAAGACGCGCTATAAAATACCGCTGGATTGCGGGCTGACCGCCGAATTGGACGTATACCACGGCAGGCTCAGCGGGCTTTTGACCGTAGAGGTGGAGTTTGAGAGCGCCGAGGCGGCGGGCGCCTTCATCCCCCCGGCCTGGTTCGGCAGGGACGTCAGCCTGGATGCACGGTACAAAAACAGCAGCCTGGCCTTTGCGGACGCGATATAAAGCTTCATGTCAATTATCGTAGGGCGGGGCTATGCTCCATATGCACTAACTTAATTTTAACTAATCCGTCATTGCGAGGAGCGAAGCGACGAAGCAATCCATAAAAACCTTGGTTTCATCATGTTTCTGGATTGCTTCGCTTCGCTCGCAATGACGATAAAAGGTTAAAGCTAGTGCATATGGGGCTATGCTCCCGCCGCCGCCCCAAATTTTTGTGCATCCTGTATATTCACGCGTTTGTCGTGACCAATTTTCATTGTCGTGACCAATTTCATTTCATTGTTGACAAACCCGTATGATGGGTATATTATTACTTATTATTTTCATACATTATGTGTAAGCGGTATTTTTTATAGCCGATCAAATTTGGAGTAACTCTCCGGCTAAATTCGTTAAAACGGCTCACTCACAACGTTTTCTCCGAAAACGTTACGTTCGCTCACCATAACGAATTCAGCCTCCGAGTTACAAATTAAGTTGATCAGCTATACGTTAAAACGGTCGTACACGGAGGCATGAGATGACAAGAATCGCGGACAGTCTGGCTGACCTCATAGGGAGGACCCCGCTGCTGCGCCTCGGAAAATACGCCGCGGCACACGGTCTGCGCGCGTCCCTCGTCGCCAAGCTGGAATACTTTAATCCGGCGGGCAGCGTAAAAGACCGCGTGGCGCGGGCGATGATCGAAGACGCCGAGAGGGACGGCAGGTTAAAACCCGGGGCCGTGATCATCGAACCCACCAGCGGGAACACCGGCATAGGGCTCGCCTCCATAGCGGCCGCCAAGGGTTACCGCGTCATCCTCACCATGCCGGAGACCATGAGCGCCGAGCGCCGCAAGCTGCTGGCCGCGTATGGCGCGGAGCTCGTCCTGACCGGCGGCGCCGAGGGCATGAAAGGCGCCATAGCGAAAGCGGAGGAATTGGCGGCGGCGATACCCGGCGCTTTTATACCGGGCCAGTTCGTCAATCCCGCCAACCCAAAAGCACATCGGGAAACCACCGGGCCCGAGATTTGGGAGGGCGCCGGCGGCGAGGTCGATATCTTTGTGTGCGCCGTCGGTACGGGCGGCACGATTACCGGCGCGGGCCAATTTTTGAAAGAGAAGAATCCCTCCATAAAAATTATCGCGGTGGAGCCCGCCGGTTCGCCCGTGCTGTCCGGGGGGCGCCCCGGCCGGCACGATATACAGGGCATCGGCGCGGGTTTTGTCCCGGCGACGCTCGATACGGGCGTTTACGACGAGGTCGTCGCGGTGCGCGATGAGGACGCCTTCCGGACATGCCGCGAGCTTGCCCGCGCGGAAGGGCTTTTGGCCGGCGTTTCCTCGGGCGCGGCGGTATGGGCCGCGGCGATGGCGGCGCGGCGGGAGGAAAATGCGGGCAAGACCGCCGTCGTCATCCTGCCGGACACGGGCGAGCGCTATCTTTCCATGCCGATGTTTGAATATGAATGAATCGAGGGTTTTGATGGATATTAAAGACATATCTTCGGGGGTATCGGCGGATCTGCTGGCGCAGCACGCCGTTTTCACAAAAGACAACAACGCCAACGCCTATCTCGATACGGACGTCATCGTCGATATAATAAAGAAGATACGGATGGCTATGTTCCCGGGGTATTTCAGCGAAATACCCGAGTTTAAGCCCCTGGACGTATGGCTCCAGTGCTTGCTCGCGGATATACACCAGGAACTCGCGGAAGAGATAAAAATGGCGCTGATAAAGCAGAACCGCGGCGCGGACGCCGGCCCGGTCGCGAGCGAGGTTTCCGCCGGGCTTATCGGACAGCTCGCCGATATACAGCGGCTTTTATACAAAGACGCGCAGGCGGGCTTCGACGGCGACCCGGCGGCGAAGAGCGTTGACGAGGTCATATTTACATACCCCGGCTTCTTCGCGATCTCCGTGTACCGCATCGCTCACTGCCTGTTCGTCAGGGATGTGCCGGTGATACCGCGGCTCATGAGCGAACACGCCCACAGCGTGACGGGTATCGACATACATCCCGGCGCGCAGATCGGGGAATATTTCTTCATAGACCACGGCACGGGCGTCGTCATCGGCGAGACCACCGTCATCGGCAGCCACGTGAAACTCTATCAGGGTGTCACGCTGGGCGCGCTTTCCACCAAGAGCGGTCAGAAGCTCGCCGGCATAAGGCGGCACCCCACCATCCAGGACAACGTCACGATCTATTCCGGGGCGTCGATACTGGGCGGTGAAACCGTCATAGGCAGGAATTCAACCGTCGGCGGCAACATGTTCATCACAAAATCAGTGCCAGAGGGCACGACCGTGAGATAGCGGGCGCAGCCTACGATCAGGATAAATATTGATAGAAGGGGGGGAAATGGAATATAAATGTCGTATGATACAAAATTATTGATGGCTATACTCACTCATTATATCTCCACAACAAATGAGACAAAAGAACAAATCGCAGAATTTTTAAGAAAAGTAACAAATATGGAAGCAGATGACCGGGCGGTTCGATACGTTATGTAAATTTAAGAAGCAACAGCGCACTGGATGGACGCCGGTTCAGCGTAAACGGCAGCAAACAATCAGCCCCTTGTTCCGCTTTGCGGTTTTGTGAAGATTTCATCTCACCCGGCGGATTCTGCGGGCTGATTTTATATCGTCAGACTGTACTCTATTTAGAGATAGTATAGAAATAAATGGGAGGTGCTACCTATGGCGAGCTTAAGCATGAGAGGCATACAAAAACGATACCCCAACGGCGTTATAGCCGTCTCCGACTTTAACCTGGAAATATCCGATAAGGAATTCATTATATTCGCTGGCCCCTCGGGCTGCGGCAAGTCCACGGCGCTGCGCGTGATCGCGGGGCTTGAGGATATCACCGCCGGGGAACTTTACATAGGCGACAGGCTCATGAACAATGTCATGCCCAGGGACCGGGATATCGCCATGGTTTTTCAGAATTGCGCGCTGTATCCGCATATGACCGCGTTTGACAATATGGCGTTTGGCCTCAAGCTCAGAAGGATCCCCAAGGACGAGATAAACAGGCGCGTGCTGAAGGCCGCCAGGGTCCTCGATATCGAGAACCTGCTGGACCGCAGGCCCAAGGCGCTTTCCGGCGGCCAGCGCCAGCGCGTGGCCATGGGCCGCGCGATCGTCCGGGAGCCCAAGGTCTTCCTCATGGATGAGCCGCTCTCCAACCTGGACGCGATGCTGCGCGTTCAGATGAGAACCGAGATTTCCAAGCTGCATCAGCGCCTTGAGGCCACCTTCATCTACGTCACGCATGACCAGGCGGAGGCCATGACGCTGGGCACCCGCATCGTCTTGCTGAAAGACGGCGTTATTCAGCAGGCGGATACGCCCCAGAACCTGTACCACAAGCCGGTCAACCTGTTTGTGGCGGGCTTCATCGGCTCCCCGAAGATGAACTTTATCAACGCGCGGGCCGTCAGGGATGGCGGCGGCGTGTACCTGCATTTTGGCAAACACCGGATAAAACTCACCGAATCCAAGGCGCGCGCCTTGCTGGACGGCGGCTATCCGGACAAGGAGGTCATCATGGGCGTGCGCCCGGAGGATCTGCGCGCTGAGGAAAGCTTCGTCGCCAACTCCCGGGACACCGCAATCGACGCCGAGGTCGAAGCCACGGAGATGCTCGGGGCGGACGCTTTCCTTCGCTTAAACTGCGCCGGGCACAGTCTTACCGCCCGGACTGACCCGAGCTCCGCCGCGAAGGCCCACGACGTAATCAGGGTGGCCCTTGACGCCGACAGGATACACATCATCGACAAGGATACCGAGACGGCCGTCGTCCATCAGGGGCCATAAAACGGCGAATTAATATATTTGCAATAAGTCACGTATAATATAACGTGGTTCGACGGGCTGGATCGTTTTGCGCGTTGACGCAGGAACGCGAAGCTTTGACTTTAAGGAGAGAAGAAGCGATATGGACGAATGGAACGGCAACACCCCTGAACCCCAGGCCCCCGCGGGCGAAGCCCCTTACGCCCCCGCCCCCGAGAGCCGGCCCGCTGTCCCTCCCTTCGCCGCGGGCGAAACCTATCGCGCCCCAGCCGGCCCGCCCCCCGTCATTTTGAGCGTGAGCGACAGGGATATGACCGCGGGCTCAAGATGGGGCAAGTTTTACGGCGTCATGCTGATAATAGGCGGCGCCTTTGCCTGCTTTGGGATCATCACCATACCGATCGGCATTTTTCACATCTTAGGCGGCTCAAAGCTGATTGCGGCCAGCGACAGACTCGCCGATACCGTCAGGGATAAGACGCCCCGGAATATCAGCGGCCTGATAAACGAATTGTGCGCGTTCAACAGAAATATGGGGATCGCGATGATCATCACGATAGCGTTTGTATTATTGTATATACTCGGGATATTGGCCTTTGCCGTTTTATGGTCCGCCAGAATCCCCTCCCCGGACGTTTTCCCGTCCGGCCCTCACAATCTGTAGGTCTTAACAGGTGATCACATGCCTTACAGGGCGCACCGCTTTCTGCTGTCATATCTGTTTGTAAGTTTGGCCGGGGTGCTGGCGCTGAGCCTGGCGCTCCGGGCCGCTTCCGGAGCGCTTGGGATGGGCTCCGCCGATATCGGCCTGGCGCTCGACGCCCTGACGGAACCGCTGTGCCTGGGCGTCTGCCTCCTGGGGTACGCGCTGCTCGTAAAGAAGCCCGAAAGGCCGCGCCTTAACATGCGGCTGCCCAGCGTGAAGCAGGCGGTAATCGTGATCGCCGTGGTGCTGGCCTCGGAGCCGCTCATGTGGTTTGTGGGCGCGTTGTCCTCGATGGTTTTTAAAAATCTGACAAAATCGTATATACACGACATCACGAGATACCCGATTGTTCTGGGCGTTTTCGTCGCCTGCCTGATCCCCGCCGTGTGCGAGGAGACCATCATGCGGGGCGTCGTGTTCAGCAATTACCGGGGCGTGGATATAAGGATAGCCGCTGTCGTCAACGGGCTGTTCTTCGGCCTGTTCCACCTGAATTTTCAGCAGGCGTCGTACGCGTTCGCGCTGGGCATCGTGCTGACGTTCATCGTTTACTATACAGATTCGCTGCCGGCGGCCATGCTGGCTCATTTCACCATAAACCTCTTCTCCGTGGCCTTATCCTACGCCATACCGGCGCCGGAAACGCCGCCGGACGCGACATGGGGCGAAGTGATCGCCTTCAGCCGGGTCGCGGCCGTTTCCGCGGCGATGGTGTTTATCCTGCTGCGGCTTTTGGCGCGGACGCGGTCCGGCGAGGCCCTGAACGCGGCAGACCCGGGCGGTAACGGCGCTCAGCATCCGCCCGAAACGGCCGCCATTTTGTCCGGTTTGCCGGATTCGGCCGGACGATACAATTCGCCGGATACGGATCCCGCTGGCGGCGGATGGCCCGGGGATGAAACCCTGACGCCGGCCGGCGCGCCGGCGCCAATGCCGCCCGAAAACGCGGAACCGGCCGGGCGCTCATCCGTTTCCTCATATCTGAATTATATAGCGGCGTACGCCGTGCCCAGGCGCTTCCGGGAATCCGGGACGCCGCCGCGCGCCAGATGGCTGACGCCGTCATTTTTCGCCGTGATCCTCGTATTTGGCGCGATCTGCGTCCTCTTTGAATTAAGATTATAAGCGATAAATAATATTATTCGGCGTTGCGCACGCCCATCCGTTCGCATTTAAACGGCTCCAGGCGGCCCTTCATCTCGTCGTCGGCGTATAATTCAAAATATGTGCCGTTTTCCGCGTATTCCTCCGCGACGATCTCGCAGCCGCCATGGATCAGGCCGGCGATATGGCCCTTGTCATACGGCACGGTGACGCACATGCTCCGCCTGCCCTGCTTGAGCGTGTCCTCGATGGCCGCCAGCAGCGCGCCGATATTTGTCTGTTCTTTCGCGCTCAGCTCAAGTTTGAGGGCCGCCCGCCTGTCGTCGGGCAATGGGCGCTGGACCGGCAAATCGGTCTTGTTGAATACGGTGATCACGAGCTTGCCGCCGCAGCCCAGGCCGTCGAGGGTTTCGTAGACGATATCCATCTGGCGCGCGCAGTCCGGGCTGGACGCGTCCGCCACGTGCAGCAGTATATCCGCGTACCGGGCCTCTTCCAGCGTGGCGCGGAAGGCCCTGATCAAGGCGTGGGGGAGCTTGCGGATAAAGCCGACCGTGTCCGTCAGCAGTATTTCGGAGCCGCCCGGCAGCGTCACCCGGCGCGTGGTCGTGTCCAGCGTGGCGAAGAGTTTGTCCTCTGTCAGCACGCCCGCGCCGGAAACGGCGTTCATCAGCGTGGATTTGCCCGCGTTCGTATAGCCTACCAGCGCGGCGACCGGCGCGCCCGTCCTGACGCGCCTTTCCCGCAGGACCGTGCGGCGCGTCTTGATGTCCTCTAGCCGGCGCTCCAGCTCGTATATACTCTCGCGGATATGCCGTCGGTCCGTTTCCAGCTTCTTCTCCCCGGGGCCGCGCGTGCCGATGCCCCCGCCCAGGCGCGAGAGCGCCGAGCCGACGCCCGCCAGATGGGACAGGTTATACCGCTGCTGTGCCAGCTCCACCTGGATCTTGCCCTCCGCGCTGACGGCGCGCCGGGCGAAGATATCCAGGATGACCGTGCTCCTGTCGACGGCCCGCACGCCCAGGGCCCGCTCCAGCCCGCGGATCTGGGCGTTTGTGAGCTCGTCGTCACAGGCGACGGCGTCGGCCCCCGTGAGGTCTATATAGCTCCTGAGCTCCTCCAGCCTGCCTTTGCCGAAATAATGCGCCGGGTGGGCGTTATAGCGCCTCTGCGTAAAGCGCCCGGCCTCCTCGCCGCCAGCTGTCCGCACCAGCTCCGAGAGTTCGTCGAGATTCTGGTCCGCGCCGGCCTCGGATGTGTCTTCGGCCTGATCCCCCCCGTTTTTTATCACGGCGATGAGCACAAAGCGCTCCGCCGTTTCCGCCGTATCGTACATTTATGCGCCTCCTGTCTGCTATAAAGATAACACAACGGGAAATCATTTGACAAGTCATTGTGATGTATCATATTATTGACATAATACGGCGTCAGCCGGCACTTGAATTGTTTTTAATGAAAGTTTTAATGGAAGGTTTTAAATGGATTATTGACAGGCGATGGAGTTTATTCACGGCGCGGCCAGGTTCGGCATCCGCCCGGGATTGGAGCGCATCGGCAGGCTGACGGAGCTCCTGGGCAACCCGCAGGACGGCGCGCACTTCGTCCACGTGGCGGGGACTAACGGCAAGGGCTCCACCTGCGCGTTCATATCGCATACACTCAGGGCGTCCGGTTACAGGACGGGGCTGTTTATCTCGCCATATATCCAGCGTTTTGAGGAGCGCATACAGCTTGACGGCGCGGAAATACCAAGGCC
>Ga0209629_10000865_pt1 | contig 17856 bp, 12 predicted proteins | sample TergutCu122P5_FD_187286 | JGI IMG/M metagenome (GOLD analysis project Ga0209629, IMG submission 187286) | Cubitermes ugandensis P5 segment gut microbial communities from Kakamega Forest, Kenya - Cu122 P5 (SPAdes) (version 2) | ecosystem: Host-associated > Arthropoda: Insects > Digestive system...
AATAATAATTGACTCATATAGGATCTTTTGATTTCTTGGTTTTACGAATGCAAATATAAGGATTATTATTTTACGAAACATTTAAGATATCTTATTGTGTTTCACAGGTAGGCATTGGAGGTCTGATGATAATCATTTGCAATTAATAATGCAAAAGTTTGAGGAATCGGAAGACATTGCATTGGTGGTAAGCGGAATTAAATTCAGCAATATTGACTCCTGTGTATCTGCGGACTATTATTATTCTCTGCAATTAATAAACGGATATCCTTTGCAGTTGGTACAAACGGTTCATAAGAAAACGAACGATCGATGGGTTGAAAGAGAACAGTTGGTGTCGGATGATTTGTTTTCTTTGTTCTGGTACAAATTGACAGATAAAGGAATTATTTCTTTTACCAATCAAGTAACTGCCCATTGGACCAACCACCCGCATCAAAGACATAAAATTATCGCGGAGAATCTTGGTGGCGGAGTCAATTATTACCGGCATTATTACCGGGTTCATAAGTATTACGATATGGATGATATTATTGAACGGGGTTTGTTTTTTTGATACGCCGACCTTATCAGGCGTGTTGATACCCGGATTCGGAAGCGCTCCAAAAAATAAAATTTCCTTAAAAATTTGAAAGCCGAAAAGTTTTTTATAATTTTGTGCGACTTTGCAAGGTTTTTTTATTATTCCATGCAACGTTTTAATCGGTTTTATCATCAATATATTTAGTATTTAAATAATAAAAATATGAAACGAGCATGTTAGCTTTTACATCCAAGAAAATGAACATGCAAGTTCCATATGACTTTTAAAATAAATTATGTTCATATGAAAAAGCAAAAATTATTATTTTTCCCTTTCTTATTGGGTTTGGGAATCGGCTTATTGAGTTGTAATTTCGGAGGTTCTAACGGAAATAACCAAACATTTCAGAATGTTCCGGCGGTGATCGATTGGAGAATGGATATGGGAACAGTGATGTGTACCCCTTGGGGATACATAGCTGCTCCAGAGTTAGTTGATGTGAACGCAGGTGATTGTATCTATATCTATCAGTTTATGCTGGATTATGATAATCAACCCAGCGATACCTATTATACGGCGACCGCTATCGATAAAGATATCGTTGATCAATCGTATTTAGAACCGAACGATACTGTTAATGTAGGCGACTATACGCTTCCTATTTCCAATTTATCCCCAATGGTTGACGAATTTTTCATGGGCCGTATGTTTGTTGGTATGAGTTGTAAAGATAAAAATCCTTCTCTCCGATTGGTATATAATTCAAAGGAAGATGATGCCAACGGGGTTAAAAATTTCTATCTGCTGGCAAAACCTTCGTCAGGTTCGGGAAGCAGTTCGGACGTTTCTACCATTCACGCATTTAACTTGCTGTCTTACATTCAATACAACGGAAGAGACACTACCAAGACATTCAAAGGATCAACCGATACCTACGATTTTAATTATATCAAAGTAAATCTGAAATATTTATCTTCAATGACGACGGATAACAAACCGGTATACACAACGTATTCAAATCCGCTTGAAATTTATGTCTTTAAAAATAATCCGTAAACCGCCAAAAAGATTAGGGCCAATCATTCTTAATTCTTAATTCTTAATTCTTAATTCAAACTGTGCCCTATTCAAATAATGTGGTCATAAAAAATAAAAAAGCCTCTTTTGATTACGAATTCATAGAGACTTTTACAGCCGGAATTGTGCTAACCGGAACGGAAATCAAATCTATTCGTTTGGGGAAAGCAAGTTTGGTGGATACCTATTGTACTTTTGTGCAAGGCGAACTTTGGATGAAGAACATGAATATTTCCGAATATTTCTACGGCACTTATAACAATCATTCAACTCGGCGCGACCGGAAATTATTGTTGAACCGGAAAGAGTTGAACAAAATCGAACGTTTATCGGAAACCACCGGATTTACCATTATTCCTACTAAATTATTCATGAATGAAAAAGGTTTAGTAAAAATAGTCATTGCCGTAGCCAAAGGAAAGAAAGCTTATGATAAAAGACAAAGTTTGCGCGAACAAGACGATAAACGGGATATGGACCGGATGTTTAAAAAGTAACTGAATAACTGAATAATTGAATAACTGATATGTCCGTAATAGAACGGCTTTTAAAAAAGCGTATCCTGATTCTCGACGGTGCAATGGGAAGCATGATACAGCAATACAATTTAAGAGAAGAAGACTACAAAGGCGAGAAATTTGCACATTTACCCGGATCTATGAAGGGAAATGGCGATGGCTTGTCCCTCACTCGTCCGGATGTTATTCGGGAAATTCATGCCGCTTACTTGGAAGCCGGTGCAGATATTATCGAAACCAATTCATTGAATCTCACGCGAATATCTATGGCCGAATATGGTTTGGAAGCGTATATCGGTGAACTGAATCGGGCGGCTGCCCGCATCGCAAAAGAAACTGCGGATCATTATACTTCCTTGAATCCAAACAAACCTCGGTTTGTTGCCGGCTCCGTTGGCCCAACCACCAAAACAGCATCTATTTCTCCCGATGTATCCGATCCGGCCTATCGTGCAGTCACTTTCGATGAACTGCGAATCGCATACAGCGAACAAATCACTGCATTGATTGAAGGCGGAGTGGATGTCCTTTTAATTGAAACGGCTTTCGACACGTTGAATGTGAAAGCCGCTTTGATGGCAGCCGAACAATCCATGCTTCAACTGAATAAAACAGTTCCGGTGATGGTTTCGTTCACGCTCGCCGGTAAAAGCGGCCGTTTGCTTTCGGGACAAACGCTCGAAGCCGCATTGACATCGGTTTCACACGCCAACCTGTTGAGTGTGGGATTGAATTGTTCTTTTGGCGCACAAGATATGAAACCGTTCCTGAAAGAATTACGGCGAATCTCTCCTTATTATATTATCGCTTATCCGAATGCAGGCTTACCGAATAGTTTGGGTCAATACGATGAAACGCCCGAAACGATGGCGTCGCAAATCAAAGAATTTATCGACGAAGGATTAGTCAACATCGTAGGTGGTTGCTGCGGTACAACACCTGCGCATATCCGGGCGATTGCGGAATTAGTCAAGGCAAAAGGCAGTGACACCGTCATTGCGAGGGCCATAGCCCGAAGCAATCTATTGAAAATAAATCATCCGGATTGCTTCGCTTCGCTTGCAATGACGGCAAATCATAAAAATGAGGATTTCGACTTATTCCTTTCCGGCTTAGATATTCTTAAAATCTCTTCAACCTTTCACCCTTCACCTTTAACCTTTCACCCTTCACCTTCTATCGCTTCTTTCACCCTCATCGGCGAACGCTGCAACGTAGCCGGTTCCCGAAAATTCCTCCGACTGATCAAAGAAGAAAAATACGAAGAAGCCTTGAGTATCGCACGCAAGCAAGTGGAAGACGGAGCGCAAATCCTCGACGTCAACGTGGACGATGGATTGCTGGACGGGGTAAAAGAAATAACGACCTTTTTGAATCTCATGGCCTCGGAACCGGATGTCGCCCGCGTCCCGGTGATGATCGACAGTTCGAACTGGGATATCATCGAAGCCGGATTGAAATGCTTACAAGGAAAATCCATTGTCAATTCCATCAGTCTGAAAGCCGGTGAGGACGATTTCTTGGAAAAGGCCCGTCTTGTTCGTTCCTACGGAGCGGCAGTCATTGCGATGGCTTTCGACGAAAAAGGACAAGCCGATACCTTTGAACGAAAAATTGAAATAGCAGCCCGCGAATACCGGTTGTTGACGGAAAAGGCCGGATTCCGGGCAAGCGACATTATCTTCGATCCCAATATTCTGGCAGTTGCCACCGGCATGGAAGAACATGCGAACTACGGCTTGGACTTTATCCGGGCAACCGAATGGATCAAAACCAATCTGCCGGGTGCAAAAGTCAGCGGAGGAGTAAGCAATCTCTCCTTTACTTTCCGAGGTAACGAAACCTTACGCGAAGCCATGCATGCGGTTTTTCTGTATCACTGCATCCGGAAAGGAATGGATATGGGAATCGTAAATCCCGCTTCTTCCCTACTTTATGAAGACATTGCACCCGATTTGCGACAATTGATTGAAGACGTAATCCTGAATCGCCGACCCGATGCCTCTGAACTTTTAATTGAATATGCTCAATCTGTCGGAGAAAGTCAAAATAAAAAAGAAGAAAAGACTGAAGAATGGCGTAACTTGTCGTTAACTCAAAGACTGCAACAGGCTTTGATCAAAGGTAACGGCGATTTCTTAGAAGAAGACTTAGCCGAAGCTTTACAAATATACAGTCAGCCGGTTGATATTATCGACCATGTATTGATGGAAGGTATGAATACGGTGGGAAGTCTGTTTTCCGAAGGAAAAATGTTTCTTCCGCAAGTTGTCAAAACGGCTCGGACGATGAAAAAAGCCGTAGCGATATTGCAACCGGCTATTGAAGCGGGCAGGAAAGCCGGCGCTCAAAAAGCCGGTAAAATCTTGCTGGCTACCGTTAAAGGCGATGTTCACGACATTGGTAAAAATATTACGGCTGTGATTTTATCCTGCAATAATTACGAGATTATTGATCTCGGTGTTATGGTTCCTCCCGAAGAAATTCTCAGGCAGGCAAAAGATAATCATGTGGATTTGATTGGTTTAAGCGGGTTGATTACGCCAAGTTTACAAGAAATGTCGATCGTTGCATCGGAAATGGAAAAAGCCGGATTTTTGCAACCCTTGTTAATCGGCGGAGCAGCTACTTCGAAATTGCATACAGCCTTGAAGATAGCGCCATTGTACCAAGGACCGGTAGTCCATGTTCCCGATGCTTCCCAAGCGGTTCCGGTTGTTAATCAATTGTTGAATCCTTCATTGAAAGAAGATTATATTAAAAATCTTAAAGAAACTTATCAAACTTTGACCGGTAAAACCCAAATAACAGCTACAGTATCGCTTGAATATGCTCGAACCCGCCCCTACCCGATCGATTGGTCGGATTACGAACCTCCGAAGCCTTCGTTTATCGGAACAAAAATCAAGGATGTCCTTCCGGTAAAAATCGTTCTTCAATACATTGATTGGAGAGCTTTCTTGGCTGCATGGAAATTTCCTGTAAAATACGGGAAATACATGCAATTGAAAACTCAAGAAGAAAAACGCCAATGGGTGGATGCTTTTTCCGGAGAAGAAAAAAAGAAAGTCGAAGAAGTGATTCGCTTGTTGAATGATGCAGAAGTTGTTTTGGACGATTGGTCGGAAAACGATCCGGGATTTATCAAGGCAATCATCGGATTTTATCCGGTTAAAGTCAAAAATGAATCATTGATTGTGAGAAAGAATGAGAATGAAATAATGATTCCGGTTCTTCGACAACAAGAAAAAAGAGACGATGATGTGTATCGATCGCTTACTGATTTTTTCCGTCCGGAAGGCGATTTCATCGGCTTCTTCGCAGCTACGGCGGGAAAAAATGAAAAAGTCTGCGATTGTGCTTCTTCGCACAACCGGGATGAATATGCGGAAATGCTCCGCCAACTTCTTCGAGATCGTTTAACGGAAGCCGCTACCGAATATTTACACGAACAAGTCCGAAAAACCGAATGGGGCTACGCTCCTAAAGAATCCTACACTCCCGAGGAATTATTGAAAGCGCATTATCGCGGCATTCGCCCGGCTTCCGGTTATCCTTCGCTCCCTGATCTTTCGCTAAACTTTATCCTCGACGAGTTGCTCGATATGAAGAAAATTGGTATCCGGCTAACTCCCAACGGAGCGATGGACCCAAACGCTTCCGTTGCCGGGATATACCTGGCTCATCCCGAATCGGATTATTTCAGGATCGGAAAAATCGATGATGACCAATTGGTTGATTATGCAGTTCGAAAAGGCGCTTCCATCGATGAAACAAAAAGATGGGTGGGGAGTTTGTGAATTATGAATTATGAATTATGAATTAGAAGAATCGACGTAGTCAATTATGAATTACCGTCATTGCGAGGACGAAGTCCGAAGCAATCCATTAAAAATTAATGTTGTGGATTGCTTCACTTCGTTCGCAATGACGGCAACCATTAGTTAAACTTCGTTAAATCTTCAAAAAACCTCAATAATTATTTGGATATTCTACGGAATATGCGTAGTTTTGCGCAATAAACGTAATTTATTCAAAAGAAAATGGAACAATTAACTCCTCAAGAAGAACAATTAATGCTGTATGTATGGCAATTCGGGAAAGGGTTTATAAAAGACTATCGCGATAGATATCCTGATCCGAAACCGCCTTACACAACCGTCGCAACGATCATCAAAAAGTTGGAAGCCAAAGGTTATCTCAGTTCTAAATTGTATGGGAATACTTACGAATATCGCCCGAAAATCAAATCCGAAAAATATAAAAGCCAACGCGTTTCGGGCATCGTAAACGATTATTTTCAAAACTCCTACAAAGAAATGGTCAGCTTTTTTGCCAAAGAAGAAAAACTATCGGAACAAGATTTGAAGGAAATCATCGAAATGATTAAACATCGTTAATACGCATATATCATGGAATTTATGGTTTATCTGTTAAAAGTAAATATAGCTTTAGCGCTGTTTTACGGTATTTATCGCCTGTTATTCCGGCAGGATACCTTTTTTCAATGGAAACGGCGAGTTTTGTTAACGATCCTTTTTATTTCTTTTGCGTATCCGATGGTAGACCTTAGCCGGCAACTGATTGGCAATCACCCGGAGGGAAACCTGCTTGAAACCGTTTATATTCCGATTAACAGCCTGCCTGAAGTGGTTGTAACCGGAAATGCGACCCACTCGGTTCTCTTTTTCCAACAAGCATTGCCAAGCATTTATTTTTTAATAGCCGGGCTGTTATTTATCCGCATGTTGTTTCAGATCGGAACAATCCTATACAAATTGAGTCGCACGACAAAAAAAGTGTTGTATGGACGAACGGTTTATGAAAGTCCGGGATTGAAAACGCCCTTCTCTTTTTTCCGTTGGATTGTTTTGGATTCATCGCAATATTCCGAACCGGAATTGCAAGAAATACTGATGCACGAAACAACCCATGGTTCGCAGATACATTCAGCGGATACGATACTGGCGGAATTAGTATGCATTGTCTGTTGGTTCAATCCTTTTGCATGGTTGCTGAAATCGGAAGTCCGAATGAACTTAGAATTTTTAGCAGACCGGTCGGTTCTGTCTTCCGGTTGCAGAGCGGATCATTACCAGTTTCATCTCTTGCGTTTATCTTATCATAAGGCTGCAGCAAAAATTACAAATAATTTCAATGTTTCACTTTTAAAAAAACGAATTTTTATGATGAACAAAAAACAAACTTCCCGACGAAGTATATGGAAATATGCTTCGATCCTTCCGGCGGTTGCCTTGCTCCTGTTTTTCAACAGCGCTTTTCAAACAAAAGCAAGCCCGGATAATGAAATGACGATTAGTCAACAGGCTTCTCGAAAAGCTCAAGACCAACCGGCAGTTACGACCGCTTCCCATGTTCAGCAAGCGCCACAAAAAGCCAAAGTCAAACCGGCAGTTGTGAAAACTTCCACTGCGCAACAAACTCCTCAAAAAGTCCAAGAAAAAACGGCATTGAAAGAGAATAAAGTTATTTTTTCCCATGTGGAAGTGATGCCTCAATTTCCGGGCGGAGATGAAGCATTAATAAAATATTTACATGATAATGTCAATTATCCGAAAGAAGCTGCCGAGCAAGGAATCCAAGGGCGTGTAACTGTTCGGTTTGTTGTAACACCGTCCGGCGCGATTGAAGATGTCAGCATACAAAAAGAATTAGATCCGGTATGTGATGAAGAAGCAATACGAGTGGTGAAAGCGATGCCGAATTGGATCCCCGGAAAACAAAACGGGAAAACGGTGACTGTGTATTATTCTTTGCCGATTGTATTTAAATTGTCAAATGGCAAAACTAAACCGACTTCAGTGGCGCCGAATAACCAAAACTTTGTAATCGAAGTCGATGGTAAAGAGGTACCACAAAGAGAGTTTCAAAAATTGGATTTAAACTCCATCGAATCGTTGACTGTAAATAAAGATGTTCAACCCAACCGGCTTATCATTAAAACGAAGAAAGTAAATTAGTATTAAGTTAATTTTATTATGCCGTCATTGCGAGCCGTTAGGCGAAGCAATCCAGCATCTTGAATATCAATGGATTGCTTCGGGCTTCGCCCTCGCAATGACGATGCGTCAAATTTGAGTTAACATAACACTAGTGTTAAGTTAATTTTATTATGCCGTCATTGCGAGGGCGAAGCCCGCGCTCGGCGTAGGCTTTACCCGCCAAGACAGCCTCTTTAGGGGTTCAAAACAGCCGCCCAGCCGCCATTCCGCACTAATTTGATATTTATCTTTTCGTCGGATTTCACTTGACGTTCTTTTTTTCTGTAGTCCATTGCCTGCCGTCCGGCATTAACGCCATCTTCAAAAGATGTCATCCGGTAAATTTTCCCCTTATCTAAAAAGCTGAGGTCTATTTCAAAAGAACGTTCTTTTTCTTTATTATTGGTGATTGCGCCAATAAACCACTCTGAGCCTTTGCGTTTGGCAACAACTACGTATTCTCCGGCTTTTGCATCCAAAGCGACTGTTTCGTCCCAGGTAGTCGGCACTTTCGTAATAAAATCCGTACAATCGTGATTTCTGTAGTATAATGTCGGATTATCGGCCAACATTTGGAGGCCGCTTTCAAAAACGACAAACAAAGCCATCTGATATGCCCGCGTTCCGATACTTGCAGAATTTGGACGGTCGGTCCCTCGCCCTCCATAACGATCGGGTTGCATACTAATCATTGCGCCGGGAGTATAATCCATCGCGCCAACAGCATTTCGCATAAAAGGGTAAAAAACGCTGTTGTCGGGAAAACATCCTCCCATTTGTTCCATGCCGCGCACCCCTTCGTAAGATATGATGTTGGGATATTTATATTCAAGTCCTGCAGGTTTGAAGGCGCCATGGAAATCTACCAGCAGATGATATTTTGCAGCTTCTTTAGCCACTCGTTCATAATAGTTGACCATCCATTGGTCGCTTCTATCCATAAAGTCGATTTTTACGCCTTTTACGCCCCACTCGTTAAACGTCTTGAACAAATCGAAATTATTTTCAACGGTAAGCCAGGTCAGCCAGAGAAAAATCCCTACATTTTTTTCTTTTCCATACCGGATAAGTTCATGTACATCAACCTTCGGATTGGGAGTATACGGATCTTTGGTTGTGAGCGCCCAACCTTCGTCCATTAAAATATATGGGATACCATATTTTGAGGCAAAATCAATAAAGTATTTATAAGTTTCCAAATTAAAACCGGCTACAAAATCGACATCTTCTCCATAAGGCGAAGCGCCGTTCCACCATTCCCAACTGACTTGCCCGGGTCGCACCCAGTCAAAATCCCGGTTATTTTTCACGTAAGAAAGCTTCAAGGTCATGGTATTTTCAAGCAATTGTTTATCTTCTTTGGTAATAACAAAATAGCGCCAGGGGAATGTCCGGCTTCCCGATGTGTTGGCAATATAATCGGCTTCTTTCAGTATTTTCATACTGCGATCTCCCTCTTCTCCAAATTCAAGCGGAACTTTGGGGAAAACCGATTTGATACCTTGATTTTCTGTGGCTTTCAAAAACATACAAGGATAATCGAATAAACAGGCTTCGGATATTAATATTTTATAATCCTTTTTAGTATCTATCAATAGAGGAAGAACAGCCATTTTATCCTTACCGCCCCAATTATCCGCATCTACGTGGGAATACGGCTCTTCATAAGCTGTTTTAAACCGCCCCGGTTGCTGCATGTGCAGCAAATAATTTGCAGGAAAATGTACTACAAATTCTTCATTTTCTACAACAGAATTATTTTTATTGTTTGTAATAAAACGATAAGCGATTCCATCGTTAAATGCTCTGAATTCGACAGAATAATTCCCCTGAAAAGTCAGGAGCAGTTTATTATACCGGCTGTTTACCGTAGAAAATTTCATCGGAACCGGTGGTTCAATAATCTCATTCTCTGACGACAAGGTTTTTTTCAGCAACTTTGGGTTTTGTCCTAACACCTGATTATTGATATTCATCTGTAAATAACAATTTTCAAGTAACGGCACATTATCCGATGCAATAGAATAGTATATTTTATCGGCAAGATTCAGGGATACGGTTATTTTCCCATCCGGAGATTTCAATTCTACCGGTTTATTTGCCCGTCCTAAAAAAGAGAAACCCGAAAAAAAGAGAACAAAACAAACTAAGATTAACTTTTCTTTTAACATGATGACCTTTGTTTTAAATATAGAAGATAAGCGATAGTTACCTTACTTATTCGTTACCTGTTTTAAATGGTAAGAAATTTGTACCTACTGACAAAACTTTATAGAACAACATTTACGGGACAAATATAAGTAACTTTTTTGAGAAAATCCGCAAAATGATAAAATAATATTTGTATCTTCGCACAAAAAATCTTATTGTATAATTTTATTAAATTCTTTTTACATGCGAAACATACAAAAATCATGGCTCATTGCTTGCGCACTCTTTTTAATGGCAAGCGCTAATGCTCAATGGAAACCCGCAGGCGATCGAATGAGAACTTCGTGGGCGGAGCAAATTAATCCCAATGCGGTTTTACCCGAATACCCACGTCCTTTGCTGGAACGTCAAAATTGGTTGAATCTGAATGGAGAATGGGAATATGCCATTCAAGAAAAAGGAAAAGCCGAACCGGCTTCGTTTGACGGTAAAATCTTAGTCCCATTTGCCGTAGAATCTTCTTTATCCGGCGTACAAAAACCGGTGAATGAAAAACAGGAACTGTGGTACAAACGTACTTTCACTGTACCGCCCGCCTGGAAAGGCAAACAGGTTCTTCTTAATTTCGGTGCTGTGGACTGGCGAGCAGACGTCTTTGTGAACGATATTTTTATCGGCTCGCACCAAGGCGGATACACACCATTCACATTTAACATCACCCCATTTTTAACCACCGGCGCTCAGAAAGTAGTCGTTCGCGTTTGGGATCCGACCAATCGCGGTTTTCAGCCGCGAGGAAAACAGATTTTGGACCCGAACGGCATTTGGTACACAGCCGTAACAGGCATTTGGCAAACGGTTTGGATCGAACCCGTATCGGAAAACCACATCACCTCTATTAAAAGTATTCCGAATATCGACGCCGAAACGGTTGATATAACAGTACAAACCTCTGAAAATCAATTTTCCGATATTATTGAAGTCAAATTATCGGATAACGGAACACCGATCGCTTCCGCTAAAGGATTATCCGGAAAAACCTTGCGAATCCCGGTAAAAAATCCGAAACTCTGGAGCCCGGAATCGCCGTATTTATATACCTTAAAAGTATCCGTTCTTCGTTCCGGAAAGCCCATCGATGAAACATCGTCCTACACGGCGATGCGCAAAATATCTACAGCGCGAGATGCCAACGGAATCATGCGGATGCAATTGAATAACAAAAATTATTTCCATTACGGCCCGCTCGATCAGGGTTGGTGGCCCGATGGTCTTTACACCGCTCCAACCGACGAAGCAATGGTGTATGATATCAAAAAAACAAAAGATTTAGGGTTTAACATGATTCGCAAACATGTGAAGGTAGAACCGGCACGCTGGTATTATCACTGCGACAAAGAAGGAATTCTTGTATGGCAGGATATGCCGAGCGGTGACCTTGGCAATCAATGGGAACCCAATAAATACAATGGCGGATCGGACAAAAAACGCACCGAAGAATCCATCAACAATTATTATCAGGAATGGAAAGAGATCATGGATTTATGCATTTCTAATCCCTCGGTGGCTGTTTGGGTGCCGTTTAACGAAGGTTGGGGTCAATTTGATACAGAAAAAGTGGTTGCATGGACTGCCAATCACGATCCTTCCCGATTAGTGAATCCGGCCAGCGGAGGAAATCATCGCCCCTGTGGAGATCTATTGGATTTACACAACTATCCGCAACCAAACATGTATCTTTTCGATCCTCAACGGGTAAACGTTTTGGGCGAATACGGAGGCATCGGCTTGGCTTTGGAAGGACATCTTTGGTGGGACAAACGAAACTGGGGATATATTCAATTTAAGAATAAAGAAGAAGTTACAGCAGAATATATTAAATATGCAAAAATGTTGCAAGACTTGGTAAAACGCGGTTTTTCCGGAGCAGTATATACACAAACCACCGATGTGGAAGGCGAAGTAAACGGTTTAATGACTTACGACCGAAAAGAAGTTAAAGTGATTGAATCGCAAGTGCGTAACATGAATCAAACGGTAATTGCAGAGTTGAAATAAATCTTTCCTCGTCAATTTTGCGAGCCACCACCCCGAAGCAATCAAATAACACCGGTGAATTGCTTCGTCGCTTTGCTCCTTATAATGACGGTGATTTGAAGGCCGGATTGCTTCGCTCCGCTTATAATGACGTAATTTATAAAATTCTAAAATTGAACAATTTATATATTACGTCATTTATTTGTTGAATACCCCCCCTGTATTCGTCCGCCTGTGACGGATTTGTGCATTCGCATGATTGCTTGAACAACGATTGTGTGCAAAGCGTTTTCATAGACGGGTGATTGCAGAAAAAGCAACAAAAGTATGTATTTAATAATCGTATTTTTTAATAAATTTATTTACTTTTGTCGTATGAAAGTAAAAAAAACAATAAACAATATCAGGAATATGAGTCAAATTAAATTTAGTTTCAAAATCAAACCGGTTTTTTTCTCGTTTTTGTTTATCTTTTCGTTTATATCGGTGTTCCCTCAAAAAAATACTTATATTAAAGGCGTTTCAGGTGATTCTTTAATAAACCAAGTAGCCATAATGTATTTTAATCCTTTTTTCGATAATGATTTTAATCCGGTCAGATTTCATCCGATAGAAATAGACGGACAAGTGTTTCATGAACAATTATCGCTTCATACCTTTCAAACAGGTGCAATTTCAACAATTAATAATAGGATGCAGAAAATTTTTATAACGCCGGGAGATTCTGTCTTTTTTGTTACCGATTCTCTTTCTTATGGTATTTGGAAAAAAAGAGTCGTTTTCAAATTTTCCGGTAAAAATGCCGCCAATTACAATTACGGATATTTATCGGAAACTAAATTGTATCCTGCTTTTAATAAATCAATCGGTATATTGGCATACAAAGACACATTGCTGAAATTTCGCGAAGAAAAAAACGTTTTCCTGAAAAACTATATTCAGGAATATTCTGTTACAAATGAATTTTACGAATATGCAAAAGCTGATATATTGAATGAATATATTACGCACCTGTATTATCCGTTATTAACCGGAGGTGGAAACCGGATTGAAATGAAAGATATTCCTTTCGGTTATTTTGATGATAATTCACATCCGATCAATGAATTATCAAATGATTATTCTTCTGCTATGTTGTATAGGTATATTGATTATCATTCCGAAAATATATGGAATAGTTTAGAGGCTATTTACAACGATTTTAAAAACGGTTTTTACGGAAAAGAACGAGAATACTTGATAAGCGCTTTAATCGGTCGTTTTGCTCAAAAGCAATTACCCGATTACCGAACACAATTGATGAATATTATTCAAGAAGCGTCACAATACGTAAAAGACAGCCTTTACTTAGACTATATCAATCGGGCAAAAATTTTTTATTTATTAGTCAACAATCCTTTTCCGGAAGAAGTGAAATTAAATACATTTTTAAAAGAATACGGGAAAGAGACGGTTGTTTCCCTTAATGAGGTTTTGCAAAAATTCGCAGGTAAACCTCTGTTCATTGATTTTTGGGCAAGTTGGTGCGGCCCTTGTATCGGGGATATCGAAAACTCTCAAGAAGTAAAAACATATTTAACGAAAAAAGGAGTGGAATATATTTACATAGCGTATAATGATAAAGAAAATGCATGGAAAAAAACCTGTGAAAAATTAGGAATTACAGCTAATCAATATATGCTTCTTAATTCAAATCAATCTCCTGTTTATGATTATTTGAAAATACTTGAGATTCCTCGTTATGTTCTCTTAGATGCTGACCATAAAATCATCAGTGGTAAGGCGCCTAGTCCGGTACTTGCGTTTTTCGATGAATTGAAAGATTGCATTGATAAGTGTTTTAAAAAATCCATTTATTATTAACCGGGTATTATTCCGAAATTAATTTTTTTTGAAGTTCTTCCGCCGATATATTGAAGAATAGTTTACCTTGGTGTGCTAATGAAATTTTCCCGGTCTCTTCCGAAACAATAATTACTTTAGAATCGGTTTCTTCCGATAATCCTAAAGCGGAGCGATGACGTAATCCCAATTCTTTGGGTATATCGTGATTTTGAGAAACCGGCAGGATGCATGCCGCCGCTTTTATTCTTTTTCCGCTGATGATCATGGCGCCGTCATGCAAAGGACTGTTTTTAAAGAATATATTTTCAATTAAACGGGAACTGATATTGGCATTCAGGATTTCACCGGTTTCGACATATCGATCCAAAGGGACGCTATGTTGAATAGCAATCAATGCGCCTTCTTTACGTTTGGCTAAATCCATGGAAGCTAAAACGATGGGCATGATGTAACCAATGTTTTCATCTATGTCATCTTTATGTTTGGGTTTAAATAAATTTTTGATGAATCCGAGTCCTTTGTTTGATCCCAACGCTTGGAGAAAATCTCTTATTTCCTTCTGAAATACTACCGCTAAAAGTATAAAGCCTACACTGATGAATTTGTCAAGAATGGCGCCCATCAAACGCATCTCAAACACTTGCGATACTAAAATCCATAAAGCGATAAACGATAAAACACCCAAAAAAATAGTGGTTGTTCCCGTTTTTCGCATCAAAAGGTAGGTTTCATACAGAAAAAAAGCAACCAATAAAATATCAATAACATCTTTAATACCAAAATGAATCATCTGTTTCCGTTTTTTATCCGATTAAACAATTGAACCGTTTGCACGGCTTCTTTTACATCATGAACTCTTAAAATATGTGCGCCTTTGGTTAAAGCGAACATATTTAAGGCAGTTGTCCCGTTTAAACTTTCGTCGGCAGAAATGCTAAACGCTTCCCGGATCAGCGTCTTTCGGGATAAACCGACCATGATAGGCAATTCAAAGATATGAAATTCTTCCAATTTATCCAAGATTTCATAATTTTGGCCGGTTGTTTTGCTGAATCCGAAACCCGGATCAACCCAAACATCATTCACATTTTTCCGGCGTAATTGGTAAATTTTTTCGGCAAAATACATCAGGATTTCCGGCACCAAGTGATCATAGCGAGTATGTTCCATCATGGTTTGCGGATTTCCTCGGCAATGAGAAATGATATAGGGAACCTGCAAACGGGCAACGGTATCAAACATTTTTCCATCCGATTCGCCTGCGGAAATATCGTTAATAATTGCGACGCCCAAGTATTCAACGCATCGACGCGCAACTTCCGAACGAAAAGTATCTACCGAAACCTTGGCGTCGGGCAGTTCCCGGAACACGATTTTCAGACCTTGATCCAAACGACGCATTTCTTCCGTTTCATCAACGAAAGCCGCCGACGGACGCGAAGAATACCCTCCGACATCAATAATATCAACTCCTTCTTTTTGCATTTGCAAGGTTCGTTCCACTATTTCTTTTTCTGTTTGCTTCCGGCTTTTGTCGTAGAAAGAATCCGGCGTGATATTTAAAATACCCATGACTTTGGGAGAAGAAAAATCCATCAAGCTCCCCTTAATATTAGCTGTTATGTTCCCGGTTCGATCGTTCATGCTGCAAAAGTAAACATTTTGAAGGGAGTTATCAAACCTATTTTCTATCTTTGTCGAATGAAACGAATCAAAAGAATGAATACAGCCGATTTATACTCCGTTTTTCTAAAACATTCCGGCGTTGCAACCGATAGCCGGAATTGTCCTCCCGGTTCCTTATTCTTTGCGTTAAAAGGCGACAAATTCGACGGAAACGATTATATCGAAGCGGCATTGAATGCCGGAGCGTCTTTTGCTGTTTGCGATCGATCCGGTTTATCGAAAGATAAACGAATTATCCGCGTGGATAATGCCTTGCACTCTTTGCAAGACTTAGCCAATTATCATCGGAAGCAACTGAATCCTAAGGTCATCGCCATTACCGGATCAAACGGCAAAACAACCACAAAAGAATTAATCGCCGTTGCGCTATCGACCCAATATACAACTTTATATACACAAGGAAATTTAAATAATCACATCGGAGTTCCTTTAACTCTGCTTCAATTGAAACCCGAGCATCGTTTTGCCGTCATTGAAATGGGCGCTAACCATCCGGGCGAGATTCGTGAACTTTGCCGGATCGCTGATCCGGATTTTGGATTGATAACCAACGTAGGGAAAGCGCATCTGGAAGGATTCGGTTCTTTCGAAGGCGTGGTACGTACAAAAACAGAATTGTATGAGTACATCCGTGAAAAAAACGGCCGGTTATTCGTCAATAGCGATCATCCGATTTTAAAAGAACGAAGTCGAAACACAAGAACCATTGATTATGGAACAACTCCCGATGCATTCGTTCAAGGGAAAATAATAGAATCGGACTCTTTTTTGGAATTGGAATGGCGGCTGCGGCCCGGCTTTTCTCCGGATGAAAAAGCGCATCGGATAAAAACGCATTTAGTAGGTAATTACAATTTTGAGAATGTCTTGGCAGCGATTTGTGTAGCGATTTATTTTATTCCGGGGGAAGAGACGATGCATGCAACGTCTCTACAGATCAATCGGGCGATTGCCGATTATTCGCCTTCCAACAATCGCTCTCAGAGTCTGCAAACCCAAAGAAACCGATTGATTATTGACGCCTATAATGCCAATCCGAGCAGTATGCAAGTCGCCTTAGATAATTTTTTAAATACGAAAGATTCTCCTAAAATGGCAATTATGGGAGAGATGAAAGAATTGGGGGCATACGGGCCGGAAGAACATCAAAAATTGGTCGATCGCTTGCGTGAAAGCGCTATTGACCGGGTGATTTTGTGTGGGGAAAATTTTCTTGATTGTCGTTCCATCGATCCCCGGTGGATGATTTTCCGACAAACCGGGGAATTATTGGATTATCTTCAATCCGAAAAATTTTCCGGATTTCACATTCTGATAAAAGGCTCAAGAGCTAATCAATTGGAGAAAACGATCGAGTTCTTGTAAGAAAAAAACATGAATACCATTCAGATTTTTTTCATATATGACATTCTTTTACCATTTTAAAACGTTTTAATTATTTTTTTTGTCCCAAACAGAATAAAATATTATTTTTTTTATTTATTTTATTTGGATTTTAATTTTTATTACTATATATTTGCAAAATAAAATATAAGCTGTACTTTTATGAAAATCATTTTCTTCATAATGCCACGCGACTTAATATAGTTAAGACTCCCTGAAAGAGAAAGCGGGAGTCGCGAGATAAATATAGCCTTCTATTTTAATATTAACAAATTAATTTATCAAAAATGAGAAATATTATTTTGTTACTGCTCAGGTCAGTTTTACAATTAAATTTCGGCTCATTAATAAATGTTATGTAACGTCAATCCGGAACGGATTGGATATTGGTAGCCCGATGTGAAACGTCGGGGGAATTGGGATGACGTGGCCACCCCAAAGCGGCGAAGCCTCGAAACAACGTTCGACGGAGTCAAATATTTTTGTAATCCCGATCATATACATATTCTGATTGGCTCGCGTCCCAATGTATTATTATCCGATTTAGTGCGTAAAATAAAATCTTCATCTTCCAAATTTATTCATGAAAAATTTGATAAAAACAAGCATTTTGCATGGCAGGAGGGATATGGAG
>Ga0209629_10000866_pt1 | contig 17849 bp, 18 predicted proteins | sample TergutCu122P5_FD_187286 | JGI IMG/M metagenome (GOLD analysis project Ga0209629, IMG submission 187286) | Cubitermes ugandensis P5 segment gut microbial communities from Kakamega Forest, Kenya - Cu122 P5 (SPAdes) (version 2) | ecosystem: Host-associated > Arthropoda: Insects > Digestive system...
CTGTTCCCCAATTATAAGTTCCTTTCTCCTGGTCAATTTGATAATAGCGCTCAAATATTTTTTCTAATTTATCTTCGGCAATGCCTTTGCCTGTATCCTGAACGATGATTTTTACGACATCGTCTATGGAAATGCAGGACAAAAAGCAGCGCCCGGTGAATCGGACGAAGGGATGTATAAACCCTCCTTTATGGGCGCTACACGGATGGACGGAGCATTTGAAGAAGCTTTCCCCGATGTGATGAAGTTTATCGAAAGCAATTATCGCACCTTGAATACGAAAGCAAACAGAGCCATTGCAGGACTTTCGATGGGCGGATTTCATTCTTTCCATATATCTAAGGAATATCCCGATAAATTCGATTATGTAGGATTATTCTCGGCAGCCATTATGCCGCAGGAAAATGTTACATCGAAAGTATACGCAAATCAGGATGAAAAGTTGAAAAAACAATTTGCCAATAAACCCAAGTTGTATTATATTGCCATTGGAAAAGCAGATTTTCTTTTTCAGGCAAACGCCGACCTTCGTAAAAAATTAGATGAAAACAAATATCCATATCAATATTTTGAAACAGGCGAAGGCCATATCTGGAAAAACTGGCGAATTTATCTGACCGAATTTGTTCCTATGTTGTTTAAATAATATTGTGCATCATTAAAATCAAGAGATAAACCGGTCGGGGGGAAAAAAATCCTGTCTTTACCCCAATTTTACAGTGTTTAAATCTCATAAAACAATGTGATCATGAAAAGAATCAGGATCAGCAGATTTCTACTGACTGTGTCTATCGGTTTCGTATGGGTTGTTGCCACTGCAGCGCAACAATCTCATTATATGGTAAGTATAGACACGATCGGTAAGTATCTGGACGTCGAATTATCCGCGACCAGACTCGAAGGAACGCAAACTATGCTGAAACTGCTGGCGCTGGCGCCAGGATATTATATCATTACACATGAGCCTGCGTCAGAGCAGTTACGATATCAGGCTCAACTTCTTTAACTGGAGCGCAAACGGGATACGCGTATCTCCTATTATACCAAAGGACAGACACTTGCCCTTTTAACAGATATTGCCATTCGCCAGATGTTCGAACAACACCCATGGCCTCGACGATGTGATGCGAAGCCTGTATCACGATTTCTATATCGCCAAAGGAAGCGGATTCACTGAAGAAGAATATTGGGAGGTATGTGCACGCTTTGCTGGACAGCCGATGACCGAAATATGTGAATATGTGGAAACTACCAAAGAAATAGATTATGTAAAATATCTTGGCTACGCAGGTATAGAAATAGTTCTGACGCCTTTTGCAGAGCAAGACGGCAGTCCGGTTGTAAAAAGCAGTTGGCAAATGAGTTTCAGGGACGAAGCCCAATACACCCCCTTGCAACTTAACTATTCGGAATGCGGTTTTTTAACTGTCCCTGTGAGCCGAGTAATACGAGCCAGATACTTGCATTGTGCGAAATGTGAATCCGGTGAAAGCGACGTACTAATATGTGGACTGCAATCGACGTTCCAACGAGTCGCAAATGATTGAATTGATGCTGACTTTTTTTTCTTTTGCCAGCATCGCTATTTTGCGATGTATTTCCGGCGAGATCCGAATATTCATGGTGCCGGAATACGGTTTATATGGTTCTATGCTTTTTGCTTTGCAGGATTCTAAATAATGGTCAATACCGGCTTTGAAATCATCATACAGTTCTGAGGCCGTGCTCCCCTCATACACAATAAGTATATTTTTAGGTAATCCCAAAACCTTTCCGCAAAAACAGTTATCCGTTTTGCAAAATTCTATATTCCCGCTAAAACCTTTGTAAGATAAAGTGTCCATCTTATCACTTTTTGCAATTATAATACTACCGCTACTTTGCTGATTTTGTTTAACTTTTCAGTAAATTTACTGTTACGTTTGATAACGAACATATTGTAACGTGCCTGCATTTTAAGCAATGGCTCGGCGGGCAGACCCAGCGTGGCTTCAACAAGTAGAGCCAGCTCGGTATTTACAGGACGCTTTCCGTTTAATACTTCATTTAACAAAGTGTATGACACATCCATAGCAATGGCAAGTTTCTTTTGTGAGATACCGCGATATTCTATTTCATCTTTCAATACTTCACCCGGATGCGTAGGATAGGCAGGTTCAATGTTATTTGCAATCATGTGCGGGTCAATACCCTGAATAGTAATCATAACTAATTTATTTATAATGGTTTGACAATTCTACGATATTACATATCGTAGCAACAACTTGATTATTAACCGTCTTTTCTTCAAACTCAATGCGATATTGGTTGTTTACCCTGACAGAAGACAAACCTGCCCTGTTGCCTTTCAACTTCTCATAATTTAACGAGTGATATTTTTTGAGTGCTTCAGTATCAGGTTGATCAATCATTAAATCAATCACACGAATATATTTACGAATAATGGCTGGCTGAAACCGGTGTTTTTTATCGGTTGTTTTACCCGTATTATACATTTCCTGTAAATAATCCTTCTCAAAAGTAATAACCATATCGTATCTCTGTCGGGACAAAGGTAGTACGTTTTCTCGACATTCACAAAAAAGTGAATATATTTTTGTGAATAAAGCGGTAACCCTCTACGATGCTGTCAAAAGAATGGCAAAAATCAGTCTGACACCAAATTCAGCGATGAAGAAACAAAACTATTTATTTGTTTTTGAATACGCTATATATGCTTTATTCTTAAAGAGTTTCAGTTATTTGAAATGAAAGTTTAATTGTTCTCCCGATTATCCGTTTTTCATTTTTAACAAGAAAAAAATCGGATGGTTATCTGCCACCAATAAGTGACGAGATGACGGACGTCGCCATTGTGGTAGACTTCGCTTTCTCCGTAGTCGTTTTATTGTCTTTTTGGAGATAAACATCATCACCAATGGCAGATTTTGCTTTTTTCTTAGGCGTTTCTTTATCATCGGATTGCGCAGGTGCTGAAGCAGGAGTTTCTTGGGTGGAATTTCGTTCTTGTTTTTCGATTTCTGCCTGATAAATTTTATTATAAATTGTTTCCACTAAACCACCAGGGGTGTTTGGATCATTCAAAATAATAGAAGGCCGAATTTCTTTGTTATTTTCATATTTACGATAATATTTGGGTTCAAATTCAAGACCCAATCGCCCATTTATAAATTTTAAATAGTAACAACAGCCGAATTGGATATAATCCCCCGGTTTTTTAAAGCGTTTATTTTTTTTATCCCAAATACCCTGATATATTTTAAAATTAATACAAAACTTCAAATATTCTACACCTTCTTTAGTCTTATAGTTTTCTGCCATTAATGTATCCAACTTCTCATTATAACCGTCATTACTTGGAAATACTACAATTTCTATTTGATTTTTATTCCCCATCAATACTACAAAACCAATAATATTTTCTGCCATTGATTTGAGTGGATTACTAAATGAGGATTCTTGTCCTCCATTATATTTTATATTTCCATATAAACCTAATATTTTATTCAATTTCTCATACTTATACTCCAACTCATAAATCCGATTTTGTACCACCTGCTTATTTTGCGCATCAGGTTTTTGTTCCAAATATTTTTTGTAATATTCCATTGCCTTGCCGCATCCCCAGATGTCTTTGACCAATCCGGAACTTGCAGATTTATCATAACACGCCGCTATGTTGTAATAAATGTCGGCGCAGTCGGGCGCATATTGCAAGGCTTTTTTAAATTCCTCCACTACGTTCAGAAAATCGGCGTCACTTTTAGCATCGTTGAAGGCTGCTTTGGCTCTCACTAAATACCGCCGTGCATCTTCATTAGAGTCGCAATCCTGTGCATACGCTGTTGTTACGGTAAACAGCAAAATCCCTGTCAAATACAATAACTTATTCATAATCATCTATATATTAATTTGTTAATATTGTTCTTCTATCTTTATATTCAATGCAGCCCGACATTCGTTTCCAAACCGGATAATTGTTGCTTCATCCTTGTTTAACACATCTTTTCCATATTTTTGGAATACTTTCTGCAAACGGTCATGCTCTACGGTCAAACCCTCTAATTGCACTTTTTTATCCTGTAATGTGCGATTGTTGGTATTCATTTTCTCTTTTAAGTTGGATAAACTCTCCATAGCTTCAATCTTAGGATTCGAAAATGCCATTTCCATCATTCCTGTAGCAATGGATTCTCCAATTGTTTTTCCTTTGTCAGCAGCATCTAACACTTTCCTGTCTTTCCCAGTTTCCTTTAAATCTTTATTTTGCATGAACTCATCATCCTTTTCAAGCCCAAATGTAAGCCCCAATGACGGTACACCGCCTTTCAAAACATCCAAAACCTCTTGTTGTAAGGCGGTCAAATCTTTTTCCGATAGACCAAATTTATTTCGTAATGTATTTTCTCTGTTTATTCTATATTCTTTTGTCCATTGAGGTGTGTCTGACTGCTGATTTGCAAATTCAAATACTAAATGTTGCTGATATTCAAGAATCGCAATATACTTTTCATATTCAAATGCAAGTTTTTCATTATTCTTATTTTTAGTCTTCAACTGCTCTATATCTTGCTCCAGAGCGCTTTTGTTTTTCTCATAATTATTCATTTGTCGCATTGCTAATTCGTATGCTGTCCGGCTCATTGACAACTCTCGTGCCAACTGGTCGGGAGCCATGGTCCATTGTCCGGGTGAAACGGTAACCGGAGTTTTAGCGCTTGCGGGATTAATGTCGATTAATGCTAAAGAAGTGTTCGTGTTAGCCCCTTTTTCCATTCCTATTAATTCTAAAGAATTGGTAGATTCCTGTTCTCCTGCTATTAATTCTAAAGGTTTTGTAACTTCCTGCGACATTCCTATTAAAGCGGCGCCCAATTCCCGTTTTCTTACTTCAAACCTGCGCTGTTCTTCTTGCCGTTCGATTTCTCTTTGCCGTTCAAGTTCCGCTTGTCGTTCTGCTGCCAGCCGCTCCGCTTCCGCTTTCCGTTGTCGTGCTGCTTCAATTTCTGCTGCGCCTGATCGATTGGATGCGCCCCTGTTTGAGTTATCAATTACACTTGTTCTTAATACTAAATTGGAATTTTTTCCTGCGAGAGAATTGTAAACAGAGTTAAATTCGGATTGCTCATTCTCACAATAATACGAAGTCATAAGCAGACTTCCATGTCCGTACACTTCTATTACAAAAACACGCCCGGAAGAACATCTGTTATTTTGATGTGCTTCAAGACTTCGTTGAGCCGCAGCAGTACTGGAAGAACTGGCTGCTTCCTGGATAACTTTCTTTACTCTATCATACGATACTTGTCCGGTCACAACAGTTACGCCAAGACTCAAAATTCCTGCTAAAAGAATTATTTTGAGAAATTTGTTTTTTATTCGTGTTTGCATATCTTATAATTTTAATATCAACTAATTATGTTTTATTTTCTCTTGAGTATGGACATAAAAAAAGCGGACTTACATTATCCGCTTTTCGAGGTTGTGAGAATTACCTAATTATTCAAACAAGTAAGCCCGCATTTCACGGGCGATTACTTTATTCTTGAATAAGTCTTGAAACTTCTCACATTTCGAAAAGCAAGAATATAGCAAACGCTATTATATATGTCTTAAATCGTGCCTGCCGACAGATTGTTTTTATGTCATAATTTTTATCGTTTTAATTAATTATTAATCAAATCCTCTATTGTTTTTATAAAGTTTTCGGCCGGTTGAAGAAGCGGTTTAACAGATTCTTCATCGGCTTTAAATTTGTCATATTATTTCAATTCCTTCCTGTTCAACATTATACTTCAAAACGGATGGATGTGTTTCCCAATCATTTTTCGTGTAAACTTTAACGCTTATATACGTTCCAAATTTATCTCCAATTTCGGAAAAAGGATAACCGTATTTGTCATAATCCTCAATATAATTTCTTTTTTCCTTATTCAACAATACAAGTAAATCCCAGTCGGAATCTTCTCTTGCATCGCCACGCGCCTGCGAGCCGAAAAGAATCACTTTTTCATTCGGCAACAGTTGCCGTTTCAGTGCCTGTATTTCCTTGAATATTTGCTGATTCATAGATTTATTTTTTCGCAAACAGCACCATCTTGACATTCAGCTTGTAACCGATGTTGATGATGTCTACCACATCTTGCAGGCTCAGTTTTTTATCGGCTTGCAGGATGACGTTAAATTCTTCGTTGTCTTTTTTGTCCTGCAGCAGGCGACCTAACTCAGGTTCTATCTGATCGAAGGCGACGTTTTTGTTGTTGAGATAATACTTGTGATCTTCGGTGACTACCAGTTGAATGGTTTTTTTGATCGTCACGTTTTGCGCGGCGGAGGCGTTGGGGAGCGCCACACGAACGACAGCGGGCGTAATCATCGTGGAGACAATCAGGAAAAACAACAACAAAAAGAACATGATGTCGTTCAATGAAGAAGTATACACTTCGGCCGACCGGTATTTTTTCCGTTCAATTTTCATTTCCGAATCCTTTTTTGAGTTGCCGGATGTATTTCAATGCTTCACCGGAGTCTTTTTCCATCCGGCTGACCACGTTGTCGATTTTTCCGTTCAGGAGATAATATCCTGAGTATGCGATGATGCCGACGAACAGCCCCACGCCCGAACAAATCATTTTCTGATACAGTCCGTCGGAAATGCTTGCAATACTTAAATCATTGGTAACGGATATGTTATAAAAGATATTGATGACCCCGAAGATGGTTCCGAGAAAGCCCATCATCGGTGCGATGGCTGCCGTAATTCCCAAGTAATTCAACCCTTTTTCCATCCGCGCGACTTCCTGCCGAGCTTCTAACTGCATCACTTCCTGGATGTCAATCATGTCGTTTTCGACATTTTCCAAACCGGCGCTGATCACTTTTGCCGATGCATTCTTTTTGCCTGCGCAATACATCGCCGCTTTTGCCGGCTTTTTGTCCTTGATTAATTCCATGACGCGTGAAAACCAGGAATTATCTTTGTTTTCGGCCGACTGAATGACGATCCATCGTTCGATAATGACAAATATGGCGATAAATAATAACAGAAAAATGGGCAACAATATCCAGCCGCCTTTCAGAAGGATGCTAAAATAACTTTCTTTCACCACGGTGGGTACGGGAAGATCGGTTTGAAGCATTACAAACAATAAATTCATATTCATTTCTATTTTTTAAAACACAACATTAAAATTTCTTCTCTTTCGTTTTTTCTTTGTCACTTACAGTAGTCTGCAAAGCGTATGTAAAAAAACGTTGCAAAGATACAATTTTAATCGGATGCCCATACCCACATACCGAAAAAATAATGTATTTTTGCATTTTATATGATTATCAACAAAGAACGAACACCCTTAAAACAGAAAAAATGATGAAAGCGATCAATTTTATTTCATTGCCTTTGCTGTTCAGCATGGCGCTAATTAGCTGTAAGACAAATAATCATACTGAAGATTATTTGCAAAAAGTATTGGGCAGCCTCGCAAAAATCGAATCTGCGACTTATACGGCACAGGCCGAAGCATGGCAACCCGGTGACACAACTGCACTGTTTACTTTTTGCGAGTTAATCAATGAATACGACAATCCGGCAGACACTACAATTGGAGCAAGTTTTGTGAGTTTTGATTGTGATGAACCCGCAAAATTCAAGAGTGGATATGATGGAAAAGTCAGAATATAAATAAATCATGATAAAAAGACAATCGTTGTAGATAATTTTACAGCAATACCATTGCCATACAGACCCGTTACTCCTCCATTTTTCAATTATACAAAAAGTATTATTCAATACGCTCTTACCACAAATGACAGTATTGTGGTTGATTTACAGGAATTTGATGAATACTATTATTTTAAATTAGTGATCAATGAGGACAGGCAGGTTGAGTTTTTTGGCAAAGCTTACTATATGCCTGACACACCATCAAATTATGGAATAACAACTTCCATTTATGAATTATGGATCAGCAAATTGAATAATCTTCCCTATAAATATAGACGGGAAATGTCTCATGGTATTTCAGTTCATACCGTATCAAATGTAGAACTCAACAAATTATCCCTTTCCGATTTCAATATCTACGCATATTTTCCTGCTGATTATGAAATCAAGCCATACAGCATCAATAATCAAAGACAAGAATTAACGCTCGTTGGGGAAAAAGCGCCTGACTGGACGTTAAACGATGAAAATGAACAAAAAATAGCGCTTTCGAGCCTGAAAGGCAAAGTCGTACTGATTCAATTAACAGGAATTGGATGCGGGCCTTGCCAGGCGGCGATCCCTTTTCTGAAAGAATTAAAAGCAAAATACAGTGAAGACAAGTTTGAGCTTGTAGCCATCGAGACTTGGATGCGAAAACCTCCTGCGTTGCGGAATTATTCAAAGAAACATGAACTGAATTATAGATTATTAAGTGGAACCGACGAGGTAGTCACAGATTATCGGACAGGCGGCGCCGCTCCTGTTTTCTTTCTATTGGATAGAGAGCAAAAGATCAGGAAAGTCTTTACCGGTTACAGTGAGGAAGTCACAAATCCAGAGATCACAGCAGCTTTAAATGAGTTACTGTGAATAGGTTGCCGGGATAAACTTGGGTGTTTTATCTATATCATAGGTTTCATTTAAAATAATATTTAATTAAAACCGGATTCATTTCTTCTTTTTGATTTATTAACTCATTATATTTCTTTCGGTTATTTTCATCCAGCATGTCTGCATTAACAAATTTCCCCAATTCTCCATGTTCGCAAAAGGACAGCAAATATTCGTTGGTCAAATTCATAACAGAAGTAATACGAAGAAATTCGACAGGCTCTGCAAACTGCTTAATGAATTTACATTCGTCCTTTGATTTGTCGTATATCAGGTAAGCTCTTTCCGAATCCTGCTGCAACGGATGTACCCTGTTTTCATATTTCACCGATATTTGAGCCATCACATACCTGTTGTTTTGACCCTGCATAATCATCCAATACGGAAGAATAAGCGCTGCTTCTGCCAAAGCTTTTGAATCATTACGAATCTCCGCCGTAAATCCATGATCTGCTTCATAATTATATTTCCCGAAATCCCACCTGTAAGACTCAGTCAAAGACGTTGGCCCCAATTCGTAAACCACATTGTCGAAACGACCATGGAAATACCACTGTCCATGATAATTGAAAAACGTAGTTGCAGGTATAGTAACACTGTGATTTTCATACGCTTGAAATAATATTCTCTTTGCTTCCATATCATAATAAGTAATGCTCGGCGAGTTGCCGAAAGAAAAAAAGACAAATATATTTTCGCTTATCGCTATAAAGCGGTTAATAGCACGCAATGTGTCATTTGTTATCGTATGAGAAGTCATTACATACTTTCCCGACAAATCATAAGTGTAAATCCGCCCAAAGGGTTGCACAAGTTCTATATTGCCGGTAAAAGGATTGATAAACACATCTTCAATATAAGAATATTCTCCGGGTACCTGACCTTTTTTCCCTATTTTATGACTGAATTTCCCTGATTCATCAAATACTTTGACACACAATTGTGTTCTGTGACCGTCAAAAATATAATACCTGTTTTGATACTCAATAATTTTTTCCAAACGACCGATCAGCACGGAATCTTTTGTCTCCAAAGGAATCAATTCAATATGTTTGAAATAATCAAACAGTGAGACCTTCTGCGGATGATCAAGATCAACCGGAATCCGGTTATTTTTTATCGGATAATACGCACAGGAATCTTCCATAATCACACCTGCATTAAGCGTATGATTCGGCGGCGCCTGACGATTACAGGAACACCAGACGACAAGAATAAATAATAAATGTCTTAATTTCATAGAATTATTGTTACTGATAATGTTTTGTTATTCAACCCGGATTTTTTCTACCTGCCGGATGATGCTGCCGTTGGTTGTGATGCCTTCGATGAGAACGGAATAAGTTGTCGGAAAATCGGAAGTATAGAACTCGAAACTCGCTTCGCCTGCATCGGAAATAACGACATCCGGTTTCCAGAAAATGGTAGTGCGGTAATCGGGAATTGCCGACTGTTTCGATTCTAATGTTTCGTATTTCGGAGAATAAAATTCGACAGGCTTTTGATAGCCTAATGGATTGTAAACGGTGTAATTAAACTCATTCTTTTGAGTATGATCCATAAAACCCAAGCCTCTTCTGGTTGTTATACTGATGACTCCATTAGTTCCACGTGCACCAAATAAAGTTGTACTTGTCCCTGTGAAAACATCTATACTTTCAACCATTTCAACAGGTAAATCATCGATTCCGCTTTCACTGACTATTCCATCTATTAATAAAAGTGGCATCTGTGCAACGGAGAATTTACTTTGTCCCCTGATATATATGTATCCACCTTTCATCATTACTCCTGGAACTGATAAAAGATAGTCCGAAATTGAAAGACGGTGAACTCGTTCAAATTCTTCTCTTGGTATAGTAAAATCCGAACCTTTATTAAGCGGGAACCGGAGCCTTGGCTCATCTTTCCTTTCAATCCTTGGTGCTGTAACTTCTATCTCGCTTAAATAGATGGTCCGCATATCTTCGTCATATTTTGCACGCTGTTCTGCTTTGGCAATAAATGTATTTGTGTTTTGAGACGGATAATTATCCGTCTCTACTCCCTCTCCTTTGGAGAGGGCTGGGGTGAGGTCGGAGAGGGCTGGGGTGAAGCGAGCATGGACTGGCTGAGGGAACGGTTCTTCGTCTAAAACAAGTTCAACCCGGTCGCTTCCCTTGCTGTTTAATGCCTGCACAAAGTATGCAGTGCTGTCGGGATATTCAAACCCCTGAAACCGGAATCTGCCGTTTTCGTCGGCAGTCATTGATCCTAAAAAGCCGGCTTTTGTCATAATGGATATTTCACTGCCGGCAACAGGGCGGGACGATATCAGGCTTTTTACCCGGCCGGAGATTTCCTGATCTGTTTGATAAGGGATTTTTGGATATGCCGGATTTCCTTTGACGACTTCCGGGATATTGTATCTTCTCCACCCGTGCGTCATCATCAGATAGTCTAAAGCGATAGAAGATTCAATATTATCCTGCAAATAATACGCCGGGTTTTCGATATATCCTTTCAATTCGGACGAAAGCAGCAGGCTTGAAAGGATGGTAGTGGATGAATCGACAGCGATATCTGCGTCGTCGGTGATGGCGACGGACAGCCTCACCCCGGACAGCCCCTCCCCAGCCCTCCCCGAAAGGGAGGGAGTTTTCCCATCCTCCGGAGGGGTCAGGGGTGGTTTTATTGTAACAGCGACTTTTTCACGCTTCACATAAACCTCTTTATCGGTTTGAAACGCCACTTTTGTTGTATCATAATTTTTGCTGAAAACCAGCCGCTCGCTTAACGGATTCATCTGTCCGTCGAATAAAACCAGTTGGATTACACCGGCCGGAAACCGTTCTTCGGCAAATACAACGGTTTCCTTCTTGTTGTTCCATGCTTCGAAATAAAGCATATTGCCCCGGCAGTGTACAAGAAGATAACAGGGAATTTCCGGTGCGGAAATAGAATGTTGGACACCAACCAGTAGCCTGCCGTTTTTTCGGGAGGCAGTTAATGCGTATGCCTGCGGGTTGGGTTGAGGCAGTTCAAACTGTCTTTCCAGACCGTTTCTGTTCCGGCATTTCAAAAAATATCTTTTTCTCATGTCAGGTATATAAGTAAAAACGCCCATTCCTGCATAAAATGTTTGTACAGAAGTAATTTCTTCGCCATTTTCATCGAACACCTTACCCGAAATAATTTCAGGGTAGCCATTCCTATTCAGGGCTTTAAAGGCTACCCTGCAAAAAACACCCTCCACCAGATTGCCGCCTTCAGGAAAAAAGGAAACGTCGTAATCATCTTGAGCAAGCACAAGGCTTGTCTCCGCAAGGTCGCTTCTCCGATTTCCACTACTTGTCCCTTTCTCGTAATTCGTAATTTTTAATTCGTAATTGTTTTTAAGGCCTCCAATCCTGATATTTTTCTTAAAGAAATAATCATCCCCCATATTTTCCATATACCGGGTATAGGCGCGAAGGGTATAGTTTCCTTCCGGAATGAGTTCAGTAAGAGACAGATGTCCATAGAACATTTCATCTTCTGCAGGCCGTATCATCACCCTGCTGACAACCGTATCATTCGGGCTGATCAGTTCCACATATACATACCGGCTGTGCGTAGGAAACAGATGCGTATAAGCGTCTATCACATAAGCCTTAAACCATATTTTTTCACCCGGAACATAAAAATCGCGGTCTGTATGGAGATGAATTTTTTCCTGAGGATAGATATTTAATTGATTGTCAATAAGTGAAGATATGCTATCCATATCAATTGCCTGATCTGCAATGGATGTTGCCTTAACCGATAAGGATGTTTTTTCGGGAAAGTATTCAATCGGCAAACTCATACTAAGTCCCAACAGAGAACTGGATTTATTAACAGGTGCAACCTGTATTCTGTTTGCATACGTTCCGTCTGAATAGATACGAATCGAATCTCCATTCAGTATATTCATCAGTAAACCACTTCTTTGTATAAATTCATTCTTTGCCGCATTTTTTAATAACGCCAAATCATCATCAGTTACAGGTCTGCCATAACAAATAAGAACAACCCGCTCATTCTTAAGATTCAACGTTTTACTGTTGTCGGCTGAGTTTTCTGTCAGGAGGCTATCCGGGTTTAACACTGAGAGCTGGTATGAATTGGTTGAAGCCGGATTTTGGTGAAAAGCCGCCAGCACAAATCCGTCTTCATACATTGAATTATGATACAATGATTTGATGAATTTTGTGAGCGACAGTTTATACACTTCCTGTCTTTTTTTTCCCCAACTGTTTTGCTGTCTGACAGTTGAAGGTTCAAGTTCAGTGTAACTGTCGCGCTGGATCCAGTCAGTCATATCAGTGTTGTAATTGTGTTTAAAAGCGTTAAGTACAGATTGAATCCTATATCCCGTTTCATAATTCACAATTTGAAGCGGTTCGCGACAGGTAACTGTTAAGATCCGTGTTTCGGGATTGTAAAAATAATAAACTGCTTCGGGATTTAAGACCTGAATCGTGTTTCGGGATGGGTTCTTTCCCAGGATAGTTCTCCAGAAAAGGTTGATATCTGTTTGCCTGAACCGGACTTTTTTGGCTACAGTCACTTCATCCAGTTCATGGGCAAACAAAGCTACGTTCAATACCATCTCTGTATTTCCTGACGCAATTTCCTTAAAAACAGCTTGATATCCCACGTGCGATACAGTCAGTTGGTAGTTGCCAGCTCCGGGAATATTGAGCGAGTAATAACCTTCAGCGTCAGTGATAGTTCCTACGGTTGAGTTGGCTATAAAAACCGAAGCGCCCGGAACAGGATTGCCGTTTTCAGCATCGATAATTTTCCCGCTGATATTCCGCTGGCCTGATAATGTGAGTGGTAAAACCCACAGTATGAATCCTAAAAATACTTGAACCGCTTTCATTGGAAGAATATGTCAAATAAAGAATAAAACCTATGTAAATCGGATGTTTATGAAACATGAAACAGTCGAACAAAAGTAGAATAAATTTTGGAGAATTTCAAGTATGCAGGATGAAAAAAACTCTTTTTTTAAAGGCGCAACAACATATTTCATAAAAATGAGGTGAAAATATTGTCCTATTTTCTCCGCATTACGTTTTTATTTGTATATTTACCGGGCAAAGCGAACAGGTATGAAAAAGAACGACTGGAAAGAGCGGCTGGGAGTGACATACTCCACCAATCCTGATTATCAGTATCAATTTCAGGATGATACGGAGGTGGGAACGCTTCCGAAAGAAAAGCAATTATTGCGCATTGCCTTGGACAAACGAAACCGCGGCGGGAAAACAGTTACCTTGATTACCGGTTTTCGAGGGACAGATGACGACCTGACCGCATTAGGTAAATTGTTGAAAGTCAAATGTGGCGTAGGAGGAACAGTCAAAGATGGCGAAATCATTATCCAGGGCGATTTCAGACAAAAGATCGTGGACATTCTGATAAAAGAAGGCTACACGAAAAGTCGTGTTATTGGATGAACTTGTCAACTTAAAGAGGGCAACCAAATTCTGCTACAAATTATTGCAGAATTGCAGTGGGACAAAAAAGTAATTTAGCTTACAAGTGACACAAAAACACAAATCAAAGTAAGAAATTATTAACTTTGCAAAAATTTTATAATCGAGCAATTATGGCAACAACAACTTTAAAATTATCTATTGAAAAAGAGATTGCCGAGCGTATAAAAAAATATGCGGCCAATCGGAAAACTTCCGTATCAAGTATTGCGGAAACCCTTTTTTCATTCATTATTACTGAATCACCCGAAAATATTGAACAAGAAATCAGCCCTTTAGTAAAATCATTCAGTATTGATAATGTGAACATTCCGTTTGATTTTAATTATAAAAAGGAATTGACAAATGCAAGAATTGAAAAATATCTGTAAATGAGACTATTTATTGACACAAATATTTTGATAGATTTGCTTATCAAGCGAAAACCTTCGTACTTCAGCGTAGTAAAATTGTTTGATCTTGCTTTAAAGCGAAAAGATACCATTGTGATTTCTAATTTGAGCATTATCAATGCGCATTATGTGGTAAAGAAAATTGAAGGGGTTGAAGAAGCTACGTTACGAACTGTTTTGCACAATATTTGTACTACTTGTGAGATAGCACCATTTACTGTCAACGTCACAATCAAATCGTTAGTTTCTGATTTTAAGGATTTTGAAGATGGAACACAATATTTTTGTGCATTAGAAAACAATTGTCATTTGATTATTACCAATAACATAAAAGATTTCAACCTTTCTTCTTTACCTGTAATGAATGCTGCCGAATTTCTAATCAAATATCAACATGAGTGAAAAACAGCCCAACCCATGCTGACCATCTATCGCGCATCAGCCGGAGCCGGCAAGACCCATGTTCTGACCGGCGAATACTTGCAGTTATTGTTTGCAGGCGTCGACGCCCATGCCAGCATCCTGTCCGTCACATTTACAAACAAAGCGACCGACGAGATGAAAAAACGCATTATCGAAGAACTGTATCAATTATCTGCCGGTCAGCCTTCCGCATTTCTCTCCTCGCTCATGGCGACCTGTCACAAGCCGGAAGAAACCGTCCGCCGGCAAGCGAAAATCATCCTCATACGCATCCTGCACGACTATTCCAAGTTTAATATCTGTACGATAGACCATTTCTTCCAGCAGACCATCCGCGCCTTTATCCGCGAAACAGGCATTAACAGTAATTACCATATCGAAATGGACAAAGACTTGGTATTGGCCGAATCTGTTGATAATCTGATCAGTGACTTGGATGTAAAAGAGAACGGGGCGCTACTGAACTGGTTGCTTCGTTTCAGCGAAGACAAAGTGGAAAAGGGAGAAGAATGGGAACTCCGGCGTGAAATAAAGAAATTGGCCAATGAACTTTTCAAAGAAAAATATAAATCGTATGGCGATAAATTAGAGAAGAATATAGCTGACAAACAGGCGCTTGTCCAGTACCAAAATTCCCTGTATGCTATAAAAAATGCCACAGAATCAGAAGCTAAACAGCTTGGCGAGACAGGGATGGCCGTTCTCAAACGGCATGGCCTGTTGCCATCCGACTTCAAAGGACAAACCCGCTCTCCTGTGTTGATTTTCGATAAATTGGCGAAAGGCGAGATGAAAGAGCCGTCGGCGGCGTTTATCAATCTGGCTGACAATGTCGAAGAATGTTTTACCAAAACAACTAAGCCGGATGTCAAGAACGCCATCGAATCGGCATTTGACGACGGATTGAACGATTGCATCAAGCAAGTCATTCATTTTTTCACCCGTCTTACGCCCTATTATACCGCCAAAGAAATCTTGCGTAACTACTACACACTGGGTATTTTGACGGATATCTCGCGGCATATCAAGGATTGGCGGGAGTCGAAAAACAGGATGTTGATTGCCGACACGAACGAGTTGATAGATAAAATAATCAACGGCAGCGATGTGCCCTTTATCTATGAGAAAACAGGCACCCACATCGACCATTTTATGATTGACGAATTTCAGGACACCAGCCGTATGCAATGGAGTAATTTTCGGCCACTTATCAAAGAGAGCCTGGCTTATCGACATGCCAACCTGATTGTTGGAGATATCAAACAGAGCATCTACCGGTTTCGCAATTCGGACTGGACATTGCTCGACGAACAGGTGTACGAAGACTTCTCACCGCAGGAAATCATCGACCGGACGTTGACGGAAAATTGGCGCAGTCATCGGTTGATTGTGGAATTTAACAACGCTTTCTTTGCCGCAAGTCCTGCCCTGCTGCAAGCGAATTTCAACGAGGGACTTGATGAATCTGTATTGGACGATACCCAAAAAGCCATGTATGGTTCCAAGATTGTATCGGCCTATCAGCATAGTTCTCAACATGTTTCTCCGCCTCGCCAGTCATGTGACGGTCATGTGCGCGTCGAGCTTATTCCGGAAACAGACGAATGTAGCTGGAAACAGGAAGCCATGAACCGCCTCCCCGCGCTGATTGAAAAATTGCAGTCACAAGGCTATACATTAAAGGATATGGCCATTCTTGTTCGTACCAAAGCCGAAGGAGTGACCGTAGCCGAAACGCTGCTTGCCTGCAAGGATTCGCGCTCCGAATCGCCCTGGAAGTATGATATCATTTCGGAAGATGCCTTGATGATCGCCAACGCATCCGGCATTCGTTTTATAATCAGCATGTTGCAATACCTAAACCGGCCTAACGACCCTACCCTCAAGCGAATGGCGCTATTGACCTGTTCGGCCATGTATGCCAAAGCAACGAATGTCCCGAATGGATCGCTTCCTTTCACCGAAGTGATGACCGGCTTTCCTGCAGAGACCATCCGCGAAATCAAAATATTGTCCCAACGCTCTTTTTATGAGATCGTTGAAGGGATTTACAGACTTTTTAAAACGGGCTTTCCTGCGGATGAACAAGCTTACATTCAAGCTTTTCTTGACCTGGCAGCTACCTTTTCAGAGAAAGAAGCGGCTGATATTGATAAATTTCTCAGGTGGTGGAAAGAATCGGGCAGCAAAGAGAAAATCGCTATGCCCGATTCACGGGACGCCATCCGCATCTTAACGATACATAAGTCGAAAGGGCTTGGTTTTAAGGTTGTTATTATTCCTTTTGGAGACTGGGAAATGGATCAGAAAGGTGGCAGTATCGTATGGTGCCATCCACAGCAAGCGCCTTTTGACAAGTTGCAGATTGTCCCGGTCAACTATACGAAGGAGTTGAGTAAAACGTACTTTGCCGAAGCGTATTACCATGAAAAGTTGCACGCCTACATTGATAACCTGAACGCACTTTATGTGGCTTTTACCCGTGCAAAAGAGGAATTAATCGTTTTCGTCCCCAATGCGGAAGTAAAACGCAAAAATGATGTTTCTAAATTGATACATAATACATTACAATGCATTCCTCTCGCTTTTCACGGTGAGAAAGAAGATTTAATGGATCATGAGCAACTTGAGGGAGAGGGAGAACAGTTCAACGTTCAAAGTTCAAAATCTTACGGTCTTACGCGTCTTACGGTCTTACGGTCTCAAGATTCGGAGTTCGGAGATCAACTGCAAAGTATGCAGGAAGAAGGGGCAGCGGATCAACGCAACGATGCAACGCTTTACGAATGGGGCGACTGGTGGCAACTTGCGGCTTCCTCTCCTCCCGAAACAGGTGAAATAACGATGCAACCGTTGCCATCCATCCTGCCGGACGATCGCATCATGCTTCGGCTCCACCGAAATGGAGGTTTCTTTGACGATAAAAAGCGC
>Ga0209629_10000867_pt1 | contig 17848 bp, 10 predicted proteins | sample TergutCu122P5_FD_187286 | JGI IMG/M metagenome (GOLD analysis project Ga0209629, IMG submission 187286) | Cubitermes ugandensis P5 segment gut microbial communities from Kakamega Forest, Kenya - Cu122 P5 (SPAdes) (version 2) | ecosystem: Host-associated > Arthropoda: Insects > Digestive system...
TCCTCCCTCAACGTTAGCGACCAAGTTTCACACCCATACAAAACAGCCGGCAATATTATAGTTCTATATATCTTGATCTTTAACTTTTTGGATAGCAAACTGGAAGACAAAAGATTCTGCACTGAATAATAGCAGGCATTCCCTACCTTCAATAGAAAAGGGGGTACAGAAGTAGGAACATAATATTCTATTTCCCATGTGATTTGGCATTCATATCAGTTGATCCCTGTTATGTTCTGCCAGATTCACCAGATACTGATGACAATCCCAGACTATTTTGTAGTTTATCTGGAAATTATTCAGTACCTTAATGGTCACTCTTTTATCAGAGAGAATATTATGTTCCTACTTCTGTACCCCATAGAAAAGGGGTACAGAAGTAGGAACATAATATTCTCTCTGATAAAAGAGTGACCATTAAGGTACTGAATAATTTCCAGATAAACTATAAAATAGTCTGGGATTGTCATCAGTATCTGGTGAATCTGGCAGAACATAACAGGGATCAACTGATATGAATGCCAAATCACATGGGAAATCATGGAAAGGAAACAGGTGATCAATTAGCCAGAGAAGCCTCCTCACATCCAATCACAGGACCTCAGCCTGCACCTGGTATATATGTGAAGGTTGGCAGGGGAGTGATCACGGACTGGACACACAGGAAACATGAGGAGCACTGGCAGTCCATATGTGGACAAAGGTCGGGTAAGGGCTTTTATAAAAAAAAAAAAACCTCTGTGAAAAAAGCTGGGGAACTGTTCGGTCTGAGCAGAAACCAGCTAAGAATGACACAGTTGCTAACAGGACACTGTCATTTAAAAGGACATTTATTTAAAACTGGGCTGGTATACAGTCCCAAGTGTGACAGATGTAAGTAGGCATCCAAAATGGCCTCACATGTTCTTTGTGACTGTGTGGAATTGGCCACATTAAGATTCAGGCATGTGGGTCATAATTTAATGAAACCAGATGACTTGGAAGACATCTCCATCAGCAGGATACTGCACTGTGTTCAGGGTGCATGGCTGCTAGATGCATGAATATACGGGCTGCACAAAGTATAAAATGTGGTCAAAGTGTGTGGGTCACTTATGTGCCTGCCCTTTTGTATTCTCTTCCCTTACACATTTCTGCCATCTACCTGGGAACTTCCAGATGGCTTAACAAAATCATTCTTGAGGGATGTTATGAAATTTCTTGTGGACAGCCGCCTGTATGCAGTCTTAGTTTGTTACCTGCAGAACAGCAGCCCCCATCCAAATCATTTCTGAATGCCCTCTCTGTAAGTGTAAACTGTCCATGTACAATGCCAAGATGTGACCAAAAAAAGTACAGAAACAAAACATGTAACACAACAGGGATGTCAAGCCTGTATTTTTATAGCAATATTCACTTTACAATACATGAATGAGTCCATGTACTGATTACAATGCCATGAACCAAATGATGCCCTTCTGGGTTCTTACATGTATAGAACAAATTTGTTCCAACATTTCAGAGGAACTTCAGAGAAATGGTTTGGTTCAGGTGGATGCTGAAGCAAATGAGAGGGAAAACTGTTGATTACATAGAAAGGATAAAAGGATGCTGGTCAATTAGAGCCACAGAAAGTGGGAGACAGAATAGATCTTGTACAAGGCGAGTGGAAATTGAGAGTCTGGACTGAGATAAATGGCCCTTTTTACAGCCCCAACTTGTGAGAAATGACATTACATTCAACATGTTCATCTCTGGGAGGTGGAGTAGTAAGCCTTATTCATGGGGGCATCAGTTATTAAAATAAGGTAGGAGTGTCTCAGGGTGTGACTGTTCCACTCTTGGAGAATGCTTTTTGCTTCCTTTATTGCAGGGAGTGAATGACAAACTTCTCAACCTGCTTACGGAGAGACTCTCCTCCATATTCACATTTCTGAAGGACAGGACGATATCTGTTACTTCCCTTTGAGCTGATCCATGCACCTGGACTTTCTTGCAACAATCCTGATGCTGTTGAGCAGGATATGATGGCCTCCTGAGATAGCACTACCTTATTTTAATACCAACGACCACATGAATAAAACTTATCAACCTCCACCTTCCACCTCTCAGACAGAAACCTTGCACACTTTATGTCACACTACTCCACAATTCTCAAGACTTATGGACCCTGAAAGGGCTGTCTGTTACTGCTAACTCTCAATATCAGAAGAAACTAATTACACTAGATGATCTAAGAACTGGGAAGACCACCACTTGTGCAATACATACCATGAAAAACTGAAAATTTATGTAACAGTTTCTGTTCATTAGATGTAATATTATAATTAAGTTTCACAATATATTCAAAGAACCATTTTCCCGTAAATCTGCTTTTACAGCAAGGAGTTAATGATTTATGTTAGTTGTTGTTTCATCAATATTAATAAGAAGTTGTTGGTAATTAAATGTTATTCGTCTTTAGTGGTAGGACATTCAGACGTTTGGAGGTATTTATTACCTGGAAATTTATTTTAACTTAAAATAAATGTTCAAAACAGAGTAACTGCAATCAATAAACTGAGCCAGCTGTCAATAGTCACTTACCCTGCCAATAAGTTGAGGAAATTCAAGTTTCGAGTCCAGATTGTAGTATGTTCCATGGACCTGGCGGATTGTTACCCAGTGTCGTCTTCGTAGTGGCAGAAGCACAAAACCCAATTTATAGTCACTTGGTACATTTAGTATGAATCCTAGAATGTTATCTAGGTTGAGACATTTTGGGTCTCTACAAAAGCAAAGGAATAACATTATGTGGTGTGAAAGAACTATAACATCAAATTGATACAAAACATAATAATAAATCAGATTTTAGTTTATGTATGGTATACATAATGATGTCAGTAGCTCAGCCTATATAGCACAGAAGGTCAGAATGACTAGTGAATAATGAATTGAACATGATGTGGCAGTAAGCAGCTGTGACCTAATATGAGGCACTGATCCTGGCAAAAGCCTGGAGGAACCCACGGAGACCATGAAAATAGTCAGTTTTAGCACATATTCAAAACAGTCACCTCATGAATATCAGTAAGTAAAATTACTACTTGCACTAAACTATTCAATGAGAAATTACAGCACTGATATGTTTCTATTCAATTATGAAAGATTTAATACACTCTGAGACAAAAGGCAAACAGCCATGTACATTCACACAAAACTGTGGTAGAGTACCTTAAAATTACTGCATAAAAATTATCACAGTTATGCAACTAGCATGACTGCAGCTGTGTGCCTAGTAATTAGATCAGCCAAACGAAAGTAAAACAGTTTTCAGCAGAAAAATTGCTAAACTGATGAGTGACACATCCAAAATGAACTCACTTCCTTTTATCAAACCAAATGGCTTCATATCCCTTTCGCTGAAGTGCAGCCATGATGACATTGATGTCATAATTTCCAAGCCCCAACAATGATTTATGTGGATTAATCCACACATTTGGTGATAATGAATAGCAGATGGCATCTAATTCTGTTTTGCTGAACGCATCACGTTCTTGAAACAGGTTATTAAGTGCATGCAATGCACATAATTCCTTCACCTGTATGGAACAATCACACAATCCAGCAGATAAAACCTGACTTCCTCAAAGAAGTGAAGATTCATAATGTGAACTCTGGACGAACACTAAATACACAACAAAAAGTGAGCACATACTTGTTAAGGTAAAATACACACTGTAACATGTGACCTATTTCAAAATGACACTAACCTGCCTCTCATGATATATGGGTCCATTCATAGCCACATCTATTCTGTTGTCATGACCCCAACAGTTTTCCAAACAATAAGTTTTCTTCCAACATAGCGGAGTCTGCATCTGTGAAAAACTTCGGAGTCATTTCATAGCAAATACGAAAATAAAAACCTATATTCACTGCAGATGATACAAATATTATTTCACAGTAAGAAACTCACCACTTTTAAATTTGCACTTATTTAAATAAATGATCTGATGCAATTGACAATAAATTTTGATCAAAAAATTTCACAGAACTTTGTGCTAATGACAGAACCTGTGTTGATCTAAACATCACAGCTGAAAGTAAAATAACTGAAGACATACAAATAACAAAGTTTTTTCCTAAAAATTGAAAATAATTTAAAATGGAAAACACATACTGAATATATTCCTCAATAAGGACTGCATGCTCTCCTATGTGGACAGTTATGTCACACACGAAAACAGAAACCCTAAAATTGTGCTTATTCCTATTCCATCATGTCACATGAAGTAATTTTCAGAGAAAATTCAAGTATTATACATCTAAAAGAAAAAATCATTAGAACTATGGTTGGCAATAAAATGAGTGTCCCTTGCAGGAAAATACACAGAAGTGTACTCTCAGTATTAACATGCATTGTGAACACAGAAAAATTTCTAACAAAGATACACAGTATATGCACTACCAGACGTACCATGTTAATGTGCCAAATGTTAACCTTAGTACATGTAACGGAATGAATAAATTCAACAATATTCCACCTTACATCCAAAGTTTAAATCGTGTTATGTGTAAGAACACCGACACCAGCATTAAAAGAAAATCTATTACCTTACTTCTCCTTTATACAGAATTTACTTCCATTATAAATTCTCAGCTATTAAAAAAAATGTATAAATTATGATGGTTCAAGGATGTTCTTCTGCTGTGATACCGTAATCGATATATACCGAGTATTTATAATTATATTTGTCTATAAAACAAGCGCGTGACCATCACATACACCACGTTATATAAACGTGTAGTAAATTACATTGTTCTCTTATATTCTAGGTATTCCAGGTAACATCCTTACCAGCCCTATTTATTGCATTTCCTATTAAAAATTACTTATGGAGTGCAACGTACAAGTATTCATTTATGGTACTGACATTATCCTATAACTTTCTAAATAAACAACTTATGCTGAAGCACGTACAGTCACATTATTGGTGTGGAGTCAATACTATTCATGTGATATCAAGGCTAAACATTGTATGTGCAACCTTCTATACCAATTTAAAAATGAATGCAACGAACAATTTTTAAACTCAAAACTTGAAATGAAAAACACGCAATACACGCCCCCAATACAAGCCACCATAACACCATCGTTTCGTCATGTTCTGTAAACACATCAAATTAAAAGCTAAGAAAATATAAATACACTATAAAGTACAAGGCTAACGCAAATCAAACACAGAAACACTCAAAGGCAATAAAGAAGGCTGCTTTTAGCATAATGCCAGTAAGCAATAATACATGTAGGTGATTTTTGGGGTAGTAAACTGATTATTGTAGTACAAGTTGACAGTATACCCAACAGTAATCGTACGTAGGCCTCTCATTCAGCAGCACCACTAGGTCGCCTTGTTTAGGAAATATTGAGATGTTAATGTTGGTTTTCATACTATCGACTGGATGAAGACGTATGATGGTGGAGCAGTGGAAATAGCTACGAATTAGGTAAATATTTGTTGTGACAGCATTACACTGTATTTGAAGTTGACGTAAAATAACGTCTTTCGTTAATCTAAGGTGTTTGTTATGGACTAAGGATGCTTACGATCTGAAACATACGATGTTTACTAATTCAAGCAGACGATGTTGACATCCCATCTGTTTACTGAACGCCAAAGCGTACTGCTTCAAGTGTTTAACACAAATTACCCGTTGTTTGTGTAAGTGAATACTGTATTATGCAGTGCCCTGGAATCCTGACTTAAAGGTACCACAAGTTTTTCAGTGTTATCCACGTCTGTAGCGAACTTACGTTTTTGGCACTTTAAAATGTCACTGTCATTTTGAATGGTACAAGGTAAAGTAATTGCGAAACGGTGTATTTATACTTGCTTGGAGAGACAAATAGTTTTACTTCCACAAACCCCAAATTTACTCTTTGAATATTTTGGGGGGAATATGACATTGATTTTCTTGCACATCATTTCTGATGTTTGTAATTGAGACTTCAACGAAAGATTGTGCAATTCGTGTTAATGACTAACTTGATGCACTTTTTTTAATGTGTTTAGTTCACTTCTCTACATGTTTCGAGCAACCCAGTGCTCATCATCAGGAGAGTCAATTGTATCAATACATCATCTAGTATATGTCACTCCGTGTAGGTGGCCGTCTAGTATGCAGGTTAGAGAGGAACATGGAATTATATATACCAGATGATGTATTGATACAATTGACTGTCCTGGGTTGCTCGAAACATGTAGAGAAGTGAAATAAACACATTAAAAAAGTGCATTAATTTGGTTATTAACACGAATTGTACCGAGATGCACGGTCAACAAAATATAAAATATAAAAAGATTGTGCATTATTGCATTACGCCTTGTTATCACAACGAACATGTACAGTGAACCACTGACGCACAAATTTTGTGACAGTTTTGGGGAATTTACTATCATTTATCAAATGATTAGAATCACATAACAGTAATATATATTTTACATGAACACTACATGAGTTCAACATGCTTTTCCTGTAAGTCTTGCAGTTTTTTAGATAATTAAAAAATAACTAATTTGCCATAATTGTGTCAGTATACATTACTGGGAGCCAGGATGTGTGTACGGTATAGTGACTGGATGGCAGGCTGAAGTGGTTTGAATCCCAAAGGGAAAGAGATTTATCTTGAGATTTGCATTCTTCTGGGATTTTAGGCAGTGTAGATTGATAGTTTGTTACCAACGTTTTGGGACAATGTAATGGGGCCATCTTCAAGGATCAAGCAATCCAAGAAGATTTTTCTGTTCTTGAAAATGTATGGACTGGCCCTCCTGTTCTATGGGTATTGGGGTTCTTTTCTGGGGTTAAAGCAGCCGGGGCATGAAGTTTATCAATCACCTCCATATAAGGTTAAGAATGGGTGGCACTCTACACTGCAACCCGTTCAATGCGTTCATAGCGTGGACACAGAAAACTTTACTTTTCTTGTGTGAGACATTACAGGAATGTAGGTATTCGGATGATACGGACATCATACGTAATTCATGCACGAAGCTACCAGATGCCTTTCAAAACTGAGTTATAATGAGAGTTTTTGAAGGTTTAAAAAATGTATGATAAAACTACTACTGTAAAACAGGACAACTTCCAGTTACACTGGATATGTTAAGGACAACAAAACTAACTTCCAAGCAGAATGCAGACACTGTTTCCCCATCTTACGTACATTGTAAACTTGGCTTTATTTTTTAAGTGTGGCTGCATTACGGTTCTCTGACTGCAGTGGTGCACAAGTTATCACAGTGATGTTGGTAAGCATTTCATTTCTCTGGGTTATGATGTCATGTAGATTGGTATGCACTTACCATTCTACATGACATCATATCCCTGAAGACTTTAATCCTCTACACTGTTGAATGTGTGGCCACATTTCACATTATCATTGTATAAAACTCACAAAACATGGTTATGTTATGTATGTGAATGTTTTAATTCACTGACCATCCATTTCTTCAGTTTTCCTGGAAGAGTTTTGAGTATACTGTTCTGTACCTTGTCGTGGATGATGTGATGATGCCCTGTGCCTCTTGTCAGTGGTTATATTACTTTCAGTATACTTTCCATTTCTAACCAACGAATGTCATCCTTTGGTGGTTAATGGAAGGACAATGATGAACATTCTGGTTGCTGGAATTTTGCAAGGAAGTCACTAATGTAAAATTTCTTCAGTCACAGTACAGATCTCACTTTGCGTCATTATGTGCAGGCAGCTGAGCTATAAAATGTGATGTCATTGCATGTGTTATGAGTAGATCTTGAATACTTATCCAGGACATCTTAAGGAACAAATCTGAACAAAGACTCAAACTCCCATTGTGTTGAAATTTTGTGGCATACTAGTGGTTTGCACAGTGTTTGGAATCTGCATACAACCACTGAAACATTCCTTTAGAGCTCTCTTTCAGTTTCCATAGTGACTCACATAAACATATTTTATTCCATGGCCATTTTCCTGTCCCAATTTATGTCAATTGTGGTGTCATTATTTGTACCTGATAAGGATCTTGAAGATGTGCTGCAACTGCCTGGTGTTTTGTTGTGCCACCTACAGCGTCATAAGAACTTTTTCCATTACTGGTGACAGAAATGGCACTCTACAGCAATTCTCATAATTCTGGGCAAAATGTTTTCTGTTTCTATGCTGAAGTATGACAGCTTTCTCACATTGCTGTCATTTATCTTGGTATACTGAATGACACATTCTGAAAAGAAAGTGCGCTTGTTATTTGTGTGTTGTAATCAGTAACAGTATGTGAGGAAACTAGCTTTGCTTTAGATGGAGGTTTGAATTGGTACATATACAAGGTCCTTATTTTGATAACTAGCATTTGTAATAAGTCTGAAAAATGCTGCACACTAGGTGTATGCCGTGTTTGTGCTATGTGCGTGTGTATTTACTGTACAGTGTAGACTGGATGCTGCTGTGGTTTCTGTACTCCTCTTTTCAACTCGTTTCTGCCGCTCTTCACCAAATCATATTACAAAACAGTTTTTGACCTCACCCAGGACAGGTTATCAGCCCAGATACGTGAGATTTTGGTCAGAAACAGTGCTGTGAAATAGTAAATGTAATAGTGATTGTGCCAGTAACGTGAAGTGAAAAAATTAACCTCAGCATGTCTAGTACCAGTTATTTCAAAGTGCATATTGAAAAGCTCGAAGGTCTTGACGATTTGGCCTTAATGGGAATGACAAATTTTAATGCTTCTGCATGCCTATTTCCTAGAAGGCATCACTGATGGATCTCGAAAGTGCCTGCTTGCAGATGCACAGCCTCAGCAGAAAAAGGAACTAAATGAGTGGTGACAAGATGATGCCAAAGCTGCAAGCATTATTGCATGCATGCTAAGCAAGTCTGTTGCAGAGCTCATGTTGACTTGCACCAGTGCTAAAGACATTTGGGACAAGCTACGTGCATGGTTTGAGCGCACTATTACGCAGTGGCTTAATATGCTCATTGAGTCATTCTTCCAGGCACAACGTGACTGCAAGGAGGACATTAGCATGCATGTTGCTAAGCTGTGAAAACTGTTTGTCAACCTAAATGACGAATTGGCAAAGCATAGTGAAAATATGTTGTCTGAATGTATGCTGACTGGACGAATTTTGTCCACACTTGGTAAGAAATACAACAGTTTCAAGGATGTTTGGGATACCATTCCTACTAGCACACAAACGGTTAATTTGCTCATCAAGAAGCCCTGTGCAAGTGAGTTGTGAGCTGACAAATTGGCATCGGCTGAAGCTACGGTGCTTGTTTCACATGAAAATGACAAGAAGTAGTCGAATTCTATGAAAGTGAATTCCAGTAAATCCATGAAAAGAGCTGACTGCGCAAAACAGAAATTACCCTGCGACAAGTGCAAACAACTTGGTCACTGGGCTGCGGAGTGTCCTCAAAAGTGGCAGCATGCAAGGGACAGAGGTGGTAAATCGGCTGCAAAGAAGAATGCTGATGCGTTCCTGGTGCATGTAACGCGGGCTTCAAGAGCAAGCATTGTGGATGCGGACAGCTGGTACTGTGATAGCAGTGCAACACTGCCCATTATGCCGAACAAGCATTATTTTGTGTCATACACAAAATTTGCCAATCCTGAAACGATCGTGCTGGGCAAGAAAAATGTGCTGATGCAAGCATACAGTCAAGGTATGATAAACGTCCAGATGTTTCGCAAAGGCATGTGGCATGATGCAACACTGAAAAATGTTTGGTACATGCCTGATGCAAGCGCATGTCTATTCTTCATCAAGGGAGCCGCCCAAAACGGCTACAGCACAACCTTGAATGAAAAAGAAGTTGTTATTCGCAGAGGTGATGGAACTGTTGCAGCATCAGGTAAGCTCGTTAATAACATCTATGTATTGGCTATTCGGGTGTGTATTCCATGACATGCTGCAGAGTTCCACCTGGCAATGTAAGCGGAAATATTGCAAGTATGGCATGAACATCTTGGTCATCAAAATAAGGGCCATGTTATGAAAGTGCTCAAGCAACATGGTATTAATGTGGAAGCAAACAAAGAATTTTGTGACTGTTGTGCTTTGGGAAAAGCACATCGGCAGAGCTTCGGAACTCGGACATGCTGACCAAGCATAATTGGAGAACAGATTAATGCAGATGTGTGTGATCCAATGACAGGTCAGTGGGCAGTGCCTACTATTATGTCTGCTTCAAAGATGATTATTCAAAATTTTGTCATGTGTTCTTCATCACCACAAAAAGTGAGGTGGCAGACTGTCTACGAAAGTTTCTGAAAGAAGTAAAGACTGCTGGACATGTCACAAAAGTTCTGCTGTCACACGGTGGTAAGGAATTCAACTGTGAAGCTGTACAGAAAGTGTTGGAAGATCACAGCATTACGCATATACACGAGTACTGATAAGCCCTTAGCCCGACCAGGAAGGAAACAAGCTACAGCGACAGAAGATTTTGAGTTTCATATATCCTATTCATAATCATAATTGTAGAAATATTAGTACTATTTATATATATATAACAAGACTAGCTTCAAACGAAATATTCTCACCATCAAAAAAATACATTGGGAAGTAGGTCGGGCTAAGGACTTATCAGCAGTCATGTACTCCCTAAAAGAATGGTGTAGCAGGGCAAGAAAATCCCCACTGCCAGTGGATTGCCGAAAGAACTGTGGGCTGAAGCCTGTAATACTGTGGTCTACATACTCAACCGTACTGGACCTTCACCAGTGGAAGGTAAGACGCCTTTGGAACTGTGGACTGGGTCTTATGCAACTCTTGGTCATTTGGGTGTTTTGGGGACAGAGTGCTATGTGCACATTCCCAAACAGAAAAGGCACAAGTGGGACCAAAAGAGTAGGTTGGGTTGATTGGTTGGATATATGGGTGAAAAGGATGGCTATCGAATTTGGATACCTAACGAACGGAAGATTGTATTGAGTCCTCTTTAAGCCGGAAGTTGTATGCAATTTGCACAATGACATCACCAAACCCGAAAGCATGTGCCCTACACTCCATGTAGCTCCAACTCAAGAAATTCAGGTATTACAAAACTACAAAAGTGACGATGGAAATACTGCATCTACTTCTGGAGGAAGTAATGGTTTGAATTCAGAAAGGTATGTTGAAGACCGCAAGAGCGTATGTGAAAAGAAACAGCCAAATTGGACAACTAGTGGCAAATTTGTTTGCCTAGTTGATGATAGTCAAGGAGACTACTGTTTGAGCCCAATTTCATACACTGAAGCAATGCAGTCAAACAAACAGAAGCAATGGATGAAAGTGACAAATGAAGAAATAGCATCACTGAAGGAAAATGAGAGCTGGGAGCTCATCAACAGGCCAATCAACGCAAAAGTGATTCAGAATCACTGGGCTACGCGCGTAAAGACATCATGTAATGGCAACATTTGCTTTAAGGCCTGACTAGTTGCAAAGGGTTACACACAAAAACGAGGAATTGATTATGATGAAACATTTAGTCCCGTAGCACCCTATGACACTATCCGCACACTACTTGCGGTGGCTGCTTAAAAAAATATGAAGCTGAAATAGTTCAATGTGAAAACCGCTTTCCTTTATGGTGAACTAGAAGAGGAAGTGTATGTAGAGCAGCCGGCAGGTTTTGACGATGGCAGTGGTCGTGTATGTTGGCTGAAGCGAAGCCTCTATGGTCTAAAGCAAGCACCATGGTGCTGGAACAAGCGGTTTATTAGTTTCATGAAGAAAGCTGGATTGAAGAACAGCACAGCAGATCCTTACCTGTTTTATCGCACACGTGAAGACAGTTTTCTGTTCTCTTCTCAATCTTCATACCTATCCGCCTATGAAGATGGGACAGAGTGTTCTGAAACGTTGGCATATAAAATTCAGATGCCGGGGAATTACCCAGAAGAAAGCATACAACATTCAGAACATGATGAAAATTTGAAATCAAGAGTTTTCTCTATATTGCAATTTATGTTGATGATGGACTTGCTGGTAACAAGGATGAAGAAATTGAAGTGTTTTTAGGGTTACTGCAAGAGGAATTTAAAATTACAATTGGCTCACTTGAGAGCTTCCTTGGAATGCAGATTAAGTGTCAAAGTGATGGGTCAATTTTTGTTAGCCAAGAGGCGTATACAAACAAGATACTGCAGAAGTTCAACGTGGCTGAAGCAAAAGGTGTGTTGACGCCTGCCAGTCGCAAAGAAAGTGATAACCACAAAGACGTCAGCTGCAAGGTTCCATATCGTGAGGAAGTGGGCAGCTTCATGTATTTTGCAGCAGCAACATGCCGTGACATAGCATTCGCCGTAAATAAAGCTACACAGTTCGTGGACAGACCAGCTGAAAAGGATTGGAACAATGTTAAATGCATTTTTCGCTACTTGCGATCAACCAGTAACTATGGCCTCAGGTATACTAGAGGTCCTGGGGAAGTAAAGGTGTTTAGTGATGCTGACTTTGCAGGAGATAAGGTAACTAGACGTTCCACCACGGGTGTTATAGCTATATTTGCTGACGTGCAGTGTCTTGGACAAGTCAACTGCAAAAGACGACAGCTCTCTCAACAACTGAAGCTGAGATCATTGCAGCAAGTGACGGGGCTAAAGAATTAGTCTGGTTGAAGCGCTTCCTGTTAGAACTGTTGTCTGACTTTGTCAGAAAAAACTGGTACTATACATCGGCAATGCCATTGTCATCAAACTAACCAAGAACCTGGAGTATCACAAAGGTCAAAATACATTGAGGTGAGACACTGCTATGTGAGGGAGAGATACCTTAATGATGACATCAGGATAGAACATGTTGATGGAAGAAAACAACTGGCAGACTTGCTTACAAAACCCATTGAAAGTTAGATTTGAAGTACTGTGCCTTGAAATTGGAATTACCTCTGGGGAGCAATGAAGTGACTTGTGCAATGTATGTTGTGTGACAGTGTTTTGGAGGAAGAAATAAGCCTGAAAAACACTGCACACTAGATGCATGCCATGTTCACGCTATGTGCATGTGTATTTACTGCGTAGTGTAGACTGGACGCTGCTGTGGTTCCTGTACTCCTCTTTTCAACTCCTTTGTGCTGCTCTTCACCAAATCACATTACAAAACAGTTTTTGACCTCACCCACAACAATTTGTTAATGCAGTGCTATTACTTCACGATGTATGTGGGTGGTGAGCAAGCAGGCTGTTACAGAGTAAACAGCTAACAGGAAATGGCAATTGATGATTGTTAGATAAAATAATGAACATATATAGAAAATTAGGATGAAGTGTTACCTGGTCATTGGGCCAGTGATACCCTTACACTGCATTTTGAACCATAAAATAATTATTTTCTGTAAAATATATGAATAAAAGACATGTATGTTCATTTAAATTTTCTTTGCACTGGGCTACATCTTCAGCCTGATGTCAGGCTAGGAAACTATTAGGATGAAAGTTGGCCCAGATCTTATGAACAAAATATGAATGAATTCTCAGCATGCAAAACAGCAGGTATTAATGCTGACTGTTCTGTTATCACCCACTACCTATTTGTGATATCATATCCAAATTTCAAAACTGTCTATTGTAGACAGTATCTTGTATACTGTATCAGACCTACAGCAGCTTCTGCACTGTGTTAAAGCATGTTTCAATTCTGTTAGGCATGCTTCCCCCCCCAAGAGGGTTTCTTGGAGTGAAGTGTACTTTATGGTGTACTCTGTGGATCATGAGGGTTAGGTTATGATGAATCACAAAGATGCATTGCACTGCATTTGTCACTCTCGACACCTGTAAGGTGTAGTATTGGGGAAAAAGTTCTGCAAAGTTGGAAAATCCGACTGAAATAATTTGATGTTATATGCAAATTGTCAAATTCCTTAAGATTTCACGCTAATCATTTCCTTTGCACATGGTCCTAATATGTAGTTTCTTTAAGTTAATAAATCACATGAATTCCTTCTTGTCAGGACACAGGCAACTGTACTTATAACACTTATAAAAATGGATGACTCTGTAAGTGCCTGAGACAAAGGCTGGCCATTCTTTTTTGTACCTTTAGGAAAAACATGTCCAGTTTTTTGCACAGTTTATTTACCCACAATGTACTGAGGAAGACCAAACAGCAATGATCTTACATATGTAAAATTTAACACCAACTTGTTGCACAACACTTTTTAGTTGTAAACTAATGCTCCAACATGTTTCGGCCTTAACTGTTGGCCATCTTCAGGGAGCACCTAAATTTTTAAGCAAGTGCAGATAATGCTTCAACTTATATAGTAGGAATTCTACATATGATTAAAATTTGTATTATGGAGATTAATTATTACAATTCTTAAAACATCCAAGAGGCTAGCAGAATTAGTCATTGTTACTTTGTGTTAGTCTGTGTTGGGTGCACCAAGTGAATAATCTCCCGTATGCTTCTGTAATCTTGAAATGTATAATTAATAATTACTAGGTATGGAACAGAAGAAATGCCCAAAACATAATACTGCTGTAACGCCACCTTCATTTTAAATTTTGTTTCTGTTATCATATATTAAAAATACCACGTATGTGGGGCGAAGCTGTTATTTCCGAATTTTAGGTTATGTTTTATACATCATGATGCTTGACATACACACTACCTGATATAATGAATGATGCCTACTGCGTCACGTATTAAAGCAAGTACTGTTTCGGGTTTTGAACTGATGCTGCTTTCTGTCACTCATAACACAACGTCTTAACTACTGCGAAACTGGACCACGTGTTTTATCGGTAGAAAGATGAGTAATGCAAGGGTGGCCAACCACGGGCAAGAAGTTTCCCTTTGCTTGCCTGCCATTTCAAACTTCCCTATTATTAACGATACAAAAATTTCTTCCTTTGAGATAAGCAATCCGGACATGCAGGGGGAGGAAAAAAAAAGCCGAAATTTAAATTGCAATTAAAAAACGGCGACTATTACGTCCTCCATTTTTTTAGTTAATATTTACCCAACAAGTTTTACATGACTGAAAGTTTATTTCTTTTTAATACAAAATTTCAAAGTTATCTTATTTTCTTAGGCACGTTCGCAAAATTGCGAAAAGCGACTATTAGCTTCGTCCTGTCTGTCTATCATTGCGTCTGCTCGCCTGTCTGGAGCAGCTGGGCTGCAACTGGACGGATTTTTTTATTAAATTTGATGTTTGAGCATTTTTCGAAAATCTGGCGAGAAAATTCAAGCTTCATTAAAATCTGACAAAAATAGTGGATACTTTAATTGAAGACCACATACATTTTTGTTCGTATCTCGCTCAGTTCCTCGGGGGTTGACAATTGTTTTAGATAGAAGTTTTAAAGAAAATCACAAGACCCCCCTCCCAATATATGAGATAACATGGAAAGATATTGTAGAGCCATATAGGCAACAGATGACAGTATGGCACATGTGCTGTGCGTGCTAGATGAACAAGGCTACAGACAGACACTCAATACTTACTGGTTTTCCACAGCAACAGTGGTTGCAGGAACACACCTCAGTGTTATATTATACATACATTGCCTGTTTGTCATTTATTGAATCAGACATGCTGTGAAGGTATGCAGGGGCAGAATAGGGATAGCTCCACTCATTAGCTTGGGCAGTAGATGGAGTTGAGTGGGCAAATCATGCACTAGTCACTTTACTCTTAAGGTAATGAATCCCTCATGCCTTCAGCCCCAGAGCTAGTTTGGGCATTTTGGAGAAGATAAAAATCCTTCCCCTGCCTGGAAATCCAGTCCATAGTATAGTCAGATTACAGGAAATTTTACTGCATAATCTTGTACTTGTGTAAAGCCCTTATACAAAAAAGAAAAGAAAGAAAAAAAAAGACATCTTTAACTATAGTCCAATATCTCTCAACATTATTTTCAAAAATTTTTGAAGTAGTAGTGCAAACAAGGCTATTGGAACATTTACATAAATGGATTTCAGATGAAATTAACAACAGAAAATGCCACTTACAAACTAACAAATGAAGTCTTAAATGCCTTGAACAATAAATTTATAGCGGGAGGTTATCTTTTGTGATCTCAGATAAACCTTTGATTGTGTAAATCATGACATACTGCTGTCTAAGCTAGGGACTTACGAATAACTGGTAAAGATAAAGAACTCTGTCAGTCTTACCTTAAAGGCAGATGTCAAGAAGTTTTAATATATAATATGACACATCATGATAGCACCCTCTGTAACTGGGCAAAAATCAAACACAGTGTCCCACAGCATTCCATTGTAGGTCTCCTGCTGTTTCTTCTATATATGAATGATTTATCTAAATTTACAAACAATAAATCTGAAGCTTTTTGTTTGCTGATGATACAAGTATACTCTTTACTCACTCATACACTATCAAATTTAATGCAGATACTCATACAGTCTTTGAAATTATAAACACTTTGTTTAAAGACAATTATCTGTCATTAAAAAAACTTATTATATTCAACTGTCTCTTGTCCATATCTGTGCACTGATGACACTATTTTATAGAAAGGTCTGACTTATGCACTGCATATGTTAACATCTCTTTATTCACACTGTTACACCCCTACATGTTTCAGCTCTCAAGGGGTCATCCTCAGGGAGTTCTGATGCATTGTCTAAGCAGGGTCAACACAATATGTCAATATGTAAACATTAGATTAAAGAGCAGTGTGTTATATGTTACATAGCAGTTGTCATTTGACAGCTGCTATGTAACATGGCCATGAATCATTTTAAATAATAAATATTCATCTTTTTTTATAATTGTCTTTGTCATATTATACTCACCTGTAATCCTCTATTGTCTCTTGTATATTTGTATTATATAGTAATATCTTCTATTGTCCCTTGTATACTTATACTTTATAATAATATTCTTTTTGACATGTTCCACATCCAGTGGTTTTGTAACTTTTTTAGATTTATTGAATGTAAAATTCACTTCATTTCAGTTCAGTTAACATATGAATCAAGTGGAATAGGAATACATAAATTACTTATGGAGATACAAATATCATGGTTGAATGTATTGCTTATTGATTATTCATCTTATGTATCTATACATACTGTACTATTTTATTACTGTATGTTGTATTATGACAAATGCCTTGCATACTTATGTAGACTGTGACTGATTCCATATCTGTAAAGATCTACGGAAGGTGAATAAATATGATATGATATATCTACCAAGTGAGGAATGCTCCATGTCCCATATTCATCATGCTGGCTGTAAATAATGGATGGGTTAATGTAGCATCTCATGATTTTATGTAGGTCTTGGGAGCCTCGAAACAGGCAAAGTTCCATTACAGTAAAAAAAAAAAAAAAAAAAAAAAAAAAAAAAATATATATATATATATATATATATATAATAATAATAATAATAATAATAATAATAATTCAGCTGCCTCCATGTGTTTAATGACAGGGCATGAAATGACCCAAGTTTATTACCCAATTTTTTTGTGATTGCCATCTATTCATACTCAGGAACTGTCTAGTGGCCCTGAGAGTGAGCAGTAGATACTGTGTGGGTACCTCTTTTGAAGCCTGAAATTTATGTACATAATAGTTAATGATTAGTTCATATATATCATGAAAACACTGCATCTCAGTCACCGACAGCAGTTTGTTAATGCTCTTAGGGGAACTAATCACTGTTTTTCATGAGAATCATACATGGGAGTCTCAAAAAGTTCCTGGAATTCAGTTGTCATACTTAAGTATTTGAAGCACAGTGCTGTCCAGTCTAATTGCCTTTGAAGTACATCCTGTGTGCGCATGTGTGCATACACACACACACACACACACGCGCGCGCGCGCACGCACTCTCTCTCTCTCTCTCTCTCTCTCTCTCTCTCTCTCTCTCTCT
>Ga0209629_10000868_pt1 | contig 17839 bp, 18 predicted proteins | sample TergutCu122P5_FD_187286 | JGI IMG/M metagenome (GOLD analysis project Ga0209629, IMG submission 187286) | Cubitermes ugandensis P5 segment gut microbial communities from Kakamega Forest, Kenya - Cu122 P5 (SPAdes) (version 2) | ecosystem: Host-associated > Arthropoda: Insects > Digestive system...
ATATATATATATATATATATATATGAATACAGTTCTACCCACCAGCTACCAAATTACTCTCCATTTCCTTGGTGTGCAAAGCTTGTTTAAGTCTTTAACATTCATGTCTCATTAAACTGCAGGAGGAGGACTTAGCTGACCACAGAGTGTGAGTGTGGTAAGTGTGCATAACAACCACATGGAACACCACGTTTCCTACACGATAACCTGTGGTGAAAGAGACTGCAGCTACACTGCACAGTGAAAGTTACTCATCTGCTCAGACTACCTTTTTATGCAAAAGTTGATGTTTAGTGCACATTGAATACAAGAACAATTATAAGTCCTGTTTTAAACAATACCTGACAGAGTTTGTTCGAGGTCTATGTTCCCTGACATCCATAATCCACCCAACGTGACTTTCCACTGGCGGGTTATTGGTGTGTCTGGTTTTTCGCTTTCGCAGGGTGCTTGTATCTGGAGGATGGTCATCCTTGGTAACCGCATAAAACCGTGAAGCTCGTCGATGGTGATGCTCTTTATGTGGCCGAGATCCACCAGAGCCTTGAGAAGTACAGGGTTCTGACACAGGAACACGCACCTGTAACTAATGGCACAATGAATACACCAATAATGAAGTGTGAAGTCAGGACATGAGAAGTGGCAAATTAATATACAGCCTCAGATAGGATACCAGCCATTTCTTCAGTAAAATAATTCCAGGAAAAATTAATAATTTACTCCAAATTCATAAACACATTTTTCATAGTTCATTATTAATAAGAACTGCAATATATTCTAGTGTTAATACCAACTTGCTGCATCAAACCTTAATTTGTATGGACTTTTTAAATAAAGTTTCTTTGGCAGTGGTGTCAGAAGTACTGCATTTACCCAAATACAAGATAATTTTTTTCCTAATTCACCATCTGCAAAATTGAAGGAGGGACATTTTATTAATGTAAATATGACACTTTCCAAGTTATTAACCTTTAGGCTACTAATGTGTACTTTTGGTCGAGTGGCCAGTTCATTTGAATTCTGCCAATGGGTACTTTTGGTCGAGGTAAAAGTGTCAACACTGAAAGTCCATTTTGTGTCTCTGTCTGCACATTGTGGCAATGCTGAAAACACTTTTTAACATCTGTGGACTAATATCTTTCTAAGAATACTCTGTCAACCCAACCTTAGGCCTTTATTAGCCTTCAGTGCATAAGTGTCATAAGTTCTTAAGATTCTCTGCGCAGGTATGTTATTCTTGCATTTAGCAAGTGGAATGTTTAGGTCATAAAACTCCTTGGGTTCACATAGCACTCTGGTAGGGGCTGTAAAAGGGACAGGCAAATTTTCCATTCACTGGTTTGCAGATAATCGTTTGAATACAGTTAAGATTTTGCTGTTGAAAGTGGTGGATGTGTTTTTCTTGTTTACGAAATGGAAAGTAGTGAGTCTTCGTGTGCTAAATGGGCTCGTCAGCTGTCCCTGAACCAAATATGTGAAATTGTAATGGATTCAGACAGCGACGAGGAGCAGTACGACACATATGGTACAGAGGATGAAGAAATGGAGCCACGCCCACCGTCGCAAAAATCTCACCTTTCACAGGCTGTGTCCAGCTCAGACTTTTCCGCGAGCACCTCTGAGGACAACGATGTTGTTGAGAATGTGACAAGTCAACAGCCACAATCCATGCAGTGGACACTGCCCCCTTACCCCCGAATGCGTGTACTGCACCCATTTACCGGGGCCCCCAAAGGGAAAAGCAGTGACGCAGCACATGTCACTGCGCAGTCCACTCCACTGAGCGTTTTGATGCTGTTCTTCGCGGAAATTATTAGTTTGCTGGTTGTGGAGACGAATCGGTACTACCACGACTGCTTGATCAATACTGACCAGAAACATCAACCCCAGCATGACGTGACTGAGGCCGAAATGTTTGTGTTTCTGGCTCTGACGCTACAGATGGGACATACAATTCAAGGCAGACTAGAGGACTTCTGGATGAAATTGGAGCAGCTTTCCTGTGCATTCTACAGACAAACAATGGCATGTTCTAGATTTTACCACATACTACGGTTTCTGCATTTCATGGACAATAACAGGACGGTTGACAGTCATGACAGACTATGGAAAATAAGGGACTTATTTGAAATTCTGAGAACAAACTTTGCAAAATTTTACAATCCTTCCAAACATTTGGTTGTAGACGAAGTCATAGTGAAATTCAAGGGAAGGGTCATTTTCAAACAATACATTCCTAAAAAACGCAAACGTTTCGGCATCAAACTGTACAAACTCTGTGACTCCAATGGTTACACCTATGACATGGACGTGTATCTGGGCAAAGACAGACAGAGGGCGACACAACACCTAACAGCAACCCACGCCACAGTGACTAATCTGACAAGAAGAGTAGAAGGAGTTGGTCATAAGCTGTACATGGACAACTTCTTCTCCTCCCCTGACCTATACGACGACCTGATCCAGAAAAAAATTTACTGCTGTGGGACTGTGAGACTAAACAGAAGGGGGATGCCAAAGGACATAAAACACAAGACACTGAGACTCAAACGGGGTGATATTCGGGTAAGGACCAGGGGTGAATTGACAGCTGTGGTGTGGAGGGACAAGAGAGACGTTGGCATGTTGAAAAACATTCACGATCCACCCAGCGAAGGCAATTTTCGTGATGAACACGGAAACACAATAAAGCCGGCAATTGTGGCAGATTACAATCGCCACATGGGCTATGTCGACAAGGCCGACAGGATGGCCAACAGCTATACGGCCAGCCGTCACACATGGAAGTGGACTAAGAAACTCTTTTTCCACCTGTTAGACATGGCCATTCTCAACAGTTACATCTTGCTGTCTACATGTGGTGGGAAGAAAATCTCTCACAGAGATTTTCGACTCACCCTTGTCAGGGAGATGCTGGCATGGGCTGGGCATGAACCCCGACCATCCAGGGCTGTAGGGAGACCTGCCCTTGCATCTGCAAACATTAGCAGATTAGATACACGCCACAACAAGCACTGGCCGGGCCGCAACCCGACCAAGAGGCGATGTCGCGTGTGTTCAGAGCGAGGTGTAACGCGAACGGTGAGGTCTAAGTGTGTGAAATGTGATGTCGCGTTGTGCGTCGACGGAGAGTGTTTCACAGACTACCACACAAAGGACACACTGTAAAAATTATTTCGGCCCATCCTCCGTACAAATAGCTGAAGTCTCGACCAAAATGTAAATATAAGAACATGCATATTCACTAATTTCTAGGAATCTGTCTTCTGCATAATGCAGTAAGGATATTTACGGCACTTTTAAGGCATTCTGACCAATGTGTGTACCTTTTAGAACAAAGTGTCGTTTATTTCGCAAATTTATGTCACTTGGTTCGCGAAATATATACGTTTTTCGAAAAGCATGCAAAAAATTTAAATGCCCACTCAGAAAAATTCGGTGAGCTGGGACTTACAGCTTGGATTTAACTTGGCATTTAAAAGGTTAACTGAAGCTGCAAGTACCACCAGAAGGTATTTCACCAAAAACATTTCTGTTGGTCCATGTTGAATGGGGCCCTTCTAACCATTGTATGACATGTCCTCAGGCTGTGAAAAGATGACAGGGCCTGCAATCATGGCATGTAACTGGAAATATACTGAAAAATAAGTCACAGAGACAGTACTCTAGCTTGCATGGTCAGTGCAAGTCATGCAACCCTTCTCCACAAAAACACTGCATGTTATGAAACATCATATGAGGATTGGAACTAGGAGAGATTCATACTCCTTACAAAATATTATCAGGATAATCAACCAAGGATAAGAGGTTAGGCACGTATCAAACAGGGACAGCTTGACAACTGAATCCTGCATTTTCATGCAGAAATCTCTAGGAAAAAAGACTACCTGGAATATGCAGATGTAAATTTGAGGATAATGTTAAAATGAATCACATGGGAGGACATGAAGTGGAATCATACAACTCAGGACATGGTCAACTGGGACGCACCTGTGAACATGGCAATGAACTTCAAGGTATCACACATTGCATGGAATTTCATCACTACCTACAGGATAATGACAGAGTCAACAGCAATTCTCCTTCACATAGTTAATCAATCAGTCACTACCTTCCAGCATTGTTACAACTGTATTCTTTCTAAATTCATAACTGAATCTGTATTATTTCTGCAATATCCGTGTCACCAGTCACCTTGTAGTGCCTAACAGAAGCCATCACAACACAGTGCAGCTCTTTGTGAACAAAGATTAGGTTAGCAGTCCTATGGTTAATTCTGTACGTGGTTCAGGACCGTGGTCTGAACAGCAGCAATCACCTACTACTCTGCACATGTTGCACATTTCGATAACCCTCAAGATGCAACACACTTGAGGGCCAGTACCAATGCAGTTTAAACTTTATCTCCCAGACTGTTCATCTCTGATGTTGCAATGACACAAACAGAAGCACTGTCAAAACATCTGGGTACTTAACACTGCCTGAGGTTAGAGTGCTTAAATGTGTTTCAGATATGGTGTGCCTCACATCACAGCAAAGTTGGCTGGCTATCACCAGATCAAAAATTCAGCCACACTACAGCCACAGCAGGCCATCAACAATATTCAAAGCAGCAGATTCTGACATCTTCTGGCTGCATTCTATATTACCAGATAAAGTATTCAACAACAGTGCTAATTTGTCCCAGAAACAAAGCAATGTACTGTCAACAGCTGTTGTACTTTTTATTTATAAACATGTGCTGCATAGCTCAGAGCAGTAGTAAATTAAATTTAAATTTTTGCCAACACCTATGTTCTAATCTGTGAGAAACACCATACTGAGTAAATGACAGCTGTGAATGAACATAAAAGGGTAAAAAAAAACTTCTATTTAATATACTGTGAACATAGGACATGCCAGAGCATAGTATCAGTAAGGAATCCTAAGCATGAAGGGGCTATAAGATTTGGGACTCACACAACTTTTTGTAGAATAAAAAACACCGCCAGAAAGGTGGGACTACATATAAACCAAGGAAAAACAAAATATATGATAATGGAACAGAAGAACAGTTCAAAACAAAATAAAATAGGACAATTAATAATACAAAATTATACATTTGAAAGAGTTGAAAATTTTAAACTCAATACAATAACAATCACCTAGTAGATTTTCAAGAAAGAATAACAAATCCTAATGAAACATACTTTCTGCTCATGCTAAGGGCAATATTTTTGCACTATTTTGTGTAACAATTTGTTTATTAATTTTTGTTCTTTTTAATTCCATTTATATTGTATTATGTTTATTGTGCAATGTTGAATATTCCTACATGAGAAAAATTGCACCAAGGCAGGCTTTGCATCAGTGCCTACAAGCCAAGCCGCAGAGCACACTTGATGACTCAGAATCACGGGATGAGGTGGCATGACTATAGTGTCGTGTGTCCGGGGGGGGGGGGTGCAGGCTAAGCGAAGCTTGTGATCTTTGTTTCAAGTTAGTTCAGAAGAAACTGGTGTCTAAAACAGATATGTACGTGTTCATGCTGCACAAGGCAGCAGCGAGTCAGTCTTCTATTGGCTCCTTACAGGAACTGTTGTGCTAATATTACCAGTGATTTAGTGTCAGCGAGTTGCAGAGGGCAAGTCATCAGAACAAAACGTGGAATTGTGTTCCTCACACCACAACATAGGGTTGTGGTTTTCTAAGTTAATCACAGAGATTAGTATTTCACATAATACCAGTGTTATTACAGTGTTTTGTGCACTGAACTGCTATTCACATGTTATACTTGCTGATTAGTAATACTACAATCTTTCATCTTCATACACTATTACAAAATCAAATAACATTATATGCAAACAGTGTTACATCACCAGATTGTGGTAGTGCACATTGCGAATTTATCATCAAAGCATTTAAAACATTTTTCTGGAAGCAATTAGTGGTACCAAATTAAATTTAACCTTGTTTGACTGGCATTTATTTATGAATAGGTTTTCCTGTTCCTTGTCTTTATGTACTACAGAACCAGAGCAGTACATACACTCTATGCTATAAAATTTTTTTAGCAATAAAAATATATCTAAAAACCTAAAATTAAAAAGAACACAATAATAGACAAAACTTTAATGTATGCATCAGAAACATGGATACTAACAAAGAGAGAGAGAAAGCAAATAAACATTTTTGAAAGGAAAGTGTATAGAAGAATTTTAAACCCGGGATACGACATAGAAAAAGAAAACTGGAGAATATTAACCATAAAGAATTTTATGCAATGGTTAAAAAACCCACTATAACAGAAACAATAAGGTTAAATGGATTACGTTGGTTTGGGCATATAGAGAGAATGGAAGAAAATAGAATTCCCAAAAAGAGTATTATATATGAATTTGGAAACAACAAGGCTTAGAGGCAGACCAAGAAATAGATGGCAAGATGAAGTGGGAGTGGATGGAAGACTAGTTGGTGGAAAAGGGTGGAAGGAAACAGTATATAACACAGAGGAATGGAAGAAGCTCCAGAGAACAGCAAGGAATCCTCGCATTCTGCACATTGCAATGGAATGAATGAACTCTCACACATGTGAATGCGGGGATTACTGTCTTCTGGAATGTGATGGCATGCAGTGTGGTAGAAAAATGGTGACATTCTGGATAATATTCCTGACTACCGTTTCTGGGCACTAAACCCAGAAGACAGTGATCTTCATGGCAGAATTTGCTTCCTCCAACTGGTACTTACTTCTGTTACTGCAGATTTCTTTGCAATCTCTGCTACAGGCTCTTCAACTGTTAGTGATTGTGAGAGTGATGGAGGAGGAGGTGGAGGAACTTCAGGGTTGAGTTTACGAGGTGCACGGGGTGTCATCTTCTCAAAGTCTTCTTGTGTTATAATATTCACAGTCTTGTAGCTCCCTGAGCTCTGCTGCTGGCAAGAAACACGAAGTGAAACAAGCACATTAATAAACATCCACTACAATTACTGCAGATGCATTTCTCACTATCCTAGCATTTTGTGAAACTTCCTAATGTTCCTCTCAGAAAAATGCTGCATACAACTTAATGCTTCCACCTTTAGCCAACTGAGGTGGGTATTTAAATTTCTGTGTATGGTTTGCAAAAAACACATTACTTGAACAGAAAAAAAGTATGACACACAAGGCATTTTGTGGAAAATAAAACAGAAATTATGCATATCTTAAAAATGCAGTAAATTTCCTTGTTGCCTAAATAAACAAATAGAATTTCTAGGGTTGTTTTCCCATGTGTCTCTGAATTTGGCAATACAGAAAAGGCATAACAACTAGGTAGCTGTGCTTCCTGCCTATGGCAGCCAGGCAATAAATTACAGTATGTCTTTTACCAACAGCACATGCAACGTACATGAAAGATTGTGTTCATACTGGCAACACAGCAAGTTGTGAGCTCCACTGTGCATCAACAAGTATTTTCACAAGGTGCCAGACCTGCTTCAAAGCAGGGAGGAGGCTGGTGCTTACAGACTCTACATGGAGTAAAATAAGTTAAAATTCATAGGGAAACAGACTATAAACTCCTGGCAGATGCAGGCTTCCTATGCCATAAAGTTGCCACAACTGCCACACTGACAGCAAACATTAATGAGGTGATGTGCGACACCTTAACAGGCAGTTACAGTGTTACTTCCGTTAAAACTGTCCACTCACTTCGAACTCCATGAGACAAGACTACAGACAACACTGCTGAACTAACACGTGATCCAGAATCTGATCATGTCTTACTTGACAAAGAGAAACTTACAGTTACACCCTGGTCAAAGGGTCTGCAGGTGTGGTCAATCAACAAAGTGAGATACCTACAACACAGGCACAAGTTCTGACAGTCACTAGACTCTACTTCAACATCCACTTGCAAGTACTTTAGCACGGGGACAACTGACAGGTGCAACAAATGTTAACGATGCACCAGTTCGTTGTCACATGTCTGGCAACACAAAAAAATCCACCCCACATAAATAAATGACTGGCTGACAGTGTTCTCATGTTTTATACAACAGCTCTTATTATTCTGCTGGTGGAGACCGAACACCACCACCATATTTGAAACTTTTCTTTTTCTGGTTATTATTATGCAAGTGGGACATGAGACAACCTGACAGACTATTGAACTGAGACTGAACAGTTCCTTACATCATTTTACAGCTCAACAATTGCATGTGACAGGTTTGTACACATTCTTCGGTATCTCAACTTTGCTCTTGACAATAAACTCCAACCTATAATAAACACTGAAAACCAAGACATTTTTGACACGCTGAATGAAGCATCCTAAAAGATTTATGTCCCTTCCAAATGTCCTGCTGTGGAAAAATGAGCAGTATTTTTAAAAGGAATGGTACATTTCTAACAGTTAAGTACCCAAGAAACACAAAAATTTTGGTATAAAGACTTGCAAAGTATGCAACATGAGTGGGTACACATATACGGCCATCTACTTAGTGAAGGATAGGACACATGCAACTGTAGATGACCGTAATTCATTTGTCACATCTGCCAAAGGGCAGCAAAATGGACATTAACTACAGCCTACATGGACAACTTATTCTCATCACGTGACATAAACCTGACAAAAAGAAAAATCAACTGCTGCCAGACAATGAGACAGAACAGAAAAGAAATGCCACAGGACTTACTGATACAGAACAATCGACTGAAATCATGACTAGAGATGACAACAGCTATGGTCCCCAGAGTGCATGAGATATACATAAACTGACATGTATGGACAATACACCAACAAATGGTAACTTCAATGATGAACATGGACATCCTTGAAAGCTAACAACCACACAGGACTACAATAAGCATATGCAGTACACTGACTTGGGGGACAGGATGATAAAGTTATATGATACCATGCTGGACACAGAACTGGGCACTCTCCACCCCCCCGAATTGACAATTCCAAACAGCTCCTCATCTTGCCTTTCTGTGGGATGAAAATTACTCATCAAGATCTTCCTTCAACTTGTTCTCACGCATAAGGTGACTGAAAGGGATGCAAGTTTATCTCACCCACAACGATTCATGTTTTGGAAAAGTTACATGTCCTGATGCAACATTGAGCAGTCACTGATCAGTACCACCCTCCAGTTTGTATTACTGTACTTGTTTTGTATGATGAATTTAAAAAAAAAAAAATTCAATGAAGTGCAAGCAGCATTATGTTGGAATGTACACTCATGTTTCACAAACACACAAAATTGCATCTGTGATACACAAACAGGCGAAGGAAGGTCTACAGAATCACAAACCTCACCAAAGGGGTAAGTAACAAAAAAGATTACACAACTCAATGAACATACGGAGACCTGGGTATGTCTCACTGTACCAGTAGTTACTATAATCCAGAAACTGTATGAGATTACTGAAACCAAAAGCCTGATTTGTTGAATATTTCCAAGAAGTTTTAAGGGGATTTCACTCTACTCTTCCAGTGTGATAAGTATTCAAAGGTACCAACCTAACACCCAATTCCAACACTCAAGTAAAGATGAAACAATGACTAGATTTCATGATGCCAAAAGTGCCGTATTTACTTGACAACAAGACGAGGTTTTTTCCCCTTAAATTTGGTGCTTAAATATGTAAGGTCATCTTAAATTTGAGCATGAAGTGCTGAACCAAATGGAGCCAAACCAAAACCTGCACTGCCAAATTGTCATGAGTAAACAAAAGAAAGAACGAGCATGACTGTAGTTAACTGACACAAACTTCTTTTCTGGGACTTCGTCTATAGTCCAAGTTTATAAAGAAGCACGTTTGGGAAGCCAGCTCTGTTTCCGTTTTCAGGCAAAGAAGCACCTAACCTGGTGGACCCCTTAGATTGAGCAATTCTCAGTTACTGGGCACCACATAAACAGTGGACTTGTTAAGATATGCACTTGAGAACAGATCTAGTCCTAAGGGCAGTACCAGTAAAATGCCTACTGAAAAGTTAAAAATTAATGACAGGACTCAAAAATAAAACCTGGACCAATCCACAAACTGAAAACCAAACAAAAGCCATGAACTCAGACTGATCAGACCAGAGACACAACATAAAAATCCAGAACACATACATTTAAAAATTCTTAACACCAGTAACACCATCTGTGAAGAAAACTGTGAATCTTCTTCATGGATTCAAGCAAGTTTATTAAACCAAGAAATATAAATGCAAATGTGGATCATAATGGCATGGCAGCGGATAACACCAGTGACTGTGACGGGTTTTAAGAAATGCCATACATCCAATGCAGTGGATGGGACTAAAGAGAGTGAAGAGGATAGGAATGTTTGGAGCGAATGTGTGGAAGATGAAGGCACTAAGCACGAAGATGGAGACAGTGACAATGATTGGTAGAAGTAGATAGAATCTGACAAGCGTTGTGTATTAACTTGAAGAAATTAAAAGTACAAAATTTTTTCCTGGCAGACAATTTATTTTTGGGAGACCATCTTAGATTTGGATAAATACAATGTCCATTGGCACGCATGTTTTATTTGGAAGGTCGTCTTAAATTAGAGCTGTCTTGCATTCGGGTATGTATGGTACTACCACAGACATGCATTTCCCCAACAAATTAACACCATTTTCCCACACTTTTATACATGAACTGCACTGTACAACTATACATAATACTTCTAATGAGGTAACTTCCTCCCACACAAAAATATTCCGTATCTGCCGGCAAGCATAAAATATCTACACATTATATACGTGTGAATATAGCACATACCCACTCATGTTCTGACCACAGTCCTTCTTCATAATAGTTCAATCCATCACTGATGATCTGTTCCAGATCCTGGGTTATCTTCACTCTGGTGGTCCAGTCACCTGTGCGATCATACCCCTCATGTTTGGGGTAGCGTGATGACTGTGAAGTAGCTTGGGTAACAATCAGAAGTTTGTTTATCTCATGATCACTAAGTTCATAGTCTGATTCATCCTCAGACCTAAAATGCAAATTAAAAGCAATATAATGCAATGATAAAAACACAGAAAAGCATATCTTCGGTACACACTGAGGTACATACAATGGTACAACACACTCAGTCTTCATGGACGATCCTGTACCACTCAATCTGTCTACCCACACCCACACAACTACTTCACGAGTACTGAATGGATCTTACTGAAATTTTACAATGGGAACTTTACATAATAATGTTCAACCATTTCAGTTATAGTTACAACTGAGCATTAAGCAACATACACACTTTACACATAAAATCCTATGAATTTTTGTGGGCAAAACCAGCACGCACAGACCCACCCATTAACCTTTATACATAATAGTCTTCAGAATTCACTGAGGTTTGACAGCATTGAAAAGTGTTCTATTTCATTGTTCCACTGTCCAGTTCTATTATATCACAAGTCTGAAACTTCAGTTTTCAATGTTATTACACACAATGGAAACTTTCTCTATAATCTGGCCACAGTACTACAATTACAAGCGTAAACCTGTACGAGTAGATTAGGCATGGAAAAAACTCACAGTGTATGTTGTGTTTGAAGTGGAAAGACATTTAAAATAAAACATTCATCAGTGATTTGCCGGCAGTCACCATTTTCAAGCTATTTATATGGAATCACAAAAAAGCAGCATTCACAAACTGAAAACCTGAGGCAATAACAGACAGTATGCCCTACATACACTTCCCATCATGTTGGATTCTGTTATACATGAATTCCTTGCAGCCAAACAACTCTTTGGTTGTACACTCAAAAGGTCTAAGACTGCTAATACAACAAGGACACCAATGACAACATTTTCTTGTTAAGTTTATTCCCATTTACACCATCACAACCTACTTAAGTACTATATTACAACTGTTCCTTATCTCCTTCATGTTCCATATGGAGACTTCCCAAAACGTATCCCCATCAAATTTCATGTTCATTTCTCACTTTATCCATCCCAGCTACAGGTCTACAGAACACATAAATGACCACTGTAAATCATAACATTCCTAATCATGTGATACCCCAAAATGTCTATTTGCTTCACAGCACTTGTAAGTATAGGAATTACTGTTTTGTGTGTCTTACAAACCAGAGGATATATGTGCCCTAAAACATGACACTATAAGATGGCTGGCAACAGCTGTTTCAAGCCAAGAACAAATATAATCACTTATGAAACACGTGCAGTTCTTTAAATGTAGTTTGAAGTAATAATGAAGTAGATTACAGTCAATTCCAGACAATCAATCCACTTTCAAGGCATTCACAAAAACTATTCACTAGCAAGTAATTTCATAGTACACAAATGTGGAATGTAAACATAAAACCAAGTACGCCTAATGCCTTATTCTGATCATATACAATATCTTTCAGTCCCTTGTACCCTCCTATGGCTTCAGACCTCCGTTAAAATGTAGGTCCACTCCACCAAACTTCATTCTCAAAATCACCCCCTACCTTAGGTGGTGACAAAATATGCTGAAACCCCACTCTGAATGGATTATATGCCCTTGCCTAGGTGGGCAGAGGTGAGACAGGTCATACACAATGTATATGTAGACACCAGATATCAAATAACCAAATTACAACTACAGTCAAATCACCTGTCATAACATGGCAAAAGAAATTCATATGCCCACTGTTCACCAGTTGGAAAGAACCGCAACAATCCTGCACATACTTTTTGGACAATTTCAAACTTACCAGTCTGTGAATGTATTATGCCTCCCTGATGGTACAGGTCCATCCAATTCTTCATCAAACTGAAAGTCCAATTCCTCTCTTTCCTCAAAGTGTTCTCGTTCTTTCTTTTCTTCTGATTTTTCTTTTGGGGGTGGTTTTACTCTTCGTTTAACCTGGAATTCAACAAGCAGTAGCCAGTAACAGTTACAGTAACATTGGTAACATTACCACTATTAAAGAAGCCCATTCTAACTTTGTTCATTAGATTCTTCCCTTGGACTTTGTACAAATAAAAACCACAGTAAAATGGTAAGAAATGCTGCATGATAGTCAACATGAATATAAAACTCATTACCACATGAGGTAGGCTACCTGGAGTCTATTCTGTACCAGACTCTACACAGTACACAGCATGAGACAGACAACTATCTGGATTTGTGAAGGACCCTGTACACCAAATATAATTATGCTTACCTCTCTCCAGATATCATCATCCTCTTCAGCACACTGTCCACTAACATGTGACTGTGAACCATCCTTCTGGATAGGTACTCCAATGTCCTCTGGACACTCCAGACTTTCTTCACAACTGCTTGTAGATGGCTGTCTCTCACTTTTATGGGAGATGGTTGTTGCCTTGTAAGTTTCTACAAAATCATTATTAAATTTCAAGTTAACAAACCTTCCTCACACTTGCTTTTCAGAACTCAATAACTGTAACCATGTCACCTTCAACTTCCAAGTCCCACAAAAAGGCATGCCCACCCTTTTTTAAAGCAGTGAGAGACACCTAAAGGAGATGTCTAAAGCCAAGCCATTAGTATTTAACACTTTCAATGCCACACCCTTTTATAAAAGAATGCCACAGGTGCTACCATCAAGTAAATAAACAACATGAATGTTATTATCTTAAGTTGCAACATCCCTGTTGTGTTAGAATTCAGTATGATGGTACAGGTAGTAGAGTCAAAACACAACTAATAAGATGGTGGAGTTTTATTATTAAGTAGAAGACATGTTTCAGCCCTTGCACTGGGCCATCTGCAGGTCTCAAATTGTGTGTCAGAGGAGACTATATGGTGTGGTATACAAACGAGCTCATTCCAATCCAACGAGATCTCGTTGATATGGTAACCCTTATAATTGTCAAGCTATGCTAGTGTTACAACTAAACAACAAATACAATGTGTAGGCTTTTCATACATATGAGTAATAACGTGGGCGTAGGTATGGGATAGATTGAGTGGGTGTGCGGGAAGATTAGAAGTTGCGTGGTGTCTCACTTTAGGTGTGGAGTTATGGAAAGGTCTTCTCAGTATCACTGGTAAGAGGCCACTCAGTGGGCGTGGAAAATACCATCGTGACCCCGGGGGGTGCTGTAGTGTATAGTATCCACAGCGCTCATGAAGTTGAACAGATGTCCTTTGTATCAGGTTGTGGAGTTTCCCTCTCTGTCTCCAAGGCATAAGGAGTGCTTGGAGTTGTCAGTGTAAGAGTAAAGGACGTGTATGTGGAGCCTACGGCTGTGGCAGGCAGCAGCTCAACCTATTTTAGGTGTCAAAGTGTAGTGTGCAAGCTGGTATTCTCGAGCCTGTGGGGACATAATTGTGTGTTTAGTCAACAGCTGGAGAAACATGTGTGCGGGGAGACTAGCTGGAGTAGTATGCAAATTACTTACGTGCAAAGCAGTTGTAGAATAATTCTCGTGCCGCTTATGTTCATAAAAATTAATCCCTGTAGGTGTGGTTGAGGTTCACTAGCTGTGCACTATCACTGTAGTGTCTTCTGTTGGTCTTGGTAGAGTACTGGGTGAAGAGAGCAAGTAGTGGCCTCGGATCGGGGGAAGGCCTGGCTGGTAGTAGCAGGGACAGAAGGGTGTGGGGTGTGTAGGGGTGAGGGTTTATTGAACTATATTCTGGAAGTCTCCAAGAATGGTATCAAATATTCTATTAGTGGAAAGGGTGTGATCATCGCTGAGGTGGTTGTTATTAGCTGCCTGTATGTGTATGTGGAGGTGCTCTATTGTGTCAAAGTGGATGCCTTTTTTCTGGAAGTGTAATAGTTGCATGACATCATGCATGCTTCCAAGTGAATGGGAATGTTCAATCAGGTGTAGTGCATATTTGGAAGTTTGGTTATTGTGTATGAAGGAGTGTTTGTGTTCGTTAAATCTGGTTCTGAAATCTCAGGCAGCTTGACCTACATCCGCCTTTCAACAATCTGGGCATGTTAGTTCATAGACACCTGACTGTGTGAAAATGTCCTTGGAGCATGTGTTCTGGGTCAGATAAGATTGTATGTTATTGGAGGTACTATAGGCTATTTTCAGTTTTGTGTGTTTAAATAGTTTTTTAATGTAGGTAGTCTCTGGGCCTGTGTATGTGAAGGTGGACACTTTTGTCCTGTGAGTGTGTTGTGGGAAGGCAGGTCAAACCAGGTTTTAGGTTTCCAGGTAGGTATTGGAGAAGAGTTATGTAAAATGTTATGAATGATATTCTCTTCAAGATGGCACTCCGTTTCATGTAACTGGTAGGAGTTCAGTCTACTGTATAGGAATCTGATGGCGGCATATTTGTGGTGTGTCGGGTGGTTGGAGGTATATGGAATGATGATGTCTGTGAAGGTGGGTTTTCTGAAAACGCCTATATTTACGCTAGTGGGGGTTTTGTGAATCATTATGTCCAGGTAGTTAAGTCTGTTGCTGTGTTCTGTTTCTTTAGTGAATTGCAGGTTGGGGTGAATCGAATTGAAGTTGCTTAGTATTGTGTGTATGTCAGTGTGCTGTGCATCATAGATCAAGAGAATGTCATCCACATAGCAGAAGTAGTTCACTAGTTTGTGTTTTTGAGCCAGAGGAGGGGGCGCCCATGGTGAGGCCATCTGTTTGAGTGAATATCCTGTCCGTGTGGGTAAAGTAATTTTGTTTCGTGGTAACTCCATAGCAGTTTAAAATTTCTGTACTTATTTTGTGGTCTGTCAGGTTAGAGGATAACATGTTCTTGACAATCTGCTTGGTCTCTGTGATGGGAATGTTATTAGAGTACATGTTTGTAATGTCAAGGGAGGCGAACATGGATGTGGGTTTTATAGGGGTTCACTTCCATTCTCAGATCCAGTAGTGTTCCTGATATTGAACGCGTACGGTAAAGAGGAAAATCGCCTGATTTTGGCAGTAAGTAGTTGGAAAAATTTGTATGCCTGCGTGTTTCGCCAGTTTACAACGAGGCGAATGGGTTGGTCCAGTTTGTGAAGTTTTATAAGACCTTTTATCGTGGGGGCTGATGGATTCAAATTTACATACCTCCATTTTGAGTCTTTCGGGATGAGAGTAGTTCTGTGAGTTATGACCTTTCTAATTTGGTTCTGAAAGAGTTTTGTGGGGTCTGTTGCGGAGGACTGGAACTTGTTCTTGTCTATAAAGTCTTGTATTTTCGCATTGTATCGTTGGGTCTGGAGTATGACGAAGGGATTTCCTTTGTCGGCTGTGGTGATTATGGCATCATTTTCTTTGAGTTTGGTGTGAATTGATTTCATGGTCCTGTGTCAGATTGGTGGTTACACTGTGGGTTGGTTTTGTCTTGAAGTTTTAGCTTTTGTAGGTGATCGGATACTCGGTTTCTAAAGTACTCCCTGTCGGTCATAGGTAATAGGGAAATGGCATCCTCTGCTTCAAGGGCGAGGTTTGTGAAGCAGTGTTTCTTTTTGTGGTGTAAGTTGTATGTGGGGCCCTCTTCCAATAATTCAATTTCCTTGTTGGAAAAGGTAATGTCTGTGTTGTTCACGATTCTGGAATAAAATGTGTGGTGTACTCTTGGGGTGTTGTTTGCTCTCATACTAGCCCGTGTAGTTTGTTGTCAAGTCTTTGGTATATGACATGTGTTTCCCTCTCTAGTTTCCTATCAATAGTGTACTGACTATACTGAATATATGCCCGCTGAGCGGCCTCTTACCAGTGATACTGAGAAGACCTTTCCATAACTCCACACCTAAAATGAGACACCTCGCAACTTCTATTCTTTCCGCACACCCACTCAATCTATCCCATACCTACGCCCACGTTATTACTCATATGTATGACGAGCCTACGTATTGTATTTGTTGTTTCATTGTAACACTAGCATAGCTTGACAATTATAAGGGTTACCATATCAACGAGATCTCGTTGGATTGGAATGAGCTCGTTTGTATACCACACCGTATAGTCTCCTCTGACACACAATTTGGGACCCAAAGATGGCCCACTGCAAGGGCCGAAACATGTCTACTTAATAATAAAACTCCACCACCTTATTAGTTGTGTTTTGACTCTACTACCTCTACCATCTTAATGAATATTACTAGTTCTTATAATGATGCCTTCCAGACTTCACTTCACCCTGCATAGTGTCAAATGACATGATCAGTGAATAATGACTTAGAAAGGATGTGGAAGTAAATGGTCATACCCTCTCTTGATGTACACTCTGAACAAAAATCAAGCAGCTTGAAACTGTCAAAGCACCAAACTGGAAGTGACATAATTTACAGATGCCATCACAATTCTAGTCATTCATACTTACCCTATTTTTGTGCATTCATGACATTTCTCTGTCTTCCATTTATTACAATCATTCGTGCCCCATTTATATCAACCACAAACACCAATACAAGTGCCTAATTTGAAGTCAAAACATGAATTAACATTCATTAATATTCTGAGCTAGCTGCAAAGGACTGATATTGCTAACAGGGCAGATCCTTACGGTATTCACTTCTAGCCACGTACGTTAAGGCACAATTCCAGTACCAGGATGGGACTCAAGACCACATCCGATTGGAGACTGACAGTCACTATGTTGATCCAGCACCTGTTATAAGGATAGAAGATGGAAGGGACTAAGGACCACGCCTGGCTGGAGGCTATGACAGCCACTGTGTTGATCATGCACCTATTATGAGGATAGGAGATGGAAGGGACTCAGGACCACATCCACTGGTGGCCATGGCAGTCGCTGTGTTGACCCTTCACCTGTTATTATAATGAGAGATAGATGGGAATTACGATCACATATGGTCACAGGCTCTGATACAGCAGTGCTAAACCTTTTTATGAGCAGAGAATTGGTTTTCAGATAGCTGGTTACTGAAGTGCAGCTTGCTCAGAGTCACTTCAGCAGCTATCAGTCATTTCACATCAG
>Ga0209629_10000872_pt1 | contig 17832 bp, 13 predicted proteins | sample TergutCu122P5_FD_187286 | JGI IMG/M metagenome (GOLD analysis project Ga0209629, IMG submission 187286) | Cubitermes ugandensis P5 segment gut microbial communities from Kakamega Forest, Kenya - Cu122 P5 (SPAdes) (version 2) | ecosystem: Host-associated > Arthropoda: Insects > Digestive system...
CAAGAACTCCAGAAATGAATCCACAGGAACAAATTTGGAAAGAAGTGCGTAAATACGGTTTCAAAAATACTTTGTTCAAAACTTTAGACAAAGTTGTTGACAAGCTTTGTACCGTGCTTACAAATATCGATACTATACCGCTTAACTATATAAACGCTCACTAATTTAAGAGCCTGTCTAAAATCTTTTCAGTACCACCGAAATAAATGCTAATTTTACCATATTCAGTGTTGTTTCAATAAGGCGTTCACAGTTTTTCCATAAGCGACGACATTTGTCCAGCCATCCAAAAGTTCGTTCCACAATCCATCTTTTTGGCATTACCACAAACTTATGTAATTCCGAACGCTTGGTAATCTCTGCTTCCGCTTTGGTCAAGGCCTTGATCTTTATCGCAAAGTCTTCGCCCGTATAGCTTCCGTCACACAAGACTTTTTCCAATGTTGGCAGGTAAAGGGCTGACTGTGTAAACATCCCGACCGCGCCGTTCCTGTCGGTTATGTCAGCCGTTGTCACCGATATCGCATAATACATCTCGTCTACGGCGATGTGATAGTTGAACTACACCGTCGCGACTTTCCATGTCGCCAGCTCATCTCCTTTCATAAACTTCCGCACCGGCTGGTACTGTAGGATGCCGACGAATATATGATTCTTAAATTTGCCGGGTTTAAACAGACATTTTGACGAAATTTTATATACTGTTTCGCTTTATTGCACAACAATTGGCCAAATTTCTGGATAATATTTGTGTTGGTCTTAACTTGACACATTCGTGAGATTCATATAAGTGCATGGGCGCTCGCAATGACGGATAAACGTGAGCGCGCCGCAATTCGCCATTGCGAGCGCTCACAGCGTAAAGGCCCCTGACCGTCAATGCGCGAAGCAATCCAGTTCATCACGTTAAATTATTGTAGGGCGGGGGTTCTGTTCCCGCCGCAGCCCCCAATTTTTGCGCATAGGGAATAATGCGCGCGTCTTGCGCTGATCCGGCGGTTGTGGTATCATCAAGCTGGTGATGGTATGACATACAGGGTTTTATATCAAAAACTGCGCCCCACACGGTTTTCCGCTGTAGTGGGGCAGCCGCACGTCGTCCGGACGCTGACAAACCAGCTCAGAACAAACCGGCCGAACCACGCGTATCTCTTCTGCGGCACGCGCGGCACGGGCAAGACCACATGCGCCAAGATCTTCGCCAAGGCCGTCAATTGCACGGATCGGGGGGAGGACGGCGAGCCCTGCGGCGTCTGCGAGAGCTGCATGGCCATTGAGAGCGGGCGCAGCGTCAACGCCGTGGAGATCGACGCGGCCAGCAACAACGGCGTGGACAACGTCCGCGACATCCGGGAGGAACTGAGGTTCGCGCCGGTGGAGGGCTCATATAAAGTATACATCATCGACGAGGTGCATATGCTTTCTTCGGGCGCGTTCAACGCCCTGCTCAAAACGCTGGAGGAGCCGCCCGCCCACGTGATATTCATACTGGCGACGACGGACCCTCAAAAGATCCCCGCGACGATACTCTCGCGCTGCCAGCGCTTTGATTTCAGGCGGGTGACGCCCGGCGAGATCGCGGGCGCGCTCACCGGCTATATCGCGGGCGAGGGCCTGGAGGCCGACGTGGGCGCGCTCTCATACATCGCGCGCGCGGCCGACGGCTCCATGCGCGACGCCCTGAGCATATTGGACAGGTGCGCGGCGCTTTATTACGGCGAGCGCCTGACGGAGCAAATGGTTCAGAACGTGATGGGGGCCGCGGACAGGCGCGTGTTTTTCGAGCTCGCCGGGGCCGTCGCCGCGCGGGACTGCGCCAAAGCGCTGGACGTCGCGGGGGCCGCGTTTGCCTCCGGGCTCGACGCGGGCCTGTTCGCGGCGGATTTCGCGCTGCATCTGAGGGATCTGTTGGTGATCATGAGCGTCGGCGGCGGGTCCGCTTTTGAAAACGCACGGCCGGACATTTCCCCGGACCGGGCCGCGGCCCTCGCCGCACAGGCCGCGGATTTCAGCCGCGGGGAGCTTTTGCGGCTCATAGACATATTCACCGCCGTATCCGGGCAGATCCGTTATGCCCAGAGCGAGCGGCTGGCGCTGGAGGTCGGCTGCATAAAAGCCTGCAACCCGCCGCCCGCCGCCGGGCCGCCGGATGAAGCGGGCGGCGCGGATCAAAAATTCCATAAAGACCCTGAAAGCGCGGCGCTGCAAGCTCTGGAAAAGCGCCTGAGAAAGCTGGAATCGGCGCTTGAGAGCGGCGCGCTCAGGCCCGCGCCGGCTGCCGGCGCGGGGGAGGGATCCGGGCCGCCCGCCGCCCCCGCGCCAAAAAAGATTCAAAAAGCGGCGCCAAAGGCCGCGGCCCCGGAAAAGCCCGCCCCGACGCCCGACGAGCTGAGGCGGGCGCTGCACTCCGCCGCCGATTCCTTCAACCCGTTTTATCGGACCATGCTCAAGACGCTCAAGCCCGTACCGTCAGGCGGCGGCGCGCTGGTTTTTGCCGCGCCGGACGCCGTGACCGCCGCCAATCTCAATTCTATCCTGGACAGCGTCACGGCGGCGATGAAGGCGCTGGGCTTTGACCAGCCGATAAAATTCGTCACGGAGGCCGCCGACGCCGCGGGGCATAAACACGAGCCCGCCCGTGAAACCGGCCGTCAAATTTCTATAGCGGACTTTACAAACAGCGGCTTTGAGGATATAATTGAAATTGTATAGCATCAGGCACGACTAACGCATAAATATACAGGATGCGCAAAAGATTTAGGGGTTACGGCGGGAGCAGAGCCCCCGCCCTACAATAATTCTATACGCGCAGTTAAGTCTTCGGCAATCGAGATATAATGAAAATGGTTTAATTTAGCCGTTTAATCTCTGCGGGTCTAATTCCCCGCGGCTTGCTGCGAACTGACTTTGGTTTTGAATTTGGGGTTGATACCCCGCAGTCTTGCTGCGGGGTGGTTCATTGTCAATTTTAAAAGTAAAAAAGCGACGTCTGCAGGGCGGGGGCTCTGCTCCCGCCGCCGCATCCTGCCATGCAGCGCTCAAAAAATTGTGCAAAATCACTCGGATGCGTCTGTCGTGTGGTATCAGGAAGTATAGGTTGACTTTATCCTATATTTGCGCTATACTGTTGCTATATTGTTAAACGGGGCTATACCTCAGACCCAAACTAAAGGCAACATTTATAAATCCGTCATTGCGAGGAGCAGAGCGACGAAGCAATCCAGGAAATCCTGGTTTATGCGTATACTGGATTGCTTCGCTCCGCTCGCAATGACGGATTGAGAAGTTTATAGAGATTGCCTAAACGGGGCTATGCTCCCCAGACCCCAACTGAACGGGGCTATGCCCCAAACCCTAACTAAATGGGGCTGCGCCCCAAACCCCAACGCTGCGGCGGGAGTGAATCCCGATTCCGCTGCGTGGGTGATGCCTGCGCGCCGCGCATTAGCGAAGGCGATGCTATCGAGGTGATTTATTTGAATATCGACACGCGCGTTCTTGTGCCTATGACCGAGGCGAACCAAAATTTCTCAAAGGTTGTACGGCTTGTGGATGAGAGCGGTATGGCTGTGATAATGAAGAATAATAAACCGCGTTATATGGTGTTGAGTTTTCAGGAATATGACGAGATTCAATCGGCGCGGCGCAGGCTGTTCAACGACGCCGCGGACAGTGTGATCGCGGAAAATCTCGAGGCCCTGCGTGAACTCGCGAAATGATAAAGGGGCCGAACATATCAAAGTATAAAGCGGACGGGCCGCGGCCTGTCACGTGCTCACCGGCAAACGGCGGAGGGGATTTTATGGGCAAGGGTTATGGCGGCATGGGCAACATGGGCGGCATGAACATGAACAACCTGATGAAGCAGGCGCAGCAGATGCAGCGCAAGATGGCGGAGATGCAGGAGGAACTGGCCGGCCGGCGCTATGAGGCGACCTCCGGCGGCGGCGCGGTAAAGGCGGTCGTCTCCGGCAAAAAGGTACTCGAGTCCATTGAGATCGAAAGAGACGTCGTGGACCCGGACGATGTTGAGATGCTCCAGGATCTCATACTCACGGCCGTCAATGAGGCCATCCGCCAGGAGGAAGAGGCCTCGCAGGCGGAGATGGGCAGGCTGACCGGCGGCGCCGGGCTGCCTTTTTAAGGGACCAATGCAATGAACCGTTACGGCAATTATTACGGCAACTATATCTCAGAGCTGATCGAGGAACTGGGCAAGCTGCCGGGGATAGGCGCGAGGAGCGCGCAGCGCCTGGCCTTTCATGTCCTCGGCATGCCGGCGGAGAACGCGGCGGCGCTGGCCAGGGCCATTGTCAGCGCCAAGAGCAACGTGCGCTACTGCTCCGTCTGCTGCAACCTCACGGACGGCGATATCTGCTCCGTCTGCGACAACTACAGGCGGGACAGGGCGACGATAATGGTGGTCGAGGACCCACGGGATATGGCGGCGTATGAGCGCACGGGCGAATACAACGGCCTGTACCACGTTTTGCACGGGGCCATATCGCCCATGAACGGCGTCTCCCCCGACGATCTGCGTATCAGGGAGCTGCTGCTGCGGCTCGAGCCGGGGCGGTCGGGGGTGGCCGGCGAGCCGCCAGCGCCCGTAAACGAGGTCATCATCGCCACCAACCCAAACGTCGAGGGGGAAGCCACCGCCATGTACCTGTCGCGGCTTTTGAAGCCGCTCGGCGTGAGGGTCACGCGCATCGCGCACGGCGTGCCCGTCGGCGGGGATCTGGAATATGTGGACCAGGTCACGCTCTCCCGCGCCCTGAGCGGGCGCAGGGAGATTTGATAAAGACAAAGGGGTGCTGCCTGTGAAACTGGTCATGGCGATCATACACGATGAGGACGCCTATGAAATCATCGATTTGCTCAACAGCCACGGCTACAGCGCGACAAAGCTCGCCTCCACCGGCGGATTCCTGAGGGCGGGCAACACCACCCTGATCTGCGGCGCAGAAGAGGAAAAGGTGGACGAACTGATAAAACTCATAGAATCAAAGTGCGAATCCCGCAAGCGCATCATGCCCGTCAACCCGGCGGGCGCCGGGGCCGGCGACGGTTACGTGCCGTTTCCGGTGGAGGTTGTGGTCGGCGGGGCGACGATATTCGTGCTGGGCGTGGAGCGGTTTAAAAAGGTTTAAACTTTAAGGCTTTTTCGATGGACAAATGGGGCTTGATTCATGGGAATGAGGGTTTCCGATATTATCGCGGCAAAGCTTCAGGAGCCGCTTTCCGCCAGGACGGCCGTAAATAAGCCGGATTTTGAGTTTACGCTCGCCAAGGTGGACGAGCGGGATCTGCAGGACCGCCTGAGCGATATGATCGGCAAGATCACCGAACAGGGCAAACTTATCGCGCAGCACATGGAGATATCGCAGGTCAAGGCTTACCGCGCCATGATTTGCGATTTTGTCAATGAGATCGTCAACCGGTCGCACAAGTTTTACCGGCAGAATTTCCTGGACAGGCGCGGACGGCACAGGGTCTACGGCATTGTGAAGCTCGTCGATAAAAACCTGGACGAATTGGCGCAGGAACTGCTCAAGGCCGAAAAGGACCATATCGCCATTCTCGAAAAGACGGATTCCATACGCGGGCTGCTTATGGACCTGATCGTTTGAATATGCGCGGTTTTTCCGATATACTCGGCAACGAGACCACTGTAAAAAGCCTTCAAAACGCCATAGCCTTCGGGCGCGTGCCCAACAGCGCCGCGTTCTGCGGCGGGCGCGGCAGCGGCAAAAAAACGCTCGCCTACGCCTACGCGAAGGTCCTGCTGTGTGAAAACAGCGGCGGCTCGCCGGACGCCTGCGGCGTCTGTTATTCGTGCCACGCGTTTGACGGCGGCAATCACCCGAATCTGATGGTCATCCGGCCCGAGGGGGCCAAGAGCGTCGGCGTGGAGGCCGTAAGGAACGCCGTGCGGGACGTCAGCTTGCGGCCGCTCAAAAGCGCGCGCAAGGCGTATATCTTTGAGGACGCGGAGACGATGACCGCGGCGGCCCAGAACGCGCTGTTAAAGTCATTGGAGCAGCCGCCCGCATACGCGGTGTTCATATTATTGTCCCGGTCCGCGGAGGCCCTGCTCCCGACGGTGCGCTCGCGCTGCGCGCTTTATAAGACCCAGCCCCTGAGTGAGGCGTCGGTCAGAAAGCGCCTGGCGGAGCTGGGCGTCGCAGAGAATGAGGCCGCTTTATACGCGGCTTATTCGCGCGGGAGCGTCGGGCGGGCTCTTGAGTTGTCGCGCGACGCCGTCTTTCAGGATATGAGCCGGCGCATACCGGAGATGATCGCCGGGCTCGCGGAGGCGGACCTCGCCCAGGCGTTCGCCCTCGCGAAGGATTTTGAGGCCTGGAAAGACCGCGCGCAGGAGGCGCTCTCCATCGCCGCGATGTGGTACCGCGACGTCCTGGCCTATAAAGCGCGCGGCGATTCGGTTTTAACGGACGGGAGCGCGGACACGCCGGAGGCCCGGGCGCGCGGGCAGGGCACGGACAGCCTGATAGCCCAGCTTTGCGCGGTGGAACAGGCGGAGGCGCGGCTGCGGTCGAACGCCAATTTTCAATTGACTATGGAAATGATGTTTTTAAATCTGATACAGGCGGCTGGTTAGGATGAGCGAGATATCGCAAAAGGAAAATACGCAGGACGATATAAAAGACGACGTAACAGGCAGCGCAAAAAAAGAGGAGGAGCAGTGGCAGGATATCTTAGGCAGGCAAGGCTCCGGCAAGAAGCAGAAACTCAAGTTTGACCGTCAGCACGACAAGCGCCACAAGCATAAACCCGAAAAGATCAATTTTGACGAATATTTCGAGAAGCTGGAAAAAAGGCTGGAAGCGCAGAACGCGGGCCGGGGGGCGGACGAGGGCGGCATCCCCGCGGAGGGGGCCGCAAAGATCGTCGGCGTGCGGTTTAAAAACGCGGGCAAGATATACTATTTTGACCAGGGCGAGCTCAGCATCTCGGACGGTACGCCCGTCATTGTGGAGACGGCCAGGGGCATGGAGCTCGGCAAGGCCGAGTACGCCGACAGGATCGTCTCCGCGGAGAGCGTCGTCTCCCCGCTGAAAAAGGTCATACGCGCCGCGACGCCGGAAGACATGCGGCAGGACGGGATCAATAAGGCGCGGGAGAAAGAGGCGTTCGGCATCTGCCTTGAGAAGATCGCCAAGCACAATCTGGAGATGAAGCTCATCGATGTGGAGATGACCTTTGACGCCACCAAGATCATCTTTTATTTCTCCGCGGACGGGCGCGTGGATTTCCGGGAGCTGGTCAAGGATTTGGCGGCGGTTTTCCGCATGCGCATCGAGCTGCGGCAGATAGGGGTGCGCGACGAGGCCAAGATGCTCAAGGGCGTCAGCATCTGCGGGCGGCCGCTCTGCTGCTCCACGTTCCTCGGGGATTTTCAGCCGGTGTCCATCAAAATGGCGAAGGAACAGGGCCTGTCCTTAAACCCCACCAAGATATCCGGCATATGCGGCCGCTTGATGTGCTGCCTTAAATATGAAGAAGAGACGTATGAGCACCTGAATAAAGGCATGCCGAACGTAGGCGATATCATCCGCACGCGCGACGGCGACGGCGAGGTCCTCTCCGTCAACGTGCTGCGCCAGAATATCAGGGCGGCCGTAAAAAAGAGGCCGCAGGACGCCTCTACCATCGGCAATTTCGGCCTGAAGGATATCACGATACTTGAGCGCAGGGCCGTTCCGGATGAAAACGCGGAGTTTGAGGGCAATCACAACGGCCGCGGGGCCAATCACAACGGCGGCCGCGGACGCGGCGGCGACGAGGACCAGGCAAAGGATCACGCCCCGAAGGACCACGCGAAAGGCCGTCAGGCAAAGGCCCGGCGCGAGGAAGACTGACGTGGATCCGACAGATTTTCCTGAAAATAAAGACGAAGTGATCGAGGATCTGCATCGCGGGGGCCTGCGCTTTATACAGCGGCGCGGGCTGTTCCGCTTCGGCATGGATTCCGTATTGCTGGCGGAGTTCGCGAAGTGCAAAAAAGGCGGAAAGATACTGGATCTGTGCACGGGAACGGGCATAGTGCCGGTGCTTTTGACCGCGCGGACCGCCGCCGGCCGCGTAACCGGGCTGGAGATCCTGCCGGAGAGCGCGGAGCTGGCGCGCAGGAACGTCTCCATAAACGGCCTTGAGGGGATTATAGACATTATCACGGGGGACATAAGGCACATCAGGCAGAGCTTGCCCGGGGCCGCTTACGACACGGTGACGGCCAACCCGCCTTACATAAAAGCGCGCGGCGGCGCGCTCAACCCGGACGGCGCCGCCGCCATAGCCCGGCATGAGCTGCTCTGCGGGCTTAACGACGTCGCGGGTGCCGCCGCGTACGCGCTTAAGCCGCACGGGCGGTTTTATATGGTCCACAAACCGCACAGGCTCGCGGACATAATCGCGGAGCTGCGCCTTTTCAAGCTGGAGCCCAAGGCGCTGCGCTTTGTGCATCCGCGCGCAGAAAAGCCGCCCGGCCTGGTGCTCGTGGAGGCCGTAAAAAACAGCAATCCGGGCGTCGCCGTCCTGCCTCCCATGATCGTCTACGACGAAAACGGCGCTTATACCCCGGAAATCGGCGGCATATACCGGGATTAGGCATATTGGGCGCGCCGCGTAATATTATTGTAATATTTTGTTGCTAAAGCTTGGCTTTTAGGTTATAATATTTTTGAGCTGTTTTTGCTTTTGTCTGCTTTTGTTTTGCTTTTGTTTTTGGTAACGGAGGGATCGCGCATGTTTCGGCGTTTGGGGCGTTTGGCCGTACGGGGTATTATAATCACAATCATAGCGGCCGCATTAAACGCCCCGATGTGTGTCCGCGCCGGCACCGTCTACATCGCGCTTTCAACGATCAGCTCTGTCACGCGGCTGGATCTCTCCGAGGGGAAGATCTACGGCGACAAGGCCGCATATACGCTGAATATACCCCAAATCTGGGCGGGATATCTCATCGCCGACAGGGAAAAGCTCATAAACAGCCCTAATCTGCTTGAGAAGATCAATTTTTATTACCAGCCCCAGGCCAATTATTCAAAGCCGGTGTTCCTGATGAGTTTTCTGGTGTATACGAACGCCGGCTGGTCGGACAGAAGCGGCTACACGAAGATTCTGACCTCAAAAAATAACGTCTTCGCGGACCAGGTGACGTCCTACAACCCGTTCGCCAACACTACGGACAGGGCGCTGTTCGCGCGCTTCATCACCGACGCCTCCGACGCGGATTTTATGTACAAGATGATATCCCTGCCCGCCAACAACAAGGAAGTGGCCTATAACCGCATCCGCGTCAACGGCAATCTGGTAAAGGGCGCGTCCGCTTTCTCGGAGGACGGCGTCTCATACATCCCCGTGCGCAGGGTCTGCGAGTTCATGGGGTATAAAGTGAGCTGGGCCGCGGACACCCGCGCGGTCATCATATCGGGCAAGGGGCTGTATGTGGTGTTCCTCACCAACGCCACCAGGCTCAACCAGGGCTTTGTCGTAAAAATGGTGGGCGGCGTGACGTATGTCTCCTCAATGTTCTTTGTCCAGAACCTCAATTCCAGTCTGGAGATCGACGAGAACAACAACGTGCTGATAACAAATTAGGCATCGCCGGCTTATCGTTGCGCCGATATCAAAAGGATATCCGCCTATACGGGGATATCCTTTTTTATTTTTACTTTTATTTTTATTTTGCGCTGTCATACGTGAGGCCGCTTGAAGCCTCGCCGCGGCCGGCGCGCTTTTGACGCCCGCGCCAGAGCAGTACCCTTCCGCCGGCGCCGCGCGAGAGGATATAGCGCCGCGATACCTCGGAGCCTTCCCGCGGGACCTCCTCCTGCCAGAACGAGAGCCATCGGCTTTCGCCTTCCGCCGCCGAGCCCTGCCCGCGCAGTATCCGCCCGAGGGGCTTTATATCCGGGTCCATCAGCAGCATCTGATACATATGGCGCAGGTTCGGGACCAACGGGAACCAATTGGCGGGGATGTCGCTGAGCAGCTCGTACTCGTATGAATCCCTGAGCTCGGCGCCGGGGTCTGGGGGGCCGCCTTTGCCGCGCGCATTCTGCTGCTGCCTGTCGACAGGGCGCCCGTCAGGCCCCTCCACAAGCGCCTCCATGGCCCAGGCGACGTTGGCCGCCTCATCACGGAAGAACCGCACCTGTTCAATGGCGGCGGACTCCTGCGTGTAGTCCGCCGGAAACAGCAGGAGGCCATCGCACAGCCTGCCGCGGTCGTCCGCGTAACTCTGCCTGAACAGCGACCAGTCCAGCTCCTTTTTATCGCTGACAGCGGCGATTTGCCTGGTCTCGCCAAATGTGTTGGTGACCGTAAAGTTTGTCACGTTGTACAGCGCGCCCGCCGATAACTCCATCGGCACGAGGTACCAATCGTTGCCGTTGGCCAGGGCGAATTCCACGACCAGGAGGCGCGCCAGGTCGCTCTCCGCGCTGCTGATTTGCATGAAATTGATTTTTGAATCCTCAAATTCCCACCAGCGCGCGCTCGGCATGCCGGCATAGGCCAGGGGGGTCGGCAGGCCGCTTTGGCGCGCGGTCAATCCGCGGCTCAGGTTCTTTAAAGGCCGCGCGCTGACCGGCATAACCGACGGCGTGCCCGGGACCGTGCCCGCTATGTCGAAACTGTACCAATCCAGTGGCGCCCCGTTCCAATTCGCGCCCGCCAGCGACACCGCGTTCCCTTGCGTATCCATCGCGTCTATCGTAAAATTGTGCTCCAAATACTCGTCATCCCAGGAATAGCCCGACGCGTTTTCCGGACAAAGCGAATCCTGCCAGGCCGCCCATTCCGCCGCCGCCGCCGTAAAGAGGCCGGCCTGTCCGACTTTAAGACCGAGTCGGGGGTCCGGCGAACCGGCCTTTGCGGTATTGATCAGAAGTTCCTCCAACGTCCACCCGTCCGCGCAGGCTGTGAACGGGTTCGGCAGGCCCAGGCCCGCCCCCGGCGCGGGGGACAAAAAGGCGAGAAAATCCGGAGCACCGCTGTCCGCGCTCTGCCCGAAAGGGGCTGAGAGCGGGAACTTCAGGGTCAGTTCATCGATCAAATCGTCGCCGGCGCCGTGCTCCCTCAGCAGCGTCACAAGCTCAGCCCCCGCCTCGGCCGCTTCGATCATAAGTCGTTCCCCGCGCGGCTCCGCGCCGGCCAGGTAACTGACGGGGAGGCCGCCAATGGGCACATGAGCACCGCCGCCCGCACAAAAGCCCGACAGCGACATCCCGCGGACATCGACAGTGACGTTGATGGGGGAGCCCGCGTCCTCCCCGGCAAATTCGCCAACCTGCCATTGTCTGGCAAGCATCCAGGCCGGATCGTATACGCGGCCTTGCAGCGTGGGCTGGAGATCATCCCCCAGCGGATTCGGTTCGAGCTTTGTCCAGGTCGTAATGGTGGGTTTGCTCATAAGCGCGCACGCTCCTTTCGTTCATGTCAAGCTTTAGTCCGTGTCAAGCTTTCACTCATCTCAAGGCGCACACGTAATGAAACCGCGGAGCCGGGGAGAGGTCGTTTTTGTACAATAAATTCCGAGATCGCGCAGGGGAACATGCGACGCAAATAGCGCGACGGGCGCGCGGACCGCTTTAGGGTTTTGGGACTGGCCGCAAGAATAATTGACAGCCGGTTGAACGTCTACCGGCTAAAGCCGGTAGACATGATTACGGCTGAAAGCCGTATTGGCCAAAGGTTGCGGCAGCGTGCTATTGATAGCAATGCTTTTTTAAAACATGGCTGACACGTACATGCGGAGTGCTTCTAATACGCGACGTTTTCGAAGAAAACGCAGTTTTGGAAGCGTTTACGGAGTACAGCGTCATCCATATACCTATTTGGAATTGGTATAAGCCGGTATTTTAACGCGAGTTCGACGAATTTACATCTGACGGATTCGGTAAGGCCGATATGGCCTAATTTAACCGCTTAATGTCGATCTATAACTCTAAATTTGCGGAAACGCTCAGTCAAACGGTAATTATTGGGAATATGCGGCAAACGCAGTATCATGATTTCGCACAATTTTTGGGTATTACGTAGCAGGTGGCGGCGGGAGCAGAGCCCCCTCCCTACATGCTGGAGGCTAGCGGGTCAGAGGCTAGAAAAACCCTGTATCCGGCTTACGCAATAAGGTACGGCGGCGGGAGCGGAGCCTCCGCCCTACAGATGTTTCGTTTTAACTCCCTGAGCCTTTAGGTTGCGGACGGCCGGAGGCCGCCTCTACAGTTGTACGGTCATTGGTCCTGGGTTGCTGGGGACGGGACAGTGGAGGCAGTCTAGTCGCCTGCGCCAAACGCCATGGCTTTTGCTGCGGCCGGTCATTGGTCCTGGGTTGCTGGGAACAGGGCGGTGGACGCCGTCTGGTTGCCCGCGCCCTCCGCCAGGTAGACCGCCGGGATCAGCGCGGCCGAGAGATTCTTTTCCAGCTCACGCCGCCCGACCGCCCTGATTTTCGCCATGTCCAGCGCCTCGAACAGGATCTTTTCCACCGTGTCGGACGTCCACTCCCTGTCCGTGACGCGCGGCGGCACCGCGATCAGCATCGCCTGCGGGGGCTCGGTGGCGGGGCTTTCATAGTGGAAGGCGATCCCGGTCATCTGCGAGGCGTTCGGTATGGTCTCGTTCCATTCGTCGAGCAAGAGCCCCGCCGCCCCGTCCGCTGTGTCGGCCCGCGGCCCCCAGACCACAAAGCTCAGGTATGGGCTGCGCAGCTCCTGGTCCGCAATAGACTGGCCGACCCAGGGCTCGCCGGGGACGGCGGGCAACTGCGCGGCGCGCGCCTCCGGGCCCTTCGCCCTGAGCGCGGTTTTCAGCAGCGAATAGCGCTGCAGCGCCGAGACCGCCGGGCGCACCCTGGACACCGCGGCTATAAAACGGCGGATATCGCCCGCCGCGGCCACGCTGTCCCCGGCCAGGACTGATTTGCCGGCATCCGGCGGATTAAACGCCGGCAACGCCAGAAAATCGTCGCCGAAGGCGGCCTTGAGCTTGTTTATACTGTTGAGGTTGGCGTCGGCGGACGGATTTGCGTCGCACTGCCTTAGCGCGTCCAGGCGCTTTCGCGCCTGAAAGGCCGCGGCGGTGAGCGCCTCCCGGTCCCCGCTGAATATGGCGGAAACCGCCTCGCCGATGCCAAAGGCCGCCGCCAGCTCGAGATACGGCAGGTCCGCGGCGGCATCGGCCTCGGACAGCCCGGCGGATGAGCTCAGCCCGGCGGCGATCTCCGCCAATGAGCTCTCGGCGGCCAGCGCCGCGTCCGCCAGGTCCCCGTCGGCCGCGGCGCCTTCATCCGCGGCGTAGGGCGGGGCGAGGTCGTCCGGGGACAGGGCGCGCGCCCTGCCGAATACCTGCCGGACGGCGTCACATAGCTGTAAAAACGCCGGGAGCGTCAGATCGCCGGGGAGCCAATCCCCGCCGCGCTCATAGACAAGCTCCGCGCCGGGATTGAGTTTCGGATCAAAATCTGCGCCGAGCGCGCCGCAGGCGGCCTTCAGTACGGCCAGCCGGACCGGCGGCGGGGCCTCGGCGGTCCCATTTTTGGATTCATAGATATAGTCGAGGGCGCAGAGCTCACAATCGCTCAGCGCGACATCGACGCAGGCATCCCACGCGTCCGTCTTAAGCTTCACGGAGCATTTGACCCTCCCGGGCGCGGGCAGAAGGCCCGCCGCCAGCCGGTTTAACCGCGGGGAGGCCATCGCGCGCGGGCGGTTTGCGGCCGAGAACGCGTTCGGCTCCGGGCCCTCATGGCAATCGGCCAGCATGATCAGGCGGTGCGTGATATTGTGTCCGACGCGCGCCGTCCGCAGGAATTCCAGCTCCGGGATATTGCCCTCCCCCGCCGCCAGCATGTCCAAGATGGCCGACGCCCGCGCCGCGCCGCCGTTCAAGGTGCTGTGCACACTTTCGGCGACGAGGCAATCCGCCACCGAATCCAGCGCGTCGGACAGGGTCTTTAGGGCGCTGCTCAGTTTCTGCGCGTCCCGCGGGACCTTATTGATCAGGGCGTCCAGTTCGCCGGCGAGCCACATATCGCGCAGCAATACGCCGTCCACCGTGTTTACCTCGGCCTCCGACACCTGATCCCCGCCGCCCGCGACCGTCAGCTTTATGCCGGCTATCTTGCGGAATTGCTCTATGTATTGGTCAGCCTGCGCCTCGTGCAGCGCCCGCTCGAATATGTAGCCCCCGAGGCCGGACAGCGACTGCCCGCCCCGCATGCCCTCCAGCAGCCACTGCGCCGTCCTCACCCGCCATGACGGCAGCTCTATGGAACAGGAATTGGCCGGGTCGTCCCTGTGGGAGAGGTAGGCGCTGCGCAGCACGCCGGCCGTCAGCGCCTGATGCAGCGACGGGGCGTGTATGTAGCCGTCGTTCGCGCCGGCGGAACCGCACGGCCGCAGATCCTCCACCCACGCGTACGCGCCGATATATGTGCCGCTTATTCCGGAATGGCTTCTCATATCGTCCAGGCGGCGCGCCGCGAACGACGTTATCCAGGCGTCCAAGCGGTGCGACGCCGCGTCCAGCGTCTGGCGGAAATGGCGCTCCAGCCGCTCGGGCGTGAGCGCCCCTGGTGGCTCCGCCGCAAGCCGTTTTACGGCGGCCAGAAACCCGTTCAGGCCCGCAAGTTCGGGCATGTCCGCCCCTTTATGCGTGATCAGGCCGCCGCGCACGCCAAATTCGCGTATCGTCCGCCAGATTTGCGGCTCATCCAGCCCCCTGTATGCGCCCGGCCGGCTCAGCGGGCCGAAGCCGGTCAGAGCCTGTTCGAGATGCTCCCGGTCCCCCAGCGCCCTCTGACGGTACAGCAGCGCTATGGCGGCGTCGATGAACTCGCGCAATAGGCTGTGGCGCAGGAATCTATATATGAGCGGCGCGGGCCGGGCGGCGGACGCCGGCAGATAATCCTCGTCCGCTGCGAGGCTTGAGAAGAAGCCGTAAGGGGATATCCCCTGCGCAACCCAGTCCGTGAGCCATGCGAACAGCCACCTCATCTCGGCTTCCGCCGCGGCGATCGGGCCCGGCGCTTCGGCGGGCTGCGAGCACGGGTGTATTGAGGCGGATTTCGGCGGCCACAGGATGCGCGCGGCGTCCAGTACCCTTTTGTCGCCGGCGCTTATCCCGGAGAAATCCTTATCGAACAGGCCGTCGCGCGGGCTGAGTTTCTGCGCGTCCTCCGGGTCCGCGAAGCGCTGTATGTTATATATCGTTTCCCTGTCCAGCGCGACGGAGGCGGTGAGGCGCTGGCTTATGGGGCCCGTCGCCAGCAGTATCTTCAAATCCGCCATGACCTCCGGCTGCGACCGCTGATCATTGCCGCCAATCCTGGCCGCGTCCTTAACCGCTGGCAGCCACAGGGCGTCCCGGAGCCCTATGACCGCGGCGGCGATGCCCGCCGCGCCGTTTTCGCCCAGGCCCGGCTCCCACATATCGAGGGACGTGACGGGCAGGACGCCGTACGGCTGGTTGCCGATCCGGAGCGCGGCAAAAGGCCCGCCGGGGCGGACATATCTTACGCAGTGCTCACGGGCGGCGCGTATCGCGTCCGGGGAGTATGAGGCCGCCGCCCTCCCGGCGAACCAGTCGCCTTCCTTGGAGCCGGTCATGCCGCCGTTTTTCGTGCGCCACTGGTAGCGGTAATAGGCGAAGACCCCTGCGCGGTAATCGTCCAGGCCGCGCTCCGCCCCGATCCAATCCAGGAAAGCGTCGCTGTTCAAGGGGGAATCCGGGTCGCGCTTCCATTCCTCCAGGACGTCCGCCCTGTGGTCGTCGAGCCGTTTCGCCGGCCAGCCCGAGTGGCCGCCGGTGTTCCAGTTGTTCGGGTCGTACCAGTACGCGAGCGCGTCCATATAAGCGCCCCATTCGCGCTCGGTCAGGCTGTACGCGAAGCGCAGCGCGTCGTCCCAGCTATTGATGCCCACGAAGATTTCCCGCCTGTCCGAGTCGTAAAACGAGTGGCAGGTATAGGCGAGCTCATGGGCCAGGCGCGCCCTGGCGGTCATCTCGGCCTGCCAGTGGACGGCCTCCCTGGCCTGATACCGCAGGAAGGCGCTCTTTTTGATCAGATTCAGGTGATCCAGCCGCTTGCCGTCCTCGCCGCCGGCCTCGGTCACGATCTGGGACAGGTAATACCCCCAAGTCGCGCCCCAAAGGCCCTGGCTCAGACCGCGCGCGCAGGTCTCATCACGCGCGTTGCCCCCCGCGGCCAGCGACAGGGCGCGGCCCCGCCCGGCGAACAAGATCCGGGCCGCCTCGGACAGGGCCTCCGCGTCCGCGATGCCCCGCGCCTGTTGCAGCCGCGCGGCAAACGCCCGCAGATGCCCGCTCCAGGCGGCGGGCACCGCCGCCGTTTCATTGTCATAATCCAGGCAAAGCGGCACGCCGAGCGCCCGCGCCAACCGCGCAGCCGAAGAATCGGCGTCGGCGTCTACAGCGTCTTCGGACCCGACGCGGTAAGCCGCGGCGTACTCCGGGCCGCCGCGCTCAAGCCCGCCGGGGGTTTCGTCGGTGTTGTTGGTCGGGGTGCCAGGCTCTATGAAGCCGAGCCCGCGCGTATAATATTGACTGTCCAATAAATCCGCCAGCGCCAGCGCGCCGCTCTCCGGGTCCTGCTCCTCCATGACGCCGTAAATCAGCAGCCTGTCCAGCCCGCGCGCGCTCATAGCATCGCCCGGCGGGAATCTGAGCGTGAGCGCCATGCCGCATTTTTGCGCCGCGTCAAAATCGGCTATCCAATCGGCCCCGCCGTCGTCGGAAACGGGGTTGACGGAGAAGGCCAGGGGACTTGTGATCCGCCCGCCTTCCGTCTCCGCCCGTCTGCCGTCCAGGAAGCCGACGGCGCGCCAGCGCGTCGGCATGAGCCGCGCGTAGGCCGGGGCGGACCATGAAAGCGCCTTGCCGGCCGGCTCAAAGGGCTCCGCCTGGGCTTCAATGTCGGCGCCATCCGTCGCCGGTCCGGCGGGCGCGCCGTCCGCGCCGGGCCGGAGCACGCGCGCCACCCACGCGGCCCGCTCGACGCCCATGGCGAGCGTTAGCTGGGCCCAGGCGGCACGCGTTTTCCCCTCGTCGCCCCCCGCCAGCGCCATCGCGTCCCAGTAGCCCCGGCCGGCCGCCGCCTCAAATTCCGTCAGCTCAGGCTCGTGGGCGTCGACGTGGATGACGTCGGGATAGACGCGGATCCACAATTCAGACGACCCATTCGAAGTCCCCATAAACCTGGTCTCGATCCTGACCGGCAGGAATGCGATGGGCGCGGCGGAGTTAAATAATATCATGATTCTACCTCATTCCTTATATATGACGTCGGGATAGACGCGGATCCGCAATTCATACTGTTTCTTAATGAAGGTTGACATAAATCAGCTATCCTCCATTGGCGCGCGCAGACCTGCGAACAAAAGGATTTCGCTGTGTCTGCGCGCATTCCGGATGTACGCTGCTTTATGTCAATGTAAAAAAGAAACAGTATCAGACGGCCCACTCGGATTCCCCATAAACCCGGCCCAGGTCCTGACCGGCGGGAACGTGGCGGGCGCGGCGAGTTAAATATATGATTTACCGCGCAGGGCAAACGCATTGGTCACCGTCGCATCCGAGAGCATGTTTTCTTCAAAATATAGGCGAAAACTATAAGCCTTTATACTCACCGGCACAGCCGGCGGCTTTGTTACGCTAAATCAACAGTAAAATCAAGGATTCCGTATGCCGTAGGGGCGGACGACCCTGTCCGCCCGCCGAACTATAGGTTTACGATAATTCTAGTGTTACATTCGGCAAGATTTTATAGAACGCTGTAGGGGC